>OGWS01002205.1_pt1 | contig 12778 bp, 9 predicted proteins | sample 1576111 | NCBI WGS metagenome assembly OGWS01 (sample SAMEA3541534, study PRJEB24748) | human gut metagenome | biome: human gut; feature: human-associated habitat; material: faeces | place: China | collected 2012
AAATAACTGTCCAATCTGCTCTAATCTCTCATAGCCGCCTGGCTTTAACATGGTAGTTGCCATAGTTACAGGCCAGATACCAGCGTCTATGATCTTTGCGATATTAAAGTAATCAGCACCGCCAGAGTAGGAAATACGCAGTTTTCCATCAAAGTCCTTTGCCAGTTTCTGTGCAACAGACATGGACAGAGCATATAAGGACTTACCGGACATGTACATTTCTTCACTTGGAAGTTCGTTCTGTTTTACATCAACAGGGAAGGTATTTGTGATCTTAACACCAAATTCCAGTCCCTTCTCATCTGCCAGCTTCTGCAGTCTCTGAAGCATCGGAACTGCATCTGTGTACTGAAGGTCATCTCTGAAATGGAAGTCACCAAATGCTACATAGTCATAGCCCATGTCATCCATTAATTTTCTTGCATACTCATATCCTAACAGAGTAGGATTGCACTTGATAAAGGTGTGTACCTTCTTTTCAGTGAGCAGATAGCTTGCGATACGCTCGATCTCCTGTGGAGGACATCCGTGCAAAGTGGAGAGAGTTGCACAGTTGCATATTTCAGGGGAGATGCTTTCAACATCCTCTTTTGTCAGGTTCTCAAAACGATCCAGGTTATCTAACAGCCACTGACGGCACTCATTAAAAATTGATGCTGCAGAAGCATCCTTCATTCCTTCAATAAAACGGTCTACCTTTTCCAGTTTGATGCCCTCAAGGTCATAACCAACGGACATATTAAACTGGAAGCCATCCATAGAGCCAAGGCCATATTCCTTAGCTAATACTTTACAGGCAAACCATGCTTTCACGTACTCATCATATGCCTGTGGCACATAAAGCTCAGTGGACCATTCACAGTTGTAGCACTCATCATCAGCCTTGATACATGGCTTTGCTACCGGAAGGTCTTCACCATCTAACTTCTGAACTGTCTTTAATTCAAAGAAGCGGCTTCCTGCCACATAAGCAGCTACAATATTCTGGGTCAGCTGGGTGTGTGGTCCTGCTGCAGGTCCGAAAGGTGTTTCTAATGTGCGTCCAAAGATCTCATATTTCTTGCTCTGATCTGCCACAAAAGGTCTTCTGATGCCGAAGATCGCGCCTTTCTTGTGTTCCTCCAGGATCCAATTCATCATTTTTCCAAAGGGAATGGGTGTCATAATATCGCTCATATTCTATTTCCTCCTTATATATAGCACCCGATCAGGTCCCAGCACCGTTTTTATCTTTCAACGGCTCAGCCGCCCGGATACTCCGGTGTGCTGTTTTCCCGCCGCCCTGTAATCGGCTATTACTTACTAATTTACAACAATTAAACTGTAATATTTACTTTATTTAACCGTTAATGGAACGTTCCAGCTTCTTAGCTTCTTCCCTTACTTCATAAAGAACCTTTTCTTCATCAATTCCTATCAGTTCTCTGTCTTTCATTAAGACTTTACCGTTGCATACTGTTGTCACAACACTGCGTCCGGTCATACCAAATAAGATGTGGCTGTTGATATTAGAAGCATCCATAGGTGTTCTCGGTACATAATCCGCAACGATCACATCTGCTGCTGCGCCTTCTTTTAATACGCCTAACTGCTTCTTGAAGTAACGGTTTGCGATCTTTGCATTTCCCTCAAAGAGCATCTGTGGAACTTCGCTCCATGCTGCATTTGCATCACACAGATGATGTTTGTGGAGCACATTTGCTACCTTATAAGATTCCAAGACATCCTGTGTATAACCATCTGTTCCGAGACCTGTTAAAATACCTCTGTGAACGATCTCCATAGTTGGAGGGCATCCGCAGGCATTACCCATGTTGGATTCAGGGTTGTGTACTACCATGGTATCAGTTGCCTTGATCAGTTCCATCTCATGTGGATTTACGTAGATGCAGTGGCCAAGTAAGGTCTTGCTTCCTAAGATATTGCAGTCGTATAAACGATCCACAATGCGCTTTCCATATTTATGTAAGCAGTCATGAAGATCTTCAATACCTTCTGCAACATGAATATGATATCCGACTTCTTCCGGCTTGTTTGCAGCAGCAAATTCCATAGTCTCATCTGAAATGGTAAACTGCGCATGCATACCCATCATACCTGCAAACATATCTGTTTCATCAGCTAATGCATGCTTGATCCATCTTGCATTCTCTAACACAGCTTCTCTGGATTTGTCCATACCGTCACGATCAGATACTTCATAACACAGACAAGCTCTTACACCAAATTCTTTTGCCGCATCTTCAATCGCAAACAGGCTGTCCTTGATCTGGCCAAAGCTTGCATGATGGTCAAATACGGTGGTAACACCATTCTTAATACTGTCGATGAAAGTAACCCTTGCGCTCTGACGTGTCTGTTCGTTGGTCAGATGGCGGTCGATAGTCCACCACAATCCGTCTAAGATATCCAAAAATCCATGAGGATCATATCCTTTAATACTTAAGCCTCTTGCCATCGCACTGTAGATATGCTCATGTGTGTTAATGAAAGCCGGCATGATAACGCCCCCCTTAGCGTCTACAAACTCAGCTTCCGGGAACTCTTTTTTGATCTCATCCAGAGTCCCTACTTTTTTAATAGTAGTTCCGTCAATTGCTACTGCTCCATTTTCGAAAAATGGCTGTCCGGCATCTCTTGTAACCAGACGTCCGTTTCCAATGATCAACATATGGCTCTCTCCTTTTCCTATTAATATCAATGTTGTCGTACCTTTATATTAACACCTGAAAATAGCATTTGCAAGGGAAAAATACAATTTTTTTTAGTTGTACAAAATTTTTTTGTAAAAAACTATTGCAATCTATTTTTTTTGTGCTATTATGGAATCATAAACAACACAGAAATGTTTTGCAGATTGTTTATTGTACAAAGTTACCATATCATATTATAAAAGTCCGAAATGAGGAGGTTGTTCATGGCATACACACTTGGACTGCTTGAACAGATTGCAGACGGCCTTGCAAGACAGTTCGGACCAGACTGCGAGATCGTGATCCACGACTTAAAACGCCACGACCTGGAGCATTCCGTTGTTCATATTAACAACGGTCATATTACCAACCGGCGTGAAGGCGACGGACCGTCTAAGGTAGTTCTGGAAACCCTGCATAAGGATCCGGCTTTACTGAAAGACCATCTAGGTTATCTTACCCGCACATCAAATGGTAAGATTTTAAAATCCAGTACGTTTTTTATAAGAAATCCTGAAGATTCTGCTGTAGATTATATTTTTTCCATCAACTACGATATCACAGGGCTGATGACCATTGAAAGATCCATCAAGGCTCTTATCAGTACAACAGAAGACCCCAGTGATAACAGACAGCAGCCAGAACAGATCGTACACAATGTAAATGATCTTCTGGACAATCTGATCGAACAGTCCGTAGCTCTGGTTGGAAAACCTGCAGCACTTATGAATAAGGAAGAAAAAGTAACCGCCATTCAGTTTTTGAATGATGCAGGCGCTTTTCTCATAACAAAATCTGGAGACAAGGTCTCCAAGTATTTTGGAATTTCAAAATTTACTCTGTACAGTTACATTGATGTAAACAGTCGTAAATCATCTTAAGCACTAAAAATTTAAAAACCAAAAATTTTAAGGAGGATACAGTAACATGGATCAGAAGATTCTGTGGGCAGTAAACAAGATGCCTAAAACAGATGACAAAAACCTTCCAATTATGGGACTTGAGGAGATCAAAAAGGCGCGTACTTTCCACGAGAGCTTTCCTCAGTACAGCGAAACACCATTAACCAAGCTGCCTAACATGGCTTCCTATTTAGGAATCAAGGAAGTATATGTAAAGGATGAGTCTTACCGTTTCGGTCTGAACGCATTTAAGGTACTGGGCGGTTCTTTTGCAATGGCCCGTTACATTGCAAAGGAGACTGGAAAGGATGTTTCTGAACTTCCTTATTCCGTACTTACTTCCGAGCAGTTAAGAAAAGAATTCGGACAGGCTACTTTCTTTACTGCAACAGATGGCAACCACGGCCGCGGCGTTGCATGGGCTGCTAACCGTCTTGGACAGAAGGCAGTTGTACATATGCCTAAGGGAACTACCCAGACCCGTCTTCAGAACATTGCTAAAGAAGGCGCCCAGGTAGACATCCAGGAATTAAACTATGATGACTGTGTCCGTCTTGCTGCTAAGGAAGCTGATGAAACCCCTAGAGGCGTTATCGTACAGGATACTGCATGGGACGGCTACGAAGAGATCCCGGCATGGATCATGCAGGGATACGGCACCATGGCAATGGAAGCTGGTGAACAGTTAAAGGCTCAGGGATGTGATCGTCCTACCCACATCTTCGTACAGGCCGGTGTTGGTTCCTTAGCCGGTGCAGTTGTTGGTTACTTCTCCAACCTGTATGCTGACAACTTACCTACATTCGTAGTTGTTGAGGCTGAAGCTGCTGCATGTCTTTACAAGGGTGCTGCTGCCGGTGATGGAGACATCCGCATTGTAGACGGCGATATGCAGACCATCATGGCAGGTCTTGCATGTGGTGAACCGAACACCATTTCCTGGGACATCTTAAAGAACCATGTAAAAGTATTCATTGCTGCTCCTGACTGGGTTGCTGCAAATGGTATGCGTATGTTAGCTGCTCCTGTTAAAGGCGATGCTCCGATCACTTCCGGTGAGTCCGGTGCTGCTCCATTCGGTGCATTAGCAGCTATGATGACCATGGACGAATACAAAGATTTAAGAACTGACATTGGCCTGGATGAAAACTCCAAGGTACTGCTCTTCTCTACAGAGGGCGATACCGATCCTGATCGTTACAAGAACATTGTATGGAAAGGCCTTGACAAATAACTATTAACCATCAAAAGTAATTGCAAAACAAGAGGAGGATATTTAAAATGAATCTGGATTACGCAAAAATCAAAGAAGCAGCTCAGAATTATCAGAAAGATATGACTAAGTTCTTACGTGAGATCGTTAAGAACCCAGGTGAGAGTTGTGACGAAAAGGCTCACATCACCCGCATCGCAGAAGAAATGAGAAAGTTAGACTTCACCAAAGTTGAGATCGACCCAATGGGCAACGTACTTGGCTATATGGGAACCGGAAAAACCCTGATCGCATTTGATGCTCATATCGATACTGTAGGTATTGGTAATAGAAATAACTGGAACTTCGATCCTTATGAGGGATATGAGAACGAGACCGAGATCGGCGGCCGTGGTGTATCTGACCAGTGTGGCGGTATCGTATCTGCTGTTTACGGTGCTAAGATCATGAAAGACTTAGGCATGCTGTCTGACAAGTACACTGTATTAGTAACCGGTACTGTTCAGGAAGAAGACTGTGACGGTCTGTGCTGGCAGTATATCATCAACGAAGACAAAGTACGTCCTGAATTCGTAGTTTCCACAGAGCCAACTGATGGCGGTATCTACCGTGGACAGAGAGGACGTATGGAAATCCGTATTGACGTTAAGGGCGTTTCCTGCCATGGTTCCGCTCCAGAGCGTGGTGACAACGCTATCTACAAGATGGCTGACATCCTTCAGGACGTTCGCGCTCTGAATGAAAATGACGCAGCTGATGACAAGGAAATTAAGGGCCTTGTTAAGATGTTAGACAAGAAATACAATCCAGAATGGGAAGAGGCTAACTTCCTTGGACGTGGTACTGTAACTGTATCCGAGATCTTCTTCACCTCCCCAAGCCGTTGTGCAGTTGCTGACTCCTGTGCAGTATCTCTTGACCGTCGTATGACTGCCGGAGAAACATGGGAAAGCTGCTTAGACGAGATCCGTGCCCTTCCGGCTGTTAAGAAGTACGGCGAGGACGTTAAAGTTTCCATGTACGAATACAATCGTCCTTCCTACACTGATCTGGTATATCCAATCGAGTGCTACTTCCCAACATGGGTAATCCCGAAGGATCATGATGTAACCAAGGCTCTGGAAGAAGCTTACCACAACCTGTACGGTGAAGAGCGTATCGGTGCTGAGGAAACTCTGGCTATGAGAACTGCTCGTCCTCTGACTGACAAGTGGACCTTCTCTACCAACGGCGTATCCATCATGGGACGTAACGGAATCCCTTGCATCGGATTTGGACCAGGCGCAGAAGCTCAGGCTCATGCTCCGAACGAAAAGACCTGGAAGCAGGATCTGGTAACCTGTGCAGCTGTATATGCAGCTCTTCCAACTGTTTACTGCAAGTAATCAATTATTTTAGCCAGTCTGCGTGGCCCTTCGGGGCTGCGCTTCCATCAAGAAATTCTTTAAATTCCATAAACCTACATATAAAAGGAGAATTGAATCATGAAAACATTACAGGATTACATTGACAAGCTGAAAGCATTAAACTTCAAAGAAATGTACGAAGGCGATTTCTTCCTGACCTGGGAGAAGACAGACGACGAGCTGGAAGCTGTCTGGACTGTTGCTGATGCTCTTCGTTACATGAGAGAGAACAATATTTCTACAAAAGTATTTGAGAGCGGTCTGGGTATTTCCTTATTCCGCGATAATTCTACCCGTACACGTTTCTCTTTTGCTTCTGCATGTAATCTGCTTGGTCTGGAAGTTCAGGATCTGGACGAAGGCAAGTCTCAGGTTGCCCATGGCGAGACTGTACGCGAAACAGCTAACATGATCTCTTTCATGGCTGACGTTATCGGTATCCGCGATGACATGTACATCGGCAAGGGCAACGCTTACATGCATGAGGTTGTTGATTCTGTAACCCAGGGATATAAAGATGGTATCCTGGAGCAGAAGCCAACCTTAGTAAACTTACAGTGTGATATCGACCATCCTACCCAGTGTATGGCTGATATGCTGCATATCATCCATGAATTCGGCGGCGTAGAGAACTTAAAGGGCAAAAAGCTGGCTATGACATGGGCTTACTCTCCTTCCTACGGCAAACCATTATCTGTTCCTCAGGGTGTTATCGGTCTGATGACCCGTATGGGCATGGAAGTTGTTCTGGCTCATCCAGAAGGCTATGAAGTTATGCCAGAGGTTGAAGAAGTTGCCAGAAAGAATGCTGAGAAGTCCGGTGGTTCCTTCCGTGTATCTCATGACATGGCTGATGCATTCAAGGATGCTGATATCGTTTATCCAAAGAGCTGGGCTCCATTTGCAGCTATGGAAAAGAGAACCAATCTGTACGCTGAAGGCGATACCGATGGCATCAAGGCTCTTGAGAAAGAACTGTTAGCTCAGAACGCAGAACACAAAGACTGGTGCTGTACAGAAGATCTGATGAAGACAACTAAAGACGGAAAGGCTCTGTACCTGCACTGCTTACCAGCTGACATCAACGGTGTAAGCTGCAAGGACGGCGAAGTTGAAGCTTCTGTATTTGATCGTTACCGTGATCCTCTGTACAAAGAAGCAAGCTACAAGCCATACGTTATCGCAGCTATGATCATGCTGGCTAAGTTTGCTGATCCTGCTGAGATTTTAAAGAAACTGGAAGAAAAAGGAACTCCAAGAGTATTCAAATAAAATCTAATTAAAAGATAGGTGTTTCTGAGCTGCCGGACCGGAGCGCGTCATAATTGGCTTTCTGTCAGACGCACTCGGGCTACCGGTGGCTCTTTTTTTGGGCAAGTAAACATGTCGCCTGGCAGCGGCATCATCATAAATGAAAGGGTATCAAATGGCTCTGGGACCTAACGTACAAGCAAGTAGTCCACATAGCGCTTGACAACGCTTTCATAGCAAAAAGGGGTAATTAACAATGGAAAATAAGAAGAAAAAACGTATCGTCATTGCTCTGGGCGGCAATGCTTTGGGAAATACTCTTCCTGAGCAGATGAAGGCAGTAAAGATCACCGCAAAGGCTATCGTGGACCTGATCGAGGAAGGCTGCGAAGTGATCGTAGCTCACGGAAATGGTCCTCAGGTTGGCATGATCAATAACGCTATGGCTGCATTAAGCCGCGAAGATGCAAATCAGCCCAATACTCCTCTCTCCGTCTGTGTTGCAATGAGTCAGGCTTATATCGGCTACGACTTACAGAACGCTTTAAGAGAAGAGCTTTACAACCGTGATATTTATGATATTCCGGTTGCTACTATGATCACTCAGGTCCGTGTAGATGCAGATGATCCTGCATTTGATACTCCTTCCAAGCCGATCGGACATTTTATGACAAAAGAGCAGGCTGCACTGGCAGAAGAAAAATACGGATATATCATGAAAGAAGATGCCGGAAGAGGCTACCGCCGTGTAGTTGCTTCTCCAAAGCCAGCTGAGATCGTTGAAATCGGAGCGATCCGATCTCTGGTTGACTCCGGTCAGTTAGTAATTGCCTGCGGTGGCGGTGGTATTCCTGTTACCAGACAGGGCAACCACTTAAAGGGCGCAAGCGCTGTTATCGATAAAGACTTCGCAAGTGAGCTGTTGGCAGAAAATCTGAACGCAGATTTTCTCATTATCCTCACTGCTGTTGAAAAAGTTGCTATTAACTTCGGAAAGCCGGAAGAAAAATGGCTGGATGACCTCGATACTGAAGAAGCTAGAAAGTACATTAAAGAAGGACATTTTGCGCCTGGTTCTATGCTTCCAAAAGTTCAGGCTGCTGTTAAATTTGCTGAATCAAAACCAGGACGCACTGCGCTCATTACGCTGCTGGAAAAGGCAAAAGACGGTATCCAGGGCAAGACCGGTACCCATATCCATTTAGCGTAAATAAAGGGGGCATTGCATATGAATACAACCAGTAAAGAAGGATCTTTATTTGAATTAGATGGCGTGCCAAAACTGAGCCAGGCATTTCCTCTGGCCTTACAGCACGTTGTAGCTATGATCGTAGGCTGTGTTACGCCAGCTATCATTATCTCTGGTGCAGCTGGTCTTGAAACTGCAGACCGCGTACTGCTGATACAGGCATCATTAGTTGTATCTGCACTTGCCACTCTCCTGCAGCTCTTTCCGATTGGAAAGAGAACTGGCTTTCATTTAGGCGCCGGACTCCCCGTTATCATCGGTGTAAGTTTTGCCTATGTGCCAAGTATGCAGGCCATTGCTGATCAGGGCGGTATCCCCGCAATCCTGGGTGCCCAGATCGTGGGCGGCATCTGTGCTATCCTTGTAGGACTAACAATCAAAAAGATTCGCAAGTTCTTCCCGCCATTGATCGCCGGTACTGTAGTTTTCACCATTGGTCTCTCCCTTTATCCAACCGCTATCAATTACATGGCCGGTGGTGTAGGAAGTGCTGACTATGGTTCCTGGCAAAACTGGCTGGTAGCTATCTTTACCCTGCTAGTTGTTACTGGTTTAAATCATTTTGCAAAAGGATTCTTAAAACTGGCATCTATCCTGATTGGTATGATCATCGGATATATCTTTTCCAGCTTCTTCGGCATGGTAAGTTTCTCCAACGTAGCCCAAGCCGGTGTTTTCCAGCTTCCTCAGATCCTGCATTTTGGTGTTACCTTTGAGCCATCTGCATGTATCGCCTTAGGACTGCTGTTTATCATTAACTCCGTACAGGCTATCGGCGACTTCTCTGCTACTACTTCCGGCGGTTTAGACCGTGAGCCTACCACCAATGAACTTCAGGGAGCTATCCTGGGATATGGCGTTTCTAATATGATAGGTGCATGCCTCGGATGTCTTCCTACTGCAACTTACAGCCAGAACGTTGGTATCGTTGCTACTACAAAGGTTGTAAACAGAGTAACTCTTGGACTTGCAGCTATGATCATTTTCATCGCAGGTGTATTTCCTAAGTTTTCTGCTCTTTTAACAACTATTCCATATGCTGTACTGGGCGGTGCAACCGTTTCCGTATTCGCATCCATCGCCATGACCGGTATGAAGCTGGTTATGACAGAAGACATGAACTACCGCAATACTTCTATTGTAGGTCTTGCAGCAGCTCTTGGTATGGGTGTTTCCCAGGCGTCTGCGTCCCTTTCCGCATTCCCTGCATGGGTAACGACTATTTTTGGAAAATCTCCAGTCGTTATTGCTACATTGGTAGCTATTTTCCTGAATGTAACACTTCCAAGAGATAAAAAAGCTGGTTCATAATATTTCATCATTAATTTGATTTCTTTTCTATCCTCAAAAGAGGGATATCACCTAAGGACTTTATTCGTCTGGTGGCATCCCTCTTTTAGCTTATGTATCTATCTATCGACTTACAAACACGCACTATCGTACTTTTTGTCTGCTAACGCAGGCCATTGGCTCCCTCTTGTTTTCCTCCTGCACCCATTTTATTCCATCTCGAAGGTTACGCTTACCTGGGCTTCTATGAATATTTCTCCTGGCATAACCCCTATATCTGCAGTTGCATCTTCCGTCACTGCCATCATCTGCTTGGCAGAAGCACCTGCTGCATTATATCTTGCCTGGGGATAATAACCATTTTCCTCCATGCTTACTGCCTTTACAACAGTCATTTCCGCAGCCTCTGCCATAGCATCAGCCTTGCCTTTTGCCATTTCTACAGCCTTTTTCAATGCTTCCTGGTACTTTTCATCATAGTCACTGCAAAGATACTGAACAGAATCCAGCTCATTAACACCGGAAGCTACTGAATCTGTAATGATCTTTCCTATATTCTCCACCAAAATATCTGAAACTGTGATACTGGTATTCATCTGATAGCCTTTAACCTTTTGCTGCCCGGAATTCCAATCATAAATAGGGCTCATACCATAATCCGATGTCTGAATAGACTTTTCCTCTACTCCCAAACCTTTCAAGGTTTCTAAAGTCCTATTTACATTTTGGGCATTTTCCTGCTGGCATTCCTGAGCTGTAGCAGCCTGTGTGTATACACTATACTGAATCTGAGCCATATCTGGAACTGCCTTTACTTCTTCTATGCCATTTACTGTAATACGATTACCGCCAATATCCCCCTGCTGCACTTTTACAGTATCCGGGATCCGTACACTGGTACTGCATCCTGAAAGCCCTGTCACTGATAAAACAAACACTGCCGCCAATATTAATTTTCCCCACGTTTTCTTCATAATACGCATCCTCCTTTTACTATTTTCCTCTCCTTCAGATGTTATCTGCTACTGTTTTTTCATAATTTTATATTAGCAGATTTAAATTATTTTTGTTTTCTTTTATCTTAATGATAATTTACCTGTTTATTACAATTAATTCTCCCCTCAGCAGTATTGACATCAACGCTTGAAAATGATATGATACTCAAAGTAGCATTTCTTCGTTGGTTTACCAGATAAACAAAAGCTGAGTATTTTATTCAGGGGTTGTACTGGTTTCGACGGGGGTCATGCAGCTGGTGAAGCTATCCCCATGCGATGGGTTAAATGGCAAAATTAAAAATAAACGCTAACGACGAATTAGCATACGCTGCCTAATGGCAGCTGTCAGACTTAAGGCACCTACACTTTAAGACCCTGGCATCGACTATGTAGGAAACGACACATGTAAAGCTTTGCACATGTGGGCGTATTATGAAGCTACTGAAACCGTCAGAGTGTTTCTTCCCGGACGGCAGAGGGAATGTTAAATAAGGAACTATGATAGTAGAAGAACAGGGAATTGATTTTCGGACAGGGGTTCGATTCCCCTCAGCTCCACGCTAAAAACCGCGTATTTACGCGGTTTTTTCTTTTTCGTATTGCATTTCGTGTTGCATATTTTTTATTTTGCCAAGCCTAGATAATGGAGGGAACCGTCCTGACCCGGAGTGAGGACTACTGGTTCGGTTGCCATACGACTGGTCTGATCCAGGTAGTACCACTTACCGTTGATCGTCTGAAAGCCTTTGAGCATGGCACCGTCTGATCCGAGGTAGTACCAGGAACCTCTGTACTGATACCAGACATCATGAAACATAAAACCGGCACCATCGAACCAGTACTATTTATCTCCATCCTGATGCCAGTCATTTCTAAATATATTCCCCGGAGTTATCATAAAAACGCCAGCGATCATCCTCTTTTCCCCAGCCTTCTTTATGCACTGAAGTAATAAAGAGCACCCTTTCCTCTTGGCGTCTTCTGGTAAGTCCAGACAGAATTTTTCCTCCCACTCTGTTGTATGCCAGAAACTTGTCGACAATCTCATCTTTTGAGCGGGATCCGGATGATGTCAGTCCGTCAATGCTTCCGATATTGTAAGCAAACGATACAAGGGCGTCAAATTCGTTCTGGCTCCATTTGTATTTGCTGTACTTGTCCACCTTTGGACCATATTTTTATCTGGTGTTAGTATCTAACCATGGACACGAAATGTTGAACAAACTATACTTAATAAAAAAAGTTCAACACAATGGCAAAAAATCAAAAATCATATGCACCAGAGTTTAGGTAGCAGATTGTTGATCTGCATTGCAAGACAAGTACAGGTGTAACTGAATTAAGTAACGAATATGGCATTTCGAAAAGCACAATCTCTACCTGATCATCTGGAAAATGATGATTGACAACATGGAATTTAACCTCAATTAAGAAGAGGTCTGGATACCTACATCATAGATTTGTTAAAAAGCGCCCACCTGGAAGCCTTATTAAGGTTGCTCATTTTTAACACGAAAAAAATTTAATAATTTCCAGTTAATTTAAGCTTGACTTTTCATAGCTGGTCTCCTAAAACAGCATGATTTCGTGTTGCATATGTACCGAAAAACTACCTGTTTTTTTAAATGGCTTTCTTTTAAAAAGCCTCAAAACCTGCGAAAAACCTTGTAAAACACTGGTTTTCCCAGCATTTACAAGGCTTTTCATAAGAAGCAGATAACGGGAATCGAACCCGCCTCCTCAGCTTGGGAAGCTGATGTTCTACCAATGAACTAT
>OGWS01002214.1_pt1 | contig 12737 bp, 9 predicted proteins | sample 1576111 | NCBI WGS metagenome assembly OGWS01 (sample SAMEA3541534, study PRJEB24748) | human gut metagenome | biome: human gut; feature: human-associated habitat; material: faeces | place: China | collected 2012
ATGATGAAGTGATGGAGAGTGTGGAAGAAGTCCGTCAGTCTCTTTTGGTCGCTCTGATCGACAGAAAGATTAATAAGTATATCAACGATGTGGACGGAATTGTAAAAAAACTGGAGAATGATAAATATTTCTTTGTTGTGAAAAAAGAAAGCTACCGTAAGTTTGAAGCAGATAAGTTTTCTCTCCTGGAAGAAGTTAAGCAGGTCAACATCGGAAATGCCCGATCCGCTACTTTGAGCATCGGGTTAGGACTGAATACAGCAACTTATGCGCTGAGTTACAATTATGCCCGTATGGCGATCGATCTTGCACTGGCACGAGGAGGAGACCAGGCGGTGATCAAGGATTGTAAAGGAATCACGTATTTTGGTGGCAAGAAAGAGCAGACAGCTAAAAATACGAGAGTAAAAGCCCGTGTTAAAGCAGAGGCACTCAGAGAGTTCATTGTGGCAAAGGATCAGGTTATTGTCATGGGACATAAGATTTCAGATCCGGACTCCTTTGGAGCGTGTATGGGAATTTACAGAGCTGCTGTTGCTCTGGAAAAGAAGGCGCATATCGTGATCAACGACGTGAGTACTTCGATTAAGCCTCTGTATGATGAGATCGCGCAGAGCAGTGTGTATGGAAAAGATATTTTCCTGACTTCCGGAGAAGCGCTGGATTATATTTCAGACAGCGCTATGGTCGTGGTGGTAGATACGAACAAACCACAGATGACAGAGTGTCCGGAACTTTTAAAGAGATCTAAGACCATTGCGGTGCTGGATCATCATCGGCAGAGCAGTACGGTGATCGACAATGCGGTCCTGTCCTATATTGAGCCGTATTCGTCCTCCACCTGTGAGATGGTGGCAGAAGTACTGCAGTATATTGTGGATGATATCAAGGTGCCGTCCATTGAGGCAGACTGCCTGTATGCAGGAATCATGATCGATACGAGGAATTTTATGAACCGTACCGGTGTCCGTACATTTGAGGCGGCGGCATATTTAAGACGCTGCGGAGCGGACATTACCCGGGTCAGAAAGATGTTCCGGGACGATATGGAGTCTTACCGTGCCAAGGCAGAGGCGATGCGTATGGCAGAGGTCTACAGAGAACAGTATGCCATTGCAGAGTGTCCGAGTGACATTGCAAGTCCGACGGTACTGGCGGCACAGACAGCAAATGAGCTGCTGGATATCAATGGTATCAAGGCATCTTTTGTGCTGACAGTGTATGATGGAAGGATTTTCCTGAGCGCACGTTCTATAGACGAAGTAAACGTGCAGATCATAGCGGAAAAACTGGGCGGAGGCGGTCATATCAATTCAGCCGGCGCACAGTTTGAACATACAAACGTAAAAGAGGCGATCGAGGCGCTAAAGGTAACGATCGACCAGATGATAGAGGAAGGAGATATATAAAATGAAAGTGATTTTATTACAGGATGTAAAAGCTCTTGGAAAAAAAGGAGAGGTTGTCAATGTAAATGACGGATATGCGAGCAACTTTATTCTGCCGAAAAAGCTTGGGGTAGAAGCAAACGGGAAAAATCTCAATGACCTGAAGCTGCAGAAGAACAATGAAGCCAAGGTTGCACAGGAGCACCTGGATGCAGCGAAAAAACTGGCAGAGGAACTCAAAGCAGGAAAAGTCGTACTTACCATGAAAGTCGGTGAAGGCGGAAGAACATTCGGTTCTGTTTCCAGCAAGGAGATTGCAGAGGCAGTCAAAGAGCAGATGCATCTGGATATTGATAAAAAGAAGATTCAGCTGAAAGAGCAGATCAAAACACTGGGAACACATATCGTATCTGTAAAACTGCATCCGGAAGTGACAGCAGAGTTGAATGTTTCCGTGAAAGAAGCATAAGGGGAAATAGAGTTTATGGAAGCAGCGATTAAACGAATATTGCCCCACAGCACAGAAGCGGAGCAGGCGGTTGTGGGCGCCATGCTGATGGATAAAGATGCAATTATGGTCGCAGCTGAGATGCTTACAGGGGAGGATTTCTATCAGAGTGCATACGGAATGCTGTTTGATGCGATGGTAGAATTGTTTCAGGCAGGGAAGCCGGTGGATCTGATCACACTGCAGGAGCATTTGAAAGAGAAAAATGCTCCGCCGGAGATCAGCGGACTGGAGTTTGCAAGAGAACTTCTGGTCAACGCCCAGACCTCGGCAAATATCAAGTATTATGCAGAGATCGTCCGCGAAAAAGCAACTCTTCGGAAGATGATCAAGATCAATGAAGAGATTGCAAACAACTGTTATCTGGAGAATCAACCGCTGGATGTGATCATGGATGCTGCGGAAAAGCGGATTTTTGAGTTGGCACAGCATGGAAACAGTCAGGAATATACGCCGATCAAGCAGGTTGTGTTAAATGCTTTGGAAGTGATCGAGAAAGCATCCAAGACAAAAGGAACGGTAACCGGAATTCCGACAGGCTTCATTGATCTGGAATACAAACTCTCCGGTCTGCAGCGTTCGGATCTGATTCTGGTGGCGGCGCGTCCGTCTATGGGAAAGACAGCATTTGTACTGAACATTGCCCAGCATGTGGCGTTCCGTCAGGAGAAGGCCGTTGCCATCTTCAGTCTTGAGATGTCCAAAGAACAGCTTGTAAATCGTCTGTTCTCTTTGGAGGCTCATGTGGATGCGCAGATACTGAGAACCGGAAATCTGAAAGATTCGGATTGGGAAAAACTGATCGAAGGTGCCGGTACGATCGGAAAATCAAAACTGATCATTGACGATACTTCGGGTATTTCTATTACAGAGATGCGTTCCAAGTGCCGTAAGTACAAGTTAGAGCACGGTCTGGATCTGATCATCATCGACTACCTGCAGTTGATGAGCGGAAGTGGTGGAAGAAGCAATGAAAGCCGTCAGCAGGAGATTTCCGAAATCTCCCGTTCTCTAAAAGGACTGGCAAGAGAATTGAATGTTCCGGTGATCGCATTGTCTCAGTTGAGCCGTGCGGTAGAACAGAGAACGGACAAACGCCCGATGCTTTCCGACCTTCGTGAGTCCGGAGCCATCGAGCAGGATGCCGATGTCTGTATGTTTATCTATCGTGAGGATTATTATATTCCTGATACAGAAGACAAAAATATTGCGGAAATCATCATTGCAAAACAGAGAAACGGTCCGGTTGGAACCGTCAGACTGGCATGGATGCCGCAGTACACCCGTTTTGGAAATGAACTTCGTCAGGATCAGCAGTGATTGAACATATTTTTTAATCTGCCGAGCGGATGTTCGCGGGCCGCCTCTTTGCGGTTCGCCTGCTGCTGGCGGATCAGCGTGTCCAGTTTGCGGAAATGTTCTTCTTCCTGCCGTTCTTTTGCCTGGAAGAGGAAGTCCATTTCTCGTATGACATCAGTAGTGACAGACTTACTGATGTCTTTTTTTAATTCTTCATTGTTGGACACGACGACCTCTGTCAATACATCTCCGATCAGAGAACGGACCTGTTCCAGTTGAGTGACCGGCACGACTTCTGCTTCGGAGATGGCTGCTGGAGTTGACACAGCCGCCGGAGCAGAAACCGCAGCGGGAGCTGACACAGTCGGGGCAGTCGTTTCTTTTTTCAGAGCTGCTTTTTTTAATGCCTCTGTCTTTTGAAGCTTCAGTTTGGTTGATTTTAATTCCGGAATGAGAGGCTTTAAGTCCTTTAAAAGCATTCCGGCATCTTTTAGTTTTTTAATACAGCAAAAGAGTTGTATATCATCTTCGGTATAATATCGATGTCCCATTTCTGTGCGTCCGATGACAAGCTCAAGCTCTTCCTCCCAGTAACGCAGAACGTGAGATTCTACATGAACCTGTTTTGCCGCTTCAGAAATCATAAATCTGACCTCGCCCATTAAAATATACCTCCTATGATCTGTTTTCGGTATTATTATAGCATGAGGGGGTGTAAAACGCCTTAGAAACCGTTCGTCAAATTGTGTCAGGAAGTGACTTGAGATTACTGGGAACAGCAGCGATTTTAAGGATATGAAAAAGAGCATCCTGAATCTGAGATTCAAAATGCTCTTTTCATGCTTGTGATCACTCGCAAATATTAAAAATTACTCTGCTGAAATAGCTCCTGTAGGACAGGCAGCTTCACATGCTCCGCAGTCAACGCAAGCATCAGCATCGATTTCGTATTTGCCATCGCCTTCGGAGATAGCTCCTACTGGACATTCGCCTTCGCAAGTACCACAGCTTACACATTCATCACTAATTACGTGTGCCATAATATGTATCCTCCTTCTTTGGAATTACGATAAAGGATTGCCGTTACCGTTACCAACATTTTAATACAAATGAGGGAAATATACAAGCATTATCATTGTGAATTTATGGTTAAAATCAAATGCAATTTAAAGAGTAAAAATATAAAATTTTTCGAAAATTAAGAAAATATTTCTTTTTTTTTCACAGAAATCGTGTATAGTATACCTTATCGGACGAAGTCCGCCCGCCGAAATCATGTATTACGGGATACATAAGGGGGATAATCTATTGTGAAAAGACAGTTTATACTGGAGGTTTTGATATGACAAGAAAATTAAGAGCAGTGATACCGGCGATCTTGTGTGTTGCCCTGGCAGCCAGTGCCTGCAGCAAAAAGGAGGAGACTCCGACTTTTACAGGAGATAAGACAGAGGAGCCTTCGTATCAGGCTAATCTGGATTTTGTGACACCGGCAGCTTACAGCAATATACAGGGGCTTAATCTGGAGCCGGGTACTTATATATCGATCATCGGAAAGGATGAGAGCTCGTCTTATTGGAAAGAAGTAAAAAAAGGTGTGGAACAGGCGGTAAAGGATCTGAATAAGACTCTTGGATATAGTGGGGAAGATAAGATCAAGGCAACCTTTAATGCACCGGACGGAGAGGATATTGATGAACAGGTCAATATTCTGGATGAAGAACTGGCGCGGTATCCGGATGCGTTAGGAATCGCAAGTATTGATGAGGATGCATGCAAGGTACAGTTTGATGCGGCAGCAGAGAATGGGATTCCGGTCATTGCTCTGGACTCCGGAAATACGTATCAGGGAATTCAGTGTACTGTAAAGACGAACAATACAGAGGCTGCAAAAACAGCCGCATATCAGCTGTGCAATGGGATCGAGGATGCGGGAGAGGTTCTGCTTCTGGCGTCTGACAGTAATTCGGAAGCGGCAAAAGAGCGTTTGGCAGGATTTCAGGAAGAAATCAAGAGCGGACATCCGAATGTGCAGATTGTAGATACGATTTACTGTGACCAGATGGATGATCTGAAAAAAGAGATTGCAGAGCAAAAGAATGCTGCAAAGAAGGCAGAGGAACCAGAGATCACAGCAGATGATCTCAGCGATGAAGATGTGATCCTGTATTATATGGAACAGCATCCAAATCTCAAAGGAATGTTCGGAACGAATGTTACGGCAGTGCAGCTTGGATTGTCAGCCTTGAAAGAGGCAGAAAAGACAGATGACATTGTTCTTACAGGATTTGATGCCGGAGAAGCTCAGATCGAAGCATTGAAAAATGGGGAGATTGAAGGACTTGCAGTGCAGAATCCATTTGGAATTGGTTATGCTTCTGTAGTGGCAGCAGCAAGGAGTATCCTTCAGACAGGAAACGAAGCTCTTGTGGACACAGGATATGTGTGGGTGACAAACGAGAATATGGAAGATGCGTCCATTAAAAATATGCTCTATAAATAGAAGAGATTCTTCCTATGTTGTTGGAGAAGAAGATCACAAGGTTTTCTCTGACGGATTACGATACGATTGACGGAATCCAAAAAGCAAGGATGCTTAGCAGAGATCGGATCACATTTATTTCCGGGATTGAATTTACATGCCAGGAGAAGACTCTGGATGCGGTTTCTCTGCCATTTTCCATTCATCTGCTCGGCTATGGCTTTGATGAGAATGATCCGGATCTGATCAAAGCACTGGAGGCGCGAAAACAGAGGGTTCTGGAAGTGTTTGAGTCTTTGTTGAATGCCGCTAATATTTCAATAGAGCAGGCAATCCGATTGATTCATAAAGCCGGGGGACGTGCTGTGTGGGCACATCCCCTCTTTGTTTATCGCAATTTTGAAAAACGAAAATTGGAAAAAGAAGAAATTCAGGTGATTCTGCAATATTTAAAAACGTGCGGTCTGGACGGAATAGAAGCAAATTATTCAGCATTTGATTCTTCTGAAAAAGAATGGATATATAGGGTGGCGCAGGATGCAAAGTTATTTTGTACATCCGGCAGCGATTTCCATGGATCCAAGGGAAGGGACTTCATGGGATGCAATGTGAACTGCCCGACTGTTTCATGCAGGCACAGGGAGGATTGGGGATTGGAGGATCCTACTGGAAAAAGCGATGAAGAATTCCAGAAGACAATAAAACTCATTGATTCAAAAATTATGGATTTAGCGAATAGAATTAAGGTTGATTTTATCACGCAAAGTGTCGTCTGAATCCATTGTTTCGTCTGTCTGCTGTAATACAGCAGCATCTGCGTTACTCGGTGTAGGAGGCGGATTTGCATTCTGCTATATTTTAAGCTTCATTCCGAAAATAAAAGAGGCACTCCCGATCCATTTGCTGGATGGGGTACCTCTGCTTGCGGGAAGTGTTGATATCAAGGACTATTTTGCGGCGATTGCAGTCACACTGCTTGTTGGTATCGTGAATCTTGCAGCAGCTGTTTTCATATTTAACAAAAGAGACCTGTAAGGATTTAAACCTTCGTCAGAGAGAAGATGAACTCTGTGCCAACGCCCTCTGTGCTGATGACATTGATATGTTCATCGTGAGCCTGAATGGCCTCTTTGACGATGGCAAGTCCGAGACCGGTTCCTTTTTTATCCTTTCCGCGGGACAGGTCGGACTTGTAAAAGCGTTCCCAGATTTTATTCAGTTCTTTTTTTGGAATTCCCATTCCGGTATCCTTGACAGAAACAAAAACCTTCTCATTCTTTTCGGTGACCTCAATCGTGATCGAAGAGTCGTTTCCGCTGAATTTGATCGCATTATCAATGAGATTGTAAAGAACCTGCTGAATCTTCCGTCGGTCTGCATACACGAGAATATTGCCTGCCAGAAGCAGAAGCTCAATGGAAATCCGTTTGCTTGTGCAGGTGCCTTCGAAAGAGGCGGCAGTGTTCTTGATCATCTGCTGGATATCAAACTCTGTCTTGTCCAGGATCATTTCATTCCGGTCAAACTCGTTGAGAGTCAAAAGATCCTGTGTCAGATCTGTCAGACGTTCCGTCTCAAAGAGAATGATATTTAAATATTTCTGATGCAGCTGGGGCGGAATCGTGCCGTCAGTCATCGCCTGCACATAGCCTTTGATCGAGGTGAGCGGAGAACGGAAGTCGTGAGAGACATTCGCTACAATCTTTTTCTGGTATTCCTCCATATCCTTCAGCTGTGAGGACATGTAATTCAGAGAAGCAGAAAGATATCCCATCTCGTCGTGCGTTGTTACAGGAATCTCATAGGTCAGATTTCCGGATGCATACTGAGTTGCCGCTTCTGTAATCTGTCTCAGTGGACGGAATACAAAAAATTCAAACCCAATCAGAAAGAGAAAGGACAGCAGATAGATCACGGCCATCGTAATGTATACCGGCAGGATCAGAGAATGGCATGTCTGCTTCAGGCTTTCGATCGGACGATGGATCAAAAGATAGCCCTGCACGGAAAAATCCTGGGTGACAGGTGCCATGACAGTGATTACATCTTCCTCAAAGTATCCATGATAATTTCCGGAGATAAACTGATTGTTTCCAATCTCGGCAGGGTCGAATTCCAGGATCTGTTCCGGGGCTTCGATTCCATCCAGAGGGGCAGAAGTAATCAGTGTGCCGTCTGTTTTGACAAACCAGACGGACGCGTTCAGATACAGCTGCATGGCCTGCAGCTGAGAATGAACAGACCAGGCTGAAAGATCATTTGAAAAGTATGAGGGCAGGTAGGAGGTCGCAGTCTGATTTGCAATCCGGTACATATTTTGTGAGGAATCCTGTTCCAGTTTATTGAGCAGAAGCTGATTCGACAAGAGGGATACCGTGAAAATACTGAGAAATCCAAAGATAATATACAGCATGATAAATTTTAAACGCAGTGTACTTTTCATAGTATCCATCCTTTTTTGTTTATTTTACTTCGAATTTGTAACCGATTCCCCATACGGTGCTCAGTCCCCAGCCCGGATGATCTTTGATCTTTTCGCGGAGACGTTTGATATGAACATCTACTGTGCGGGTGTCGCCGATGTATTCATAGCCCCAGATCTGATCCAGAAGCTGTTCTCTGGTGAATACATGATTCGGTGAGGATGCTAAAAAGTAGAGAAGTTCCAGTTCTTTCGGCGGCATTTCCACAGTATGTCCCATATAGATGACGGAATAATTGGTCAGGTTAATGGTCAGATCCTCATATTCCACACACTTGTCGTTGGGATTCTCTGTGGGGGCATTGGAGGGTTTGTAGCGTCTGAGGACTGCTTTGGCACGGGCCACCAGTTCCTTGGAATCAAAAGGTTTTTCCATATAATCATCCGCACCCAGCTCCAGTCCCAATACTTTGTCGAAGACTTCACCTTTTGCGGAGAGCATGATGATGGGAACGGAGTATTGTGCCCTGACCTCTCTGCACACCTGATAACCATCAATGCCGGGAAGCATCAGATCCAACAGAATCAGATTCGGAGCAAAGGTCTCCATAGCCGGCATCACGGATTCTCCGTCATTGACGATCATGGTATCAAAACATTCCTTCGTCAGATATAGGGAGATCAGTTCCGCAATATTATTATCATCATCTACAATGAGAATTTTCTGTTTACTTACCATGTAGTATAGACCTCCTGTCAGTTATTATTTAAAAGTAACAATGGTTACGCCGGCATCGCCTTCACCGTATTCACCCAACCGGTATTCTTTGACGTATTTCAGACGTTTTAAGTGAGACTGTACGGCACTGCGCAGGGCACCGGTGCCTTTTCCGTGCACGACTCTCACACTGGGGAGATGAGCCAGATAAGCGTCATCCAGGTATTTATCCAGTTTTGCAATGGCTTCATCTACCGTACATCCCAGAAGGTTGATCTCGGAGGACACGGAGAAGGACTTGGACATTTTCAACTTGCCGGTGTTGGTACGCTGCAGGGCAGGTGCTGTAATGGTCTCTTCTTTTACCGGTACGAGATCGTTAATATTCGTCTGCATTCTCATAATTCCGCATTGTACGAAGAGGTTGCCCCTGGCATCCGGCAGTGTATTCACAATTCCTTTCAGATTCATGGAAATGATCTTTACGGAATCTCCTTTTTTCAGTTTCTTGGGATCCACGGTCTTCTGGTTGGCCGGCTTCTTTTGGTTATTACCAAGAGCCAATTTTCCGTTCTTTTCGTTGATCTTGTCACGGACCTTCTGTCTCTTTTTCTCTAGTTCCTTGATGTCGGCGGAAGCGCCTGCTTTATTGAAATCACGGATGGTTTCGTCAGCTACATCCTTTGCTTCCTGAAGGATGGCTCTTGCTTTTTCATTGGCATCCCGCAGAATCTTATCCTTTGCCTGATCGATTTTCTCGTTTTTCTTCTGTAACTGTTCCTGTAACGTGCGGATCCGTTCCTTATATTCTGCAATCTCCTGCTGTTCTTTTTCAATGGTTACGCGGCTCTGTTCCAGATCTGCGATGACGTCTTCAAAGCTTTCGTCTTCTTTGCTGATCTGTTCTTTCGCGGCATTGATGATCTCATCGGACAGTCCCAGCTTGGAAGAAATGGCGAAAGCATTACTTTTACCGGGAATACCGATGAGCAGACGGTAGGTAGGGCGAAGGGTCTCCACATCAAATTCACAGCATGCATTTTCTACGAAATTAGTGGAAAGTGCATAGATTTTCAGCTCGCTGTAATGCGTGGTAGCCATAGTGCGGATGCCACGGTCATGCAGATAATTTAAAATAGCAATTGCCAGAGCGGCACCCTCCGTAGGATCTGTTCCAGCACCGAGTTCATCAAATAAACACAGGGAATCCGCATCTGCGTGCTGCAAAATGTGGACAACTCTGGTCATATGAGAAGAAAATGTGGACAAACTCTGCTCAATACTCTGCTCATCCCCGATATCTGCATAAACTTCCGAGAAAATAGACAGTTCAGAACGATCCAGTGCCGGAATATGCAGTCCCGCCTGCCCCATCAGGGTAAAAAGTCCCACTGTCTTCAGAGACACGGTCTTACCACCGGTATTGGGACCTGTGATCACCAACAAGTCAAAATCTTTCCCCAGACGGACATCAATGGGAACAGCCTTTTTCTTATCCAACAGTGGATGACGGCCCTTACGGATCTGGATGTAATGCTCAGTGTTGAAAATAGGCTCTGTGGCATTCTGTTCCATGGCGAGTTTTGCCTTGGCAAAAATAAAGTCCAGCGTAGTCATGATCTTCTGATCCGCAGCAAGCTCTGAGGTATGAACAGCAGCCTGACTGCTCAGATCACTCAGAATAACTTCAATCTCCTCCTGCTCCTGCAGATCCAGTTCTTTTAACTGGTTGTTCAGGTTCACGACAGCAGCCGGCTCGATGAAAAAGGTGGAACCGGTGGAGGACTGGTCATGCACCATACCGCTCACCTGGCTCTTATATTCTGCCTTTACGGGGATACAGTAGCGGTTATCACGCATGGTAATGACTGCATCCTGTAAAAAGGTACGGTAAGCGCCGTTTACCATAGAGGTCAGCTGGCTGTGGATCTTTTCGTTGGTGGACAGCTTGGAGCGACGGATACTTTTTAATCGGGGGCTGGCATCGTCTGCCATCTCCTCTTCTGACAGAATGCAGCGGTTGATCTCATTGGCAAGCTGTGTCATAGGGGTGAGTCCCTCAAAGTAGGCATCCAGGCTGTCATTTGGGAAGTCTTCCCGTTCTTTTTTTCCATAGGTTTTGATCCGGCTGACATTATCCAAAAAGGATGCCAGCTTCAACAATTCGGACATAGACAGAGAACTGCCGATTTCCAGAGAACGGATCGAAAATCCTAGATCTCTGTTGCTGCCAAAAGAGGTGCTTCCAATACGGAAGAGACGGGCCAAGGCATCTTTGGTCTCCCGCTGAGCTGTTCTGATGGCGGAAAGGTCGGTAGAAGGCACCAGCTCTCTGCATAGTTTTTTACCGGGCTCGGAGTCGGCCTTCTCTGTGAGAAGGTCGATGATTTTCGTATATTCTAAAGTAGTGAGTACTTTTGTGTTCATATGGGACTCCTTAAATAAAATATTCGCAATATAAGCTCACTGCCGAGCTTACAATAACACGATTCTCCGTGCTGCGCACTCTCGAAATCGTTACATCCATTCGCAATCCGGGATATCGCCCTTCTTGCTCATGTAGTACAAGCTCGAAAATGCTTCGCATTTCCTTGCTGTCGGGCTTTCGCCCTATCAAAATCGGATCTGTCAATTTCGCCTGCAAGCAGTCGAATTGACATCTCTCGATTTTGGTACTGCTCAATGCTAATTCACATTATACCATTCAGTTGCGTTTTTGGGTACAGTTTTGTATAATTGAGATATTAGAGTCCTAAGGAAAAGCCGAGGTATCTGTAGGCAGCAGAGGAGGCATATTTATGGCGGATTCCCAAGAAAATAAGCAGAAGGAACAAAATGACGTTTCTGAGAAAAAATTTATGATAGAAAAAATCAAGGAACGTCCGGTAAATAAGAAAAAGCTGTTGCGCAGGACTTTGATCACGGCTTCTATGGCAGTGATTTTCGGTCTGGTAGCATGTTTCACATTTCTGGTATTGGAACCGGTAATCAGTAACTGGCTGTATCCGGAGGAGGAACCGCAGGTCGTGGTATTCCCGGAAGATCAGGACGAAATGTCTCCGGAACAGATGTTAGCGGAGAATATGCAGCAGGAGAACCAGAGTAGCCAGTCCTCTTCTGCTCCCAGTGAAGTCATGGAACAGGAGCAGATCCGGGAACTGTTATCCGGAATCATATTGGATCTGGACAATTACAAGCAGATTTACAGTGCTCTTGCCCAGTATGTGGCAGAGATGAACCGTTCCATAGTTACTGTAACAGGAGTGTCATCCGGTGTGGACTGGTTCAACAATGTAAATGAGAGCAAGAATCAGTCGTCCGGTGTGATCATAGCGCAAAATGGCAAGCAATTGCTGATTTTAACCGATTATTCTCCGGTAAAGCAAGCAGATGACATTATTGTCACATTTAATAAGGGCACACAGGCAGATGCATCTTTGAAGGAAAAAGATGAGACTACAGGTCTGGCGGTGATTGCCGTGGAGCTGGATGTTCTGAACGAAGACTTTTTGAAAAATGACATTACGATAGCCACTCTGGGATCTTCCAATATCAGAGATATTGCCGGACTTCCGGTGGTGGCTCTGGGGCGTCCAATGGGTATTAATGGCTCACTTGGATATGGCATCATTACTTCTTCCGCCAGTGAGTCGGCGGCATCGGATACCACTTATCGGATTCTGCAGACGAATATTGTAGGAAGTCAGAATGCAGGCGGCGTATTATTCAATCTTCAGGGACAGGTCATTGGTATCATTACCAATGGCAAGTCTGCCACAGATATGAAAAATATGGTATGTGCTTACGGTATTACGGATTTGAAGCGTCATATCGAGAAAATGTCGAATGGAGAAAAATTTGCCTATCTGGGTCTTAAGGGTGTGGATGTCACGGAGGAAGCCAACAGCGAACTTGGGGTT
>OGWS01002222.1_pt1 | contig 12697 bp, 9 predicted proteins | sample 1576111 | NCBI WGS metagenome assembly OGWS01 (sample SAMEA3541534, study PRJEB24748) | human gut metagenome | biome: human gut; feature: human-associated habitat; material: faeces | place: China | collected 2012
TAACTACGTCAGAATACATCTGAATGAATCTTCTGTAGCAGTCCCAAGCCCAACGAGGGTTGTTTGACTTCTTAGCGATAACTTCAACAACATCTTCGTTAAGACCGAGGTTAAGGATTGTATCCATCATACCCGGCATTGAAGCACGAGCACCTGAACGAACTGAAACGAGGAGGGGGTTCTCCTTGTCGCCGAACTTTTTGCCTGTGATCTCTTCCATCTTCTCGATGTACTCGTTGATCTGAGCCTGAATTTCAGCGTTGATTTCTCTGCCGTCCTCATAATACTGAGTACAAGCTTCTGTTGTAATTGTGAAGCCCTGTGGTACAGGAAGTCCAAGACCTGTCATTTCTGCAAGGTTGGCACCCTTACCGCCGAGGAGCTCACGCATGTTAGCATTACCTTCTGTAAAAAGGTAAACCCATTTGTTTGCCATAACTGGTAATCCTCCTAAAAAATAAATTTAGATATACGGCTGTGGCAGACTTACCCCTTGGTAAAACCTGCCTGCTTGTATAAGCCTATCGAATATTATAACAAACTTTGGTCAAAATAGCTATATTTTTTTCAAACTTTTTTCTTATAAAAAACGAGTTTTATTTTCGACAATATTGTATAAATCGTTTAAAATGCCTTTTTTTGCCCGATTTTTGTAATTTTCTCTTGAAATTTGTGATTTTTGTGAGATAATATTATGGTATGAACGAGTGCCTTGTGACAGGACTGTCTGCATCTTTGTTGTTTTGTCACAGATAAAAGGAGAAAAAATGAAGAATTGTGCCGTTATCCTCGCAGGCGGCGAGGGCAAAAGAATGAAATCCGACAAACCGAAAACATTGTCGGAGGTGCTCGGCAGACCGATGCTCTGCTGGGTTATGTCGGCTTTAAGGAAAGCCGGTATTGATGACATCTGTGTTGTCAAGGGCTTTAAAAAAGAGTGTGTCGAAGAGTATCTTTCAACCCTCGATTTTTCCGTTGAAAGCGTGTTTCAGGCTGAAAGACTCGGAACAGGTCACGCTGTGATGATGGCAAAGGATTTCCTTAAAAAGCACAGCGGCAATGTCGTTATTCTCAACGGCGACGCTCCGTTTATGGACAGCAAGACTATTGAGGATTCCCTGAAGGCTCATATTGAGAACGATTGTGCTGCAACGGTTATTTCCGCAAAGGTTGACGATCCGACAGGTTACGGCAGAATTGTCCGTGACGAAAACGGAAATCTGCGTGCAATTGTTGAGCAGAAAGACGCCGATGAGGAAACTCTCAAAATAAATGAAGTAAACTCGGGCGGTTTCTGGTTTGACTGTCAGCTTCTTCTTTCGGTTCTCGACAGAATCAAGTCGGATAACAGCGCAAAGGAATATTATCTTCCCGACGCAATCAAGCTTTTGCTTGAGGACGGAAGAAAGGTCGGAGCATTCACGGCTCAGTGCAGTGATACGGTTCTGGGTGCAAACGATCCGGCTCAGCTTGAACAGCTTAACGAAATTGCAAGGGCAAAGGGTTACAGCTGTTAATTGCTCGGTTAATCATTGGTAAACATATACTACACACATTAAAATTCAAAGGAGTTATTGCAATGAATTTTCACGGTAAGGACATTAAAATTTTCACCGGCAGTTCAAATGTTGATGTAGCTCAGGGAATTGCAGGCTGTCTCGGTCTGCCGCTTGGTAAGAGTGACTGTACACAGTTCTCAGACGGCGAAATCTCTGTTTCTCTTCACGAATCTGTTCGTGGCAGCGACTGCTTTATTGTTCAGTCAACCTGTGCTCCCGTCAACGACAATCTTATGGAAATGCTCATAATGATTGATGCCATGAAGCGTGCATCTGCTGCAAGAATCACAGTTGTTATGCCATACTTCGGCTATGCAAGACAGGACAGAAAAGCTAAGGCAAGAGATCCGATCTCGGCTAAGCTTTGTGCAGACATCATCACCTGTGCAGGTGCTGACCGTGTGCTTACAATGGATCTTCACGCAAATCAGATTCAGGGCTTCTTCAACATTCCTGTTGACCACCTTCAGGGCGCATCACTTCTCGCAAATCATATGAGAGAGAAAATCGGCGGCAAAAATGATGATTATATCGTTGTTTCTCCTGACCTCGGTTCTGTAACTCGTTCAAGAAACTTCGCTTCAAAAATCGGCACAGGTCTTGCTATTATCGACAAGAGAAGACCAAAGGCTAATGTTTGTGAAGTTATGAACATCATCGGTGACGCAAAGGGTAAGAAGGTTATCCTCGTTGACGATATGATTGACACAGCAGGTACTCTCTGCAATGCCGCTAACGCTATTGTTGAAAAGGGCGGTGCAACAGAAGTTTACGCTTGCGCTACTCACGCAGTTCTTTCCGGTCCTGCAATCGAGAGAATCCAGAACAGTGCAATCAAAGAAGTTGTTCTTCTTGACACAATTCCTGTTCCGAAGGAAAAGATGATTGACAAGTTCACAATTCTTCCTGTTGCTCCTACATTTGCAGAGGCTATCGCAAGAATCTACAACGACAAGCCGTTCACAGCCGCTTTCGGTTGATAGGCGAACAATTTAATTATGTAATTAAACAGGCGGGTTTTAACTAACCCGCCATTTCGCTGTTTTACTGCAAATTTTTCAGGAATAAAACGGTACAATATGTGAGGGTGATTTAATTTTGTTTGGTATAGTTTACGGCTCCGATTCAGATAACAAAATAATGAACCGCTTTGTCGATGAGTACGAATTGTGGTGCAATGAGGGCAAAAATCCGGATATTGCGTCAATCGACCTCGACTTTGCGCTTGACCTACAGAAGAAAAGACTTGACGAAAAGGGTGTAAAGATTCAGACCGCTTTTACCGATAAGGAAACGGTGAAGAATGAAGTCCCCATAAATGCTTGTACTGCCTACGATATGGGCGAATGTAAGAGTAACATTGCGTCAAAGACATATGAGGTTACGGAGAAATACTTTAAAGACGGAAAGAAAAAGAAAAAAATCAAGGACAGATTTTTCTTTTACACAATGATTACAAGGCTTGAAAACCGAAATTCCGAGGTTGCGTGTTCGTGTCCGAACTGCGGTGCGGTAAGCAGTGTAAGAGAGCTTCTCAACGGTTGTAAAAACTGCAAAACTCGCTTTATTATGGACGATTTGTTCCCGAAGGTTACAAACTTCTACTTTGTAAAAACCTATTCGCTTGCGAACAAGTCAACGAAAAAGGTGCTCGCTCCGTACCTTCTCGGCGGAATTGCCGCCGTTGCGGCATTTACGGTATGGGTGGTTGTAAAGGACGGAACTTTTGATCCCGCAACCGCAAATATGGTCTATGAAATCGGCATAAGAGCAATCCCCGTACTGCTCGGCGGACTTTTTGTGGGGTACCTTGCATGGGCATTAAAAACGCTTTTTGGACTTTTTGTCGGTGCGGCAAAGAGCATTCCTATGATAGGTCCGCACTTCAATTGTCAGAAAAGACTTCCGTGGCTTATAAAAGAGGTTAATCCCAACTTCTCATATGAATACTTTATCGGCAAGGTGCTTGCTTTGCTCAAGATTATGATTTTCAGCGATGATTACACAAACCTCGCAGTCTATGAGGGCAATCCGATGAAAAATCCTTTCGGAGATATTGTTGACATCAAGTACAGAGGAGTGTCAAAGCTTAATTCATTCAATGTCACAAACGGCTGTTGCTATGTTGATATGACCGTTTACGCAACGACCGTGAAAAACAAAAATTCTTCATTTAGGGTTAAAAACGAAAAGTTCAGACTTACCGTTTGCAGAAGTGTGAACGCCATGGATGACGGAGTTTTCACAATGAAAAAAGTAACCTGTAAAAGCTGCGGCGCAAGCTTTGATGCAACAAGAGAACGCAACTGCCCGTATTGCGGAAATCCTTATCATCTCGGCAACGATGACTGGGTTGTTGTAAGCTTCGGAAAAGGTTAATTTGAATTTCAGAATACATATAATATAAATAAGAGGAAAACTGATATGTTCGGAAAAAACAAATCAACGGGTTCAATCGAGTACATTGTAGTGGGACTCGGAAATCCCGACAGAAAATACGAAAACACACGCCACAACGCAGGCTGGCTTGCAATTGACCGCATTGCCGACAAGCTCGGTTGTGATGTGAACAAGATAAAATACAAAAGCTTTATCGGCACTTGCACTGTAAACGGCGCAAAAGTTATGCTGATGAAACCCACAACATATATGAACAACAGCGGTCAGGCAGTTGTTGAGGCGATGAACTTCTACAAAATTCCTCCCGAAAATGTCATTGTAATTTTTGATGACATTTCGCTTGATGTCGGAAAAATGCGTATCCGTTCAAAGGGCAGTGACGGCGGTCAAAGGGGAATGCGCAGTATCATCTATCTCAGCGGAAGCGATAAATTCCCCCGCATCAAGGTTGGCATAGGCGCAAAGCCAAATCCCGACTGGGACCTTGCCGACTGGGTGCTTTCAAAGTTCACTCCCGATGAAATGAAAAAGCTTGATGAAATTTTTGACAATGCCGAAAAAGCAATCGAGCTGATTATTGACGGCAAAACCGACCGTGCTATGAATTTGTTCAACTGAAAAGGGACAAAGAAATGAATAATCTCAACTTTCTTGTTGATGTTCTCAAAGAGTCACCCGTTTTCAAAACGCTTGAAAAGAATGTCAAGCCGGGCAGAACGGTCTGTGCTTCGGGACTTTCAACAATCAACAAATCAAATATCATCTATGCGCTGTGCCGCCTCAAGGGCGTCACGGCATTTTGTCTTGCCTCCGATGAAAAAGAGGCGCAGACTCTGTGCAACGACCTTTCGTGCATGGGACTTCGTGCCTATGTTTATCCCGTGCGTGACTTCAACTTTCTTGACTTTCAGAGCCGTTCGCACGAGTACGAGCACGCAAGACTTAAAGTTTTGCTCAAGCTTATCAATCATGAATGCGATGTTGCAATTGCGTGTGTTGATGCGGCGGCACAGCTTACCGTTCCGAGAAATGTGCTTGAACAGTCGGTTATTGAATTTGAAGAGGGCAGGGAGCTCTCGCTTGAAAAGGCGACAAAGGCGCTTACTCTGCTCGGCTACGAACGCTTTGATGCGGTAGAGGGCAGCGGTCAGTTTTCGCTGAGAGGCGGTATTCTCGACTTCTTTATGCCCGACAGCGACTATCCCGTGAGATGTGAATTTTGGGGCGATGAAATTACCGACCTCAGCTATTTTGACATTGAAACACAGAGAAGATTTAAAAAGGCTGACAAAATTACGCTTTCGCCCTCAACCGAAATCGTAATTGAGGACAGAGCCGCCCTTGCAGATAAAATTGAACACAAGGCAAAGCTCCTCCGTTCCAAGAACAGCGCCAAAGCTAAGGAAAAACTTTTTTCAGAGGCAGAGCTTATCCGCAGCGGTGCAATGATTGCCAATGCGGACAAATTTATCAATCAGATTTACGATAAACCCGAGTCGCTTTTTGATTATCTCGACAGAAATACCCTCGTTTTTGCGTCCGAATTTACTGCAATTCAGGAACGGGGAAAGTCAATGGACTTTATCAGCAATGAAACCCTTATGCAGGGCTTTGAGGACGGAACTCTTTGCAGAGGTTTTGACCGCTTTGCGCTCACATTCAACGAATGTACTGAGTTTTTGCAAAGTCACGGAACAATCGTGCTTGAAAACTTTGTTCACGGAAGTATGCCTATCAAGCTGTCGGAAATCATCAGCTTTTCAACAAAACAGCTCTCGGCATGGGGCGGTTCGTATAAACAGCTAAAAGAAGATGTTGACGGACTTTTTACCCCCGAAAGCAAGGGCGTTATCTTTGCAGGAACAGAAAGAGCCGCCAAAAATCTTTGTGACACCTTTAACGCAGACGGCATAAACGCTGTTTACAGCGAGGGTGCGGATAAGATTTCAAAGGGCGAATTGCTTGTCATGCAGGGTGCATTGAGTGCGGGCTTTGAGTATCCGTCACAAAAGTTTTTTGCAATAACCTACAGTCAGGTTTCGTACCGTCCCGAAAAGTCAAAAAAGAAGAAGAAAAAGACGGGACAGGAAATTTACAGCCTTTCCGAGCTTGCCCCCGGTGATTATGTTGTACACAATGTTCACGGTATCGGTGTGTTCGGCGGTATAAGAAAAATTGATACTCACGGAGTTATAAAGGACTATATCAAGATTGACTACGCAAAGGGCGATGTGCTTTATGTGCCTGTCACACAGCTTGATATGGTTGCAAAATATATAGGTCCGAAAGAGGATTCAAGGGTTAAGCTAAACCGACTCGGTTCGGGCGACTGGCAAAAGGCAAAGGCAAGGGTTAAAACCTCTGTCAAGGACATTGCCAAGGAGCTTATTGAGCTTTACTCACAGCGTATGAAAGCCAAGGGCTATGCCTTTTCGGCAGATAACGAGTGGCAGAGAGATTTTGAACTCAGCTTTGAATATGACGAAACTCCCGACCAGCTGCGTTGTTGTGAGGAAATCAAGCATGACATGATGCGTTCGTCGCCGATGGACAGACTTCTCTGCGGTGATGTCGGATTCGGCAAAACAGAGGTTGCACTCCGTGCCGCCTTTAAGTGTATTGCAGATTCAAAGCAATGCGCATTGCTCTGCCCCACAACAATTCTCGCATGGCAGCATTATCAGACGGTAATCAAGCGTTTCGAGGGCTATCCCGTTCGTGTGGAACTGCTTTCAAGATTCCGTACAGCAAAACAGCAGAAAGAAATTCTCCAAAAGCTAAAGCGAGGAGAAATTGATATGATTGTCGGAACTCACAGACTTGTGCAGAAGGATGTTGAATTTCGCGACCTCGGACTTGCAATCATAGATGAGGAACAGCGTTTCGGTGTTGCTCAAAAGGAGAGGTTCAAGGAACTGTGCAAAAATGTCGATGTGCTTACGCTCTCGGCTACTCCTATTCCGAGAACCCTCAATATGGCGATGAGCGGTCTGCGTGATATGAGCGTTATCGAAGAAGCTCCGACAAACCGTCAGCCTGTTCAGACCTATGTGCTTGAACATGATGATGCGGTTATCAACGAGGCAATCCGCCGTGAACTCCGCCGTGGCGGTCAGGTGTTCTATCTTCACAACAATGTTGAAACAATTTCTTCATGTGCCGCAAAAATTCAGGAGGCTGTTCCCGAGGCAAAAATCGCAATCGGTCACGGTAAAATGAAAGAGGGCGAACTCAGCGAAGTTTGGCGACAGATGCTTGAACAGGAGATTGATGTGCTTGTCTGCACGACAATTATCGAAACGGGTGTCGATTTGCCGAATGCCAACACCCTTATTATAGAAAATGCCGACTGTATGGGACTTTCACAGTTGCATCAGCTCAGAGGCCGTGTGGGCAGAAGTTCACGAAGGGCATATGCCTACTTTACCTTCAGACGGAACAAGGTTCTCACGGAGATTCAGCAGAAAAGGCTTGCCGCAATCAGGGAATTTACAGAATTCGGCAGCGGCTTCCGCATTGCAATGCGTGACCTTGAACTGCGAGGTGCGGGCAATATTATGGGCGCACAGCAGCACGGGCATATGGAATCGGTCGGTTACGATATGTACCTCAAGCTTCTTGATGAGGCAGTAAGCGAGGAAAAGGGCGAGCAGAATGTCACAAAAGACCTCGACTGTCTTATTGATATTTCGGTTGACGCTCATATTCCCGAAAGCTATGTTGAAAGTCTTACACTTCGTCTTGATGTTTACCGCAGAATTGCCGATATCCGCAGTAATGAGGACGCAGACGATGTTATTGACGAGCTGCAGGACAGATTCGGCAAGATTCCGAACTCGGTTCTCGGACTTATCGACATTGCCCTTGTGCGTAACAAGGCTTACTCAATGGGCATTTACGAAATCAGACAGAACGGCACAACGCTCATGCTCTTTGTAAACGAACTCAAGTCGCCACAGGTTGCCGACTTGCTCATTGCTTTGGGCGGAAAGGCAAAGCTTGTTGCCGGAGCAAAACCGTGCGTTGCGGTTGAGTGCAAAAACAGCTCCGCTCCGCTTGAAATCCTCACCAAAATTTTTGGTGTGCAGTAATTTAACGGCATGAAGCCGTAATTTGTTAAGAAAAAACCTCCCGAAAGTACAAAAATGCTGTTTTTCGGTGGAAATTCTCAACAAAATTTTATAAAAATGTAGACAATGACGATTTTTTTGTGTATAATCGTAAGGTACATTATCCTGTGAAAGTGTGTTTGCAGGACACTTTGCATTTAATTTTTCAGAAGGACGGTAAAAAACTATGAAGCCTAATATCAAGGTTGGTTCATTTTTACTTGCAATTGTTATGATGTTTTCGGTTTTTGCAATTGCAGGTTGTACACCCACAACTCTTAACAAAGAATGGTCGTATAAGACAAGCGACAACGAGCTTGCCATCGGTGTTTATATCTACTCACTCAATGCAGCTTACAGTCAGGCTGAGTCATTTGCTAAAAAGCTTGACGATTATGATTCGACATCTGACAAGTGGCTTGATGAAAAAATCAAGGACGATGACGGCAACGAGCAGGTTGCAAGAGAGTGGATTAAAGATCAGGCTAAGAAAATGTGCCTCAGCTACCTCGTAGTTGACGAACAGCTTAAAAAGGAAAATGTAAACATCGGTCAGGCAACTCTTGACTCCGCAACAAGTCAGGCTGAAACATACTGGAATGTCGGTCCGTATGCGTCACAGGGTTATGTAATGCCGATGAAGAAGCAGTATGAAAAGTACGGTGTTTCACTCGACAGCTTTGCATACTGCACAACTCTCTACAACACAAAGTATGAGGCTCTCTTCAAAGCAGTTTACGGCAAGGGCGGTTCAAAGGAAGTTTCCGACGCCGACCTTACAAAGTATTTCAAGGAAAACTATACGGACTACTCATATCTTCCCGTGAACCTTTATACATCAACAAAAGATGAGGCAGGTTCATCAAAGAATGTTGCAATGAGCGACAAGGAAATTAAGAAGGTTGAGGATCAGCTTAACGGCTACAAGAATGACCTTAACAAGGGCGGTTCTTTTGATGATGTTATTGCATCATACAAGAAGTCAAGCGGTTCGGGAACAGATTCTTCTGTTTCAAATGTAGAGGTTCTCGACAAGAGCTCAATCGGTGACGAGCTTAAAGAGGCTATCGGCAAGCTTAAAACAGGCAAGGCTGAAACTCTCAAGGTCGGCAGCGGCGACAGCGCAATCTACTATCTCGTTTATAAGAAAGACGTCAGCAAGGATGTTGACAGCTATATCGGCAACGAATCAAACAGAGCCGGTGTACTTGCGTCAATGAAGTCAGATGAATTTTCAAAGTACATTGACAGTCTTGCAGAGAAACTCAAGTATGAAGAAAACACTTCGGTTATTGACAAGTATAAGCCCGAACTCTTCTTCGTTGCGGTTGAGCCAACAACATCGGCGTCAACAACATCGGCATCCGATAAAAGCTCAAAATAATTGATATCGGACATACAACAGACGCATTTTCAGATTATTCTGAAGAAAGGGGCTTTTATGAAAAAACATTCAAAGCTTTGCGCAATTTTTCTGACGGCACTTTTGAGCATTTCTGCTGTGAGCTTTTCCGTATCGGCAGTCGGTGAGGAGGTTGATCCCGGCGGAGATTCAAGCGTTATTGTTGATCCCGTAGAGCCGGAGCCCGAGCCCGAACCGGAACCGGAACCATCACCGGAGCCGGAGCCACAGCCACAGCCCGATCCTGTGTATCCGGATTCTTCGGCCGATTCATCATATGTAGATCCCGGCTATTCGTCAAGTGATTCGTCATATGACAACAACTATAACTATGACAGTAGCTATGACTACAACAATAACAGTTATGACAATAATTACAGCAGCAGTCAGACTTACTACTACTCTGAGCCGTCATATGTAGGCGGCGGTCAGTCCTATGTTGCTCCGTCAAATACTGCTCCGTCAGCGTCTCTCATCAAGTCTGACGATAACATTGACGAAAAAACTCTTTCAAGCAATGACTGGTCGGATATCGCAAAAAATCTTAAAAATACCGACACATCGGGTTCTGACGGTGATGACTTTAACTTCATCAAGAACAATAACAGCAAGGGTGACAACGGTCATTGGATGTTCTATGTTTCACTCGTTTTACTCTCACTCGGTGTTGCAGGCATTGCGTACTTTGTAATTTCAACTGTTCTCAACAGAAAGAAGAGAGTCACAGTCGGCGGCAGAAGTAACGCTCCAAAGAGCAAATCTGCACAGCCACAGCGTTACAGCAGTAATGATGATTATGCCGATGATTACTCATCTTCAGGCAGAAAGTCCGAAAGACGCAGTAAGTACGATACTGCCGAAATTCAGCTTCCAAAGAACAGCCAAAAGGGCGGAAGAAGATACAAGTAATTAAATAACTTTATAAAACAAAAGCAGTTCCAAAATCGGAACTGCTTTTTTGTTTGACTGTGTAATTAAATTTTCGCATGACTTCTGTTTGAATGTCAAAATCAGTTTTTGTCATACGGCTTTTTGTATGCCTCTTTGAACGGTTTTACAGTGCCGTCCTTTTCTTCAACGCTTACATTGTCAAGTGTTGCGTTGAACTGTGTGCGGATTTCACCAAGATAAATTTTGTACAGCTCTTTCTGCTCTTTTTGCTCAGTCTCGGTAAGTCCCTGTTCCTTTTTCTTTTTTGCAAGCTCGTTAATTCTGTCAAGCATCTTTTTATCCATAAGTCAATCCTCCCGACCGTTATTTTGTTTTTGAGAGCAATCTGCTCCACAGCTATGATATCACACAATCAGCCAAAGTGCAAATTTTCGATTTCTCGGTTGAAAACAAAAATTTTTTGTGCTATCATTCAATTAAAGCCGTTATACGGCAAATTTTTTCGGCGGTGAATTATGGAAAATTTCAGCTTATTACACCCGACAAATTCAAATGCCTCCTATAGAACTCTCAACAAAGAGGCACTGAATGATTTGTCGGTTGATTTTATATGTGACGCTCTCACAAAAGAGCAGTATGAACGCAACAGCATAAAGCAGCTGCTGATAAATATTACGGATGACGAGGAAGTTATAAAATATCGTTGCGATGTTTTTGAGGATTTTCTCCGTTTTCCGAAACTTCGTGATGATCTATCCGCACTCCTTGTAAAGCTGAACGATTTGCGTGAAATTGAGCGCTTTCAAAAGGATACCGAGGCATCTTCCTTGTGGCAGCTTGTAAACCGACTTCGTGAAATGGACGGCTATGTCGATTGCATTACAAGAATAAAAAACACGCTTGAAACAATTGAAGTAAAGTCGCAGGGTCTGCTTGAACTCAAGAAAAATGTTCAGTCAATTTACAATGACAGCGGTTTTCCCGAACTAAAAAAGGATATAATAGATACGCTTGCAAAGGCTCAAAAGCTCAAAAGCATTACACTCGGTGTGAATCTTGACGATTTGCTCCGCCCAAAGAGTGTGGGTGTAATCTCACTCAATGACAAAGAATTTACCGACAGCGGTATTCTTAAAAGATTTATGAAGTTTACAAACCGTGACAGCGAACTGCACCACGGCAACGATGTTTCGGGATTTTTAAGCTTTCATCCGTCCAATCCGTCAACCTCGCAGTTCGGGCTGGGACAGTTTGTTGTGGGTGCTCAGCAGGATGTAAACCACACTATGAACAGCTCGCTGACCGGCGCAGATCCTATGTCTGACGCACTCAAAAATGTTGTGACCGATATCCTCCGCAGAACCGTAAATGACATAAAATCAATGCTCAACAGATATGTCAATGTCAACGGCTACTCGTTCGTTTCGCTTATGCCCGAAATCATTTTCTATATTCGTTTTGCAGAGCTTTGCGATAAGATGAAAAAGAAAAATCTTCCGCTGTGCAAGGCAGAAGTTTTGCCGAAAGAGGACAGAAACTGCTGCCTTAGAGATGTTTACAACCTCAAACTCGGCATAAAATCGGCAAACGGTGAGAATTTGGATATTGTCACAAACGATATTGATTTTAACGATGACAGGCGAATTTACATTCTGACAGGTCCGAATCGTGGCGGTAAAACCACGATTACTCAGGCGGTCGGACTTGCGTTTCTGCTTGCTCAGAACGGAATATATGTTCCCGCAACGCAGATGAAATTCAGCCCATGCGATAGCATTTTTACGCATTTTCCTGCTGATGAAAACGATACCGTTGACCTCGGCAGACTCGGTGAAGAAAGCAAAAGACTTGCCGAAATTTTCTCCTCGGCAAGCCGTTACAGCCTGCTTTTGCTCAACGAAAGCCTTGCAACAACCAATGTTGCCGAGGGCTTGTACATTGCCCGTGATGTTGTCAAATCAATGCGATATCTCGGCACAAGGGCGATTTTTAATACCCATATGCACGATTTGGCTCGCAATCTTGACGAGGTGAACACAACCGTAAAGGGCGACAGCAAGATTGAAAGTCTGGTAACAGGTGTCGAAAACGGACAGCGTTCGTTCAAGGTTTTCATCGCTCCGCCTCAAGGTGTAAGCTATGCCAAAGACATTGCCGAAAAATACGGTGTAACCTTTGACAAAATCAAAAAACAGATTGATCGGCAGCGTGTCGCTGCACCCGGTTCGTGCAGATAGTTTGCAATATTAAAAGTAGATTATGCGCGAGCGGAAGTTTTTTTAAATTGAAAGTTGAAAATGGAAAATTGAAAATTGCGGTCGGGCAGACAGTTTGCA
>OGWS01002226.1_pt1 | contig 12688 bp, 11 predicted proteins | sample 1576111 | NCBI WGS metagenome assembly OGWS01 (sample SAMEA3541534, study PRJEB24748) | human gut metagenome | biome: human gut; feature: human-associated habitat; material: faeces | place: China | collected 2012
TTGCAGGCACGGATGGTGGAGAGCCGGTGTGCGACAATGAAGGAGGTGCGTCCCTTGAGCATGCGGTTCACACCCTCCTGCAGCTCGCGTTCCGTTTTGGTATCCACGCTGCTGGTGGCTTCGTCCAGGATGAGGATCTTCGGGTCGGACGCCATGGTGCGCGCCAGAGCAAGAAGCTGCTTTTCCCCCTGGGAGAGCATGGCCCCGCCCTCGGTGAGCACGGTGTCGTAGCCGTGAGGCAGCGCCCGGATAAAGCCGTCCGCGCACACAAGCTCGGCCGCGCGGATGAGCTCTTCGTCGCCGGCGGCAAGATTGCCGTAGCGCAGATTGTCCATCACGGTGCCTGTAAATACGAAGCTCTCCTGCATCATCAGCCCCATCTGGGCACGCAGCGAAGCCAGCGTCACGCCGGAGATATCCACGCCGTCAATGGTCACCCGGCCTTCGGTGCAGTTGTAAAAACGGCTGAGCAGGTTGATGATGGTTGTTTTTCCGCTGCCCGTGTGGCCCACCAGAGCCACGCTCTCGCCCTGCTTCACATGAAAATTCACATGCTTGAGCACAAGGATATCCTTTTCATAGGCGAAAGAGACGTCGTGGAACTCCACATCGCCGCGGATCTCCGGCAGCACTGCGGCGCCGGGGGCGTCCTGCACCTCGACCGGTTCGTCGATCATCTCAAAGATACGCTCCAGATATGCCACGTTGTTGATGAAGTTGTTGTAGATGTTGGCAAGCTGGTTGATGGGCCCCCAGAACTGGGAGGCGTAGTTCATCATGGCCAGCAGCACGCCCACGGTAACGGCGGGCTTGGCGGCAAAGATGCCGTATACGATGATGGCCACCGTCACGCTGCGGCTGATGAGATCGATAACAGGGGAAACGGCCATGGACGGCACGACGGCGCTGTACCAGGCGCGTTTGGAATCGCGCAGCAGGCCGTCGTACACGTCGGCGTTGTACTGCTCCCGCGCGAAAAGCTGGGTGATCTTCATGCAGGTGATGCTCTCGTTGAGGTAGGCGTTCATATTGCTGCTTTTGTTGGAGTACGCCTGCCACCCTCTGCGCTGCATGGGCTTGATGAACAGGATGAACCCGACGGCGAACGGCAGCCCCGCCAGCACGACGCACGCCAGGCGCGCGTCCATGCGCAGCATGAAAATAACAATGAACACCAGGTTGAACATCTGCAGGAACAGGCTGATGAGCCCGTTGGACAGGATGTTGGCCACCGAGTTGACGTAGTTGATGACACGCACGAGAATTTTTCCGTGGGGACGGCTGTCGAAATAGGAGAAGGAAAGCTTCTGCAGGTGCTCGTACAGGTCGCGCCGCAGGTCATGGACGATGTTCTGGCCGATGACGTTGACGCACCGGCTGGACAATGTGGTGAACAGAATGTTGACGGCGATACACGCCAGCATGAGCGCGCAGCAGGCCAGTACCATGGGGATGTTCCCCGCGGGCACGGCCTCGTCCAGCACGCGGGCCGAGAACAGCGGCCCGCACAGGCCCGCCACCATGGCCAGCGCCTGCAGCACGAACGCGCGCAGGAACAGGCGTCCCTCCCGGCGGATGTACACAAAGCAGCGCCGGATCATTTCCCAGCTGAAAGTGCTTTCCAGCGTTTCGTCCACGCCGAAGGTGTTCCGTTTTGCCATGGTCAGCGCACCTCCTTTGCCGGGGCGTTTGCCGCGGGCGCGTCGGGCATTCCCTGCACGCCCTGCAGCAGGCAGATGTCGCGGTAATAGCCCTCACAGGCCGCGAGCTGTTCATGGGTGCCGCGCTGCGCGATGCGCCCGTCCTGCAATACGAGTATCTGGTCCGCGCTGCGCACAGCGGAAATGCGCTGCGCAACAATGATCTTTGTACAGGGATAGGGAAGCTCCTGAAGATTTTTGCGCAGCTGCTTTTCGGTCTCCAGGTCGACCGCCGAGGTGGTGTCGTCCAGAATCAGGATCTCAGGCTGCTTTGCCAGCGCGCGGGCCAGGGCGATGCGCTGCTTCTGGCCGCCGGAAAGCCCGGTGCCCTGCTCGCCGATGATGGTGTCGAAGCCCTCGGGCAGCGAGCAGATGAAATCAGCGGCCGCGAGGCGGGCGTACAGGGCGACGTCGTCTTCGGAGATGTCGTCGGGCGCGCTGTACGCGATGTTGCTGCTGACAGTGTCGGAATAGAGCTGCACGCGCTGCGTCGCCATGCCGATGCGCCGCCGCAGCGCCTGAAGGTCCCACAGGCGCACGTCCACGCCGTCCACCAGCACCGTGCCGCCGCTGACGTCCAGCATGCGCGTGACGGCGTCCACCAGCGTAGTTTTGCCGCTGCCTGTGGCGCCCAGTATGGCCAGCGTCTGCCCCTGCGTTACGGAAAAGCTGACGTCCTTCAGCGTGGGGGCGCTGTTGTGGGGGTAAGCAACGGTAACGCCGCGGAACTCCACGCTGCCGCGGCATTCGCCCTCGGTGCGCCCGTGCTCGGGGTTCTCGATCCGCGTGCGGGCAAAATAAATTTCAATGACCTTTGCGGCGGAGGTGAGGAACCGCTGAAAATCGTTCAGGTAGGTGCCCAGCGCGCGCATCGGCTCCGACAGGCCCCAGGACATCAGCGAAAAGGCGGCGAGGTCGCCGGCCGTCATTTTTCCCTGGATGATGAACAGCCCGCCGAAGAGCACAGACAAAAGCCCCATAAGCTGGGCGCAGCCCTCGATGTAGGGGAAGAATTTCAGCCAGTGAAAGTTGGCCTTGAGGTTTGCCTGGCGGTATTCTTCGTTGCAGTTCTCGAATTTTTCGTTTTCATAGGCCTCGCGCACGAACGCGCGCACCGTTTTGTTGCCCGCGATGTTTTCCTGCGCCACCGAGTTCATGCGGGACAGCTTTTCCCGCAGGGACGCATACAGAGGATACACTGTGCGTGAAAACAGGAACGAGCATGCAAGGATCACCGGGGCAACGGCCAGCAGAAGGAGCGTCAGCGCGGCGTTCACGCTGAACAGATATGTCATGGAAAACAGAAACAGGCAGGTGCTCTCCACCGCGTTGTACGAGATCCAGCACACCGTGTGGCGCACCATGTCCAGATCGCCCGTCAGGCGCGTCATCAGGTCGCCCGTGCGGTACCGCGTATAAAAGCCCGCGTCCTGGGTGCACAGGTTGTCGTACAAATGGCGGCGGATGTCCTGCTGGACGTTCTGGGACACATACTCCAGAGACGCCGTCATGCCGTAGCGTACGCACGAGCGCAAAAGCTGCGCGCCGATCATAACGCACACCAGCGGGACGAGCAGCTGTGTCTGGCGCTGCACGGAACCGTCCGGCAGCGTTTGTCCCACCAGCACCCGGTCCGTGATCTGCTGTGTGATGAACGGGAACACCACGCACAGCCCCGCCGAGACAACGGCCAGCGCCATCGCCAGCCAGAACCATTTCCGTTTGTCCTTCATGCAGCCGGAAAGCCATTGCAGCTGTTGCATTGTAAAGACCTTCTAACCTGTAAAATTCAAAAGCGCCGGACGACGAAAAATCATTCCGGTTTTTGTGCTTTATTTGGCTGTATTATATCATCCGGTATGATATAATACCGGACAGAAGGAATCGTTTTGTGGCCAAATATTGCGTTTTGGGGCATCCCGTGGGAGGCATATATGGAAAAACGAAAAGCCTATGCTTATTACGAGGAACGAAGCGGACGCGAGCTTCAGGTGGAGATGGGCAAACGGCTCAATTTCCCCTCCCATCTGCATGGTGAACTGGAGCTTTTTCTGGTGCAGAGCGGCTGCGTCTGCGTTGGGATAGACGGGGAATTCCGTGAGCTGAAGGCGGGAGAACTGGCGGTGGTGTTTCCCAACACGGTGCACAGCTACCAGTGCCGGGAAGCGGACAGCCGGTATATGATGGCCGTCTGCGGCACGTCTCTGATGGGCGATTATTTCCCCAGCCTGACGCAGTGCCGCCCCCGCCGGCCGTACCTGTGCGGGAAAGCGCTGGACCCGGATGTGCTGTACGCCCTGCACAGCCTTTACCGCTGCCGGTGTACCGGGGCGGACAGCAGCATTTCCCGCGCGCTGCTCCATTTGATCCTGGCGCACGTTCTGCCCGAACTCTCACTGGAGCCGGCGCCGGAGCCGAAAGCCATGGATCTGACGAGCAGCGTGGTGCGCTATATCATGCGGAACTTCCGTCAGCCGCTCTCGCTGGAGCACATTGCAAAGGAGCTGGGCGTCAGCAAATATCACCTGTCGCACGTGTTCTCCGCGCGGCTGCACACCAGCTTCCGGGAATATGTGAACGCCCTGCGGCTGGACTGCGCCCGCGACCTGCTGGCTGCGACGGAGCTGAGCATGCTGGAGGTGAGCATGGAATCCGGCTTCGACAGCCTGCGGACGTTCAACCGTGTGTTCCAGGAACGGTTCCGGCAGACGCCGAGCCAGTACCGGCGCCCTGTGGGGCGCACAGGACGGGCAGCGGCGCAAAGGCGCGTAACGCCCTGTGCGCTTGGTAAAAAAGCCATGGCTTTGGAAGTTTTTTGACGGGTTGTTTCTCCGCGCTTGCGCCGGAGCGAAAACTGTGTTACTGTGAATAAGCAAAATGCTGCAGGGTGCCCGGCCGCTTTGAGGCGGCCGGGAGAATAGGGAAACAGGTGCAAAGCCTGTGCGGGACCGCCGCCGTAAGGGAACAGTTCCGGCTTCAAAACGTCACTGTGGGTACACACGGGAAGACGAAGCCGGGGCGCTGACGCCCAAGCCGGAAGACCTGCCCTGCGGCGATGCTGCCGGAAGGGCAGGGACGCGCGGCGGACGGACAAAACGCCTGCGCGGTAAAAATCAGGGTGCGCCGTTTTTTAGGACACTTTGTTTGACCGGGCCTTTCTCATAAATGAGAAAGGTCCGGTTTTTTTGCGGCGCGCACCAAAAGAAACAGGAGGAATGTTCAATGACCAAGTGTGAAAAGCGATTTTTGGCGTTTTCCATGGTCATGGGCGGCGTTTTGTTTGTACCGCAAAGCGCCTATGCCATGCACATCATGGAAGGGTATCTTCCGCCGGCATACTGTGCGGCATGGGGGGCGCTGTGCCTTCCGTTCCTGGCGGCAGGTGTGGTCCGGCTGCGCCGCACGGTGCAAGCGCAGCGCAAAGCCCTGCTGCTGCTGGCGATGTCCGGCGCGTTTATTTTTGTCATCTCGTCGCTCAAGCTCCCGTCCGTCACAGGCAGCTGCAGCCACATGACGGGCACCGGCCTGGCCGCCATTCTGTTTGGCCCGGCTTACGCTGCGGTGCTGGGGCTCATCGTGCTGGTGTTCCAGGCGGTGCTGCTGGCCCACGGCGGCCTCACCACGCTGGGGGCCAATACCTTCAGCATGGCCATCGCCGGGCCTCTGGTCTCCTGGGGTGTTTATGCCCTGTGCAAAAAGGCGCGTGTGAACCGTAAGCTGGCGATATTTCTGGCGGCGTCTCTGGGCGATCTGTTTACATACTGCGTCACAAGCCTGCAGCTTGCGATGGCCTATCCCGCTGCGGAAGGCGGCGCGGCAGCCAGCGCGGTGCGCTTTTTGGGCGTTTTCGCGCCCACGCAGCTGCCGCTGGCCGCGATCGAGGGCATCTTGACCGTTCTGGTGGTGATGGGGCTGGAAAGCTGTGCCAGGCCCGAGCTGCGGGAGATTGGCTTTTTGAAGGAGGGATTGCAGTGAGCAGGAATACAAAAACCGTTTTGGCGCTGCTGGCCGCTGTGCTGGTACTGGCTGTCGTGCCCTTCTTCCTTGCGCCGGGCGCGGAGTTCGGCGGCAGCGATGACGCCGGAAGCCGGATGGTGGAGGAGATTCAGGGTGAAGCATATGAGCCGTGGTTCACGCCGGTTTTGGAAACACTGCTCGGCGGCGAGCTGCCCGGAGAGATCGAGAGCCTGCTGTTTTGCATCCAGACAGGCGTGGGCGTGGGCGTGCTGGCCTACGGCTTCGGCTATTTTGCCGCGCGTAAAAAATATTCCGCACAGTCCGTGGAATGAGGCTCTTTCGCCCGCCGCTTTGCGCGGGGGCTCCCGGTGAACATGCTTTTTCAAAAAGTCCGGCAGGAGGTGGGAATATGTTCAACGCCCTGCTTGGGAGCTTTGTGGCGTGGAGCCTGACGGCCGGCGCGCTGCCCGGCCCTTGGCCGGCCGCAGCTTCCTTAGCGCTGGGCGGCGCGCTGCTGCTGCTGCACGGCCACACGCACGGCGCGGCGCTGACGGTGGACGTGCTGGCGCGGCGTTCCCGCTTTTTGACGGTAAACCCGGGCCTGAAGCTTTGGTGCTGCGCGGCCTTGCTGGCGCTGTGCCTGCTGGCGCGCACCCCGTGGCCGCCGCTGGCGTTGTTTTTTGCAGCGTCCGCGTTAACGGCGGCGGGCGGCGTACGCCCGCGCGCCTATCTGTCGCTGCTGGGCGCGCCTGTTACATTTTTGCTGCTGAGCGGTATTGCGCTGCTGTGGGAATACGCGTCTGCGCCCGGCGGCGTGGCAAACGTCCCGTTTCTGGGCGGGTATTTTGTCCTGCGCGCCCCGGCGCAAACGGCGGCCCGGCTCGTTATGGCGCGGGCGCTGGGCGCGGTGGGCTGCCTGTATTTCCTCAGCCTGTCCACCCCCGTGCCGGAATTGCTGGATGCGCTGCGGCGCGCCCGCGTGCCGGAGGTCGTGGGCGATCTGGCGGTATTGATCTACCGCTACATCTTTATTTTGTTCGCCACGTTCCGCAGCATGCGGGACGCCGCCGCCAGCCGCCTGGGCTATGCCGGGCCGGTGCGCAGCCTGCGCACGACGGGCCGGGTATACGGCGGGCTGCTGGCGCACAGCTTCCGGCGGGCACAGGCGTGCTTTGACGCGATGGAGAGCCGCTGCTATGACGGCGGCATCCGTTTTTTGACGCGGGAAAAGCCCGTGCGCGCGCCGCACGCGCTTGTGTGCGGCGCATTGACGGCGGGCATGGTGCTGGCGCTTGTGTGCGGCGCATGACACGGCGGTTTTGTAAAAGGGTTGGCAGGAGGGAAAATGGAAGAGATCCTTCGGTTTGAACATGTTTCCTATGCATACGAGGAAGAGCGGGAGGCGCTTTTGGACGTGTGCGTGAAGGTGTGCGCCGGCGAGCGCGTGGCGGTGCTGGGCAGCAACGGCGCGGGAAAGTCCACGTTTTTCCTTCTGGCGAACGGCGTGCTGCGCCCCGGTGCGGGACGCATCCTGTTTCGGGGCGCGCCAGTGGGCGGCGGCGCAAAGCAGCTGAACGTGCTGCGCCGGGGCGTGGGGCTTGTGTTCCAGGACCCGGAGGTGCAGCTGCTGGGCGGCAGCGTGGAGGAGGAGGTCAGCTTCGGCCCTATGAACCTGCGCCTGCCCGTAGGCGAGGTACGCGCCCGCGTGGATACGGCCATCCGCAGTTTTGCGCTGGAGGAATACCGGGGCCGTGCGCCGCAGTATCTTTCCGGCGGGGAGAAAAAGCGGGTGACGCTGGCCGACGCCCTGGCTATGGAGCCGCAGATGCTTTTGCTGGACGAGCCAGCGGCCAGCCTGGACCCGGCAAATACCCGCCTGCTGGAACAAAATCTTCAAATGCTCTCGGAGCAGGGCCTGGGGCTTATGGTTGCAACGCACGACGTGGATTTCGCATGGCGCTGGGCCACCCGGGTGCTGGTGTTCCGCGGGGGACGGCTGGCGGGGGACGGGGAACCGCGGGAGATTTTTGAAAATGTTTCTTTGCTGCGGACATGCGGGCTGGAGCAGCCGGTGCTGTACCGCGTGGGGCGCGTGCTGGGCCTTGCCGCGCCGCCGCACACTGTGGAGGAACTGGAACAGGAGTGGAAACCATGAAACAGGCTTTGCTGGCCGTCAGCTTCGGCACGAGCGTGCCGCGCGCGAGGCAGGATATCGAGGCGGTGGAACGCGTGCTTGCCGCCGGGGCGCCGGAGCGTGCGTTCTGCCGCGCGTACACCAGCCCGACGATCCGCCGCATCCTGGCCGAACGGGGAGAGCCCGTGTCCGGCCTGCCCGAGGCGCTGGAGGCGCTTGCGGCCGCGGGGGTGGAGGATGTGGCGGTGCAGCCCACCCATCTGCTGTACGGCTTTGAATACGATAAGCTCAAAGCGGACGCGGCGGCGTTTGCGGGGCGCTTCGCCCGGCTGGCCCTGGGGCGGCCCCTTGCCGCGGACAGCGAAAGCCTGCGCGCGCTGGCTGCGTGCATGGTGCGGCGCTTCGGGCAGCCGGAGGGCGGGGCGTTGGTGCTGCTGGGCCATGGCACGGAGCACTTCGCCAACATGGTCTATCCCGCCATGCAGACGGCCCTGCGCCTTGCGGGCGGGCGGCGCGCCTATATGGGCACGGTGGAGGGCTGGCCCGGCTTTGACGAGGTGCTGGCGCAGCTGAAGGAAGACGGCTGCGGGCAGGCGCTGCTTGTGCCGTTCATGCTGGTGGCGGGCGACCACGCCCTGAACGATATGGCGGGGGACGGCCCAAAAAGCTGGAAAAGCAGGCTCGAGGCCGCGGGCGTCGGGGTGCGCTGCCGGATGCGGGGCCTGGGCGCGCTGCCGGAGGTGCAGGCGCTGTACGGTGCGCGGCTGCGGGAGATAGTATAAATTTGTAAGGCGGGTGACGGGATGCCGTTTGAGCATTATATCCAGTCCGGCGGAAAACGGCTGCGCTGCGGCTATACCACCGGGACCTGCGCGGCGCTTGCGGCCGCGGGCGCGGCACGCCTGCTGCTGGGCGGGCGCGCGCCGGAGAGTGTCACGCTCACGACGCCCGGCGGCCTGCCTGTTACGGCTGCGCCTCGGTATTGCCGCATGGCAGGGGAAACCGCCTGCTGCGCGGTGGAAAAGGACGGCGGCGACGACATCGACGCGACGCACGGCGCGCTGATTGAGGCGCGGGTGGAGCGCGCGGCACAGCCGGGCGTTGTGATAGACGGCGGCCCGGGCGTGGGCCGTGTGACAAAGCCCGGGCTGGACCAGCCCGTGGGTGCGGCGGCCATCAACCGTGTGCCGCGCAGGATGATCGAGCAGGCGGTGCGTGCCGTGTGCGATGCACTGAACTGGGACGGCGGCCTGCGGGTGACCATCTGTGTGCCGGAGGGCGCGGCGCTGGCGAAAAAAACTTTCAACCCGCAGCTGGGCATCGAGGGAGGCATTTCCATTCTGGGAACCTCCGGCATCGTGGAGCCCATGAGCATGCAGGCGCTCATCGACACGGTGGCGCTTTCGCTGCGCCAGGCGCGGGCCCAGGGGGCCGCCCGCGTGCTGCTGACGCCCGGCAATTACGGTGTGGATTTTCTGCGTGAGCAGGGGCTGGACGCGGCGGGCGCACCCGTGGTGAAATGCTCGAATTTCATCGGCGACGCACTGGACGAGGCCGCTGCGCTCGGCTTTGCCGACGTGCTGCTGGTGGGGCACATCGGCAAGCTGGCAAAGCTGGCGGGAGGCGTCATGAATACACACAGCCGGTATGCGGATTGCCGCACGGAGCTGCTGTGCGCCCACGCAGCAGTGTGCGGCGCGTCGCAGAAGACCTGCGCCGCGCTGCTGGACGCGGCCACCACGGACGCATGCATAGCGCTGCTGGACGAAGCGGGGCTGCGCGCGCCTGTGCTGGACAGCCTGCTGCGGGCCGTGGAGCGGCATCTCGTCCGCCGGGCGGCGGGCGCATACCGGGTGGGCGCGGTGCTGTTTTCCAATGAATACGGTCTGCTGGGCCGGACGGCTTCGGCCGCGGAGATGCTGGCGGAATGGAAGGGGAAAAAACAATGAAAAAAGGCGTTTTTTACAGTGTGGGCGTTGGCCCCGGAGACCCGGAGCTCATCACGCTCAAGGCCGTGCGAACGCTGGAGCGCTGCCCTGTGGTGGCCGCGCCGCAGACGAAAAACGGCGAGATGCTGGCGCTCTCCATCGCGCAGCAGGCGGTTTCGCTGGAAGGCAAAACCGTTGTGCCGCTGCATTTTACCATGTCCCGGGACAAGGCGCAGCAGCACGCCGCGCACCTTGCGGCGGCGCAGGCGCTGCGGCCGCATCTGGACGCGGGGCGGGACGTCGCCATGCTCAACCTGGGCGACGTTTCCATCTACGCCACGGCCGCCTACCTGGCGGACATTTTGGCCGCGGATGGCTATGAAACGCGCATGGTGCCCGGCGTGACGAGCTTCTGCGCCGTGGCGGCCCGGCTGAACACCAGCCTGACGGGCATCGATACCCCGCTGCACATCGTGCCGGGCGGCTGCGGCGCACTGGAGGAATGCCTGGCGCAGCCGGGTACCAAGGTGCTGATGAAGTCCGGCAGGCAGCTGCCCGGCGTGCTGGCGGCGCTGGAGCGGCGCGGCCTGCTGGAGCGCAGCGCGCTGGTGAGCAACTGCGGGCTGCCCGGAGAACAGGTTTATGCCGACCTTTCCGCGTTCCCGCGCGAACAGGACGCGGGCTATTTTGCAACGATCATCGTAAAGGAGGACTGACCCATGGTGCATTTTGTGGGCGCCGGCCCCGGCGCGCCGGACCTCATCACGCAGCGGGGCGCGGCGCTGCTGCGCGCCGCGGACGTCGTGATCTACGCGGGCAGCCTTGTCAACCCGGCGCTGCTGGGCCTGTGCCGGCAGGACTGCTCGGTGTACAACAGCGCGCAGATGACGCTGGAACAGGTGCTGGAGGTGGTGCGCGCCGCCCATGCGGAAAACAGGGACATCGTCCGCCTGCACACGGGAGACCCGTGCCTTTACGGCGCCATCCGGGAGCAGATGGACGCATTGGACGCACTGGGCATTCCCTATGACGATACCCCCGGCGTTTCCAGCTTCTGCGGCGCGGCGGCCGCGGCCTGTGCGGAATACACTTTGCCGGGCGTGAGCCAGACGGTCATCATCACGCGCATGGCCGGGCGCACGCCCGTGCCGGAACGCGAGGGCATCGCGGCGCTTGCCGCCCATGGCGCCACGATGGTGGTGTTTCTTTCGGCGGGCATGCTGGACGGCCTGCAGGCCGCTCTGCTGCAGGGCGCGTACACGCCCGACACCCCGGCGGCGCTGGTATACAAGGCCACCTGGCCCGAGGAAAAGGTGGTGCGCTGCCGTCTGGGCGCGCTGGCACAGGCGGGGCGCGAAAACAATATCTCAAAAACGGCGCTGGTGCTGGTGGGGGATTTCCTCGCGCCTGATTATGAACGCAGCAAGCTGTACGACCCCTCCTTTGCGACGGAATTCCGCGAGGCGAAGCCGTGACCGTGCGGCTGCTGGCGTTCACCCAAAAGGGCATGGAGCTGGCCCGGCGGCAGGCGGCGGAGCTATCCGGCGAGGCCGCGCGCTGCGGCGAAGGCTGCACGCTGGACGCCTGGACAGCCGACGCCTTTGCCAACGCGGACGCGCTTGTCTATGTGGGCGCGGCGGGCATCGCGGTGCGCGCCGTCGCGCCTTATGCCGGGAATAAGGCGTCGGACCCGGCCGTGGTGGCGGTGGACGAATGCGGCCGCTTCGCGGTGCCGCTGCTGAGCGGGCACCTGGGCGGCGCGAACCGTTTGGCCCGGCGCATCGGCGCTGTTTGCGGCGCGCTGCCCGTCATCACCACGGCCACGGACGCAAACGGAGCGTTCGCCGTGGACGAGTGGGCCGTGCGGCAGGGCTGCTGTGTGCTGGATGTGCCGCGCATCAAACGGGTGTCGGCAAAAATACTGGCGGGCGGCATGGCGGTGCTGCGCAGCCCATGGCCCGTTGCGGGCACGCCCCCGGCGGGCGTGGCGGCGGACGGCGGCGCGTTCGATTTTGAATTGACGGTGCACAGCGCCGACGCGGGCGCGCTGCGGCTCGTGCCGCGCATCGCGGTGCTGGGCGTGGGCTGCCGGAGGGGCATTGGGCAGCAGGCGATGGAGGAGGCCTTCGCGGCATTGCTGGCGCAAAGCGGGCTGTGCGCCGAGGCGTTTTATAAGGTGTGCAGCATCGACCTGAAGCGGGACGAGCCGGGCCTGCGCGCGTTCTGCGCGGCCCACGGCTTTGCGTTCGAGACGTTTTCCGCCGCACAGCTTGCGGCGGTGGAGGGCCGCTTTTCGTCGTCCGGCTTTGTGCAGAGCGTGACGGGCGTGGACAACGTGTGCGAGCGCAGCGCGGTGCTGGGCAGCGGCGGGACATTGTATTGCAAAAAACAGGCGGGCGGCGGCGTGACCATGGCGGCGGCCATGGCGCCCTTCGCCCCGGATTGGCGGTGGCAGGATGAATAAGGTATATGTGGTGGGCCTGGGGCCGGGCGGAGAGGAATTTATGACGGCGCAGGCGCGCGCGGCCATGGAACGCGCGGACGTGCTGTGCGGCTACACGGTGTATGTGGATTTGGTGAAGCATCTGTACCCGGGCAAGGAGACATATGTCACGCCCATGACGCGGGAGCTGGAGCGCTGCCGCTGGGCGCTGGAAACGGCGGCGGCCGGGCGCACGGTGGCCATGGTGTGCAGCGGGGACGCGGGCGTGTACGGCATGGCCGGGCCGCTTTTGCAGCTTGCAGGGGAATACGGCGGCGCGGAGGTGGAGGTGGTGCCTGGCGTCACCTCGGCGCTCTCGGGCGCGGCGGTGCTGGGCGCGCCGCTGATGCATGATTTCTGCGTGATCTCCCTGTCGGATCTGCTCACGCCGTGGGAGCAGATCGAGCGTCGGCTGGCCCTTGCGGCGGCGGGGGATTTTTCCATATGCCTGTACAACCCGTCCTCGAAAAAGCGGGCGGACTATCTG
>OGWS01002233.1_pt1 | contig 12648 bp, 3 predicted proteins | sample 1576111 | NCBI WGS metagenome assembly OGWS01 (sample SAMEA3541534, study PRJEB24748) | human gut metagenome | biome: human gut; feature: human-associated habitat; material: faeces | place: China | collected 2012
AGAAGACAAAAGTTACTCTTTCAAGCAAGAAATTAAAGAACAAGAAGAAATTATATGTAAGAGTAAAAGCTGTAGGCGCTAAGAAATGGTCAAAGCCAGTAGCTATTAAGATTAAGAAATAATTAAAATTACATATTTTAATCTAACATAAGATCCTTATGAATTGTGATGGTTCGTAAGGGTCTTTTTGTGTGCCAAAAGATTAATTTGTTGTGTGTGAGTGTTTGGTAAATATGAAAAATAGTAACCCTTTGCAAAGTATATGAGTTCGTTAATTTCAGAACTAATAAAAATGATTTTTATATAAAAAGACACCTTAATAAAAAATAGGCTACTAATTTTGAAAAATGAATCTGCTAGAATAAAAGCAGACTATGATGAAAGACGCATCGAATCTAATACAATTTTTTGAAAGGAGTAGAATATGAGAAAACAATTTAAGAAAGGTGTCGCTATTTTAAGTGCAGTTTCTATGGTGGCAGCAGGTATGTCGTATGTACCACAGAATGTAAAAGCTGACGCACCAGTGATAGCAGTTCAGGATAGCGAAGAAGGAGTGAATTATTCAAGCCTTACATATACACAAGTAGGTGAAAAGGACTATTATGTAGCAGCTAATAATGATGATTTTCCAATTCAGGAGGCTAGTGATTCTGTAACATCAATACATATAGTTCCTGGTGTGGCAGCAGGAACAAGACCAATTTGGCCTGCTTTTACAGATGCAACACTTAATGGTGAGAGTATTGAAAATACAGATAGCAAAATAGACGGTGCAGGAATTTTTGTTGCTTATTCAGATTTGAAGGATAATGCATATAATGTATTTGAAGCAACAAGTGCAGTAAAAAATTATAAGTTCCAGATTATTATAAAAGCTGGAAATCCAGATGGTTCAACTGGTGACAAGGAACCTGTATCATCTGATGAAGCAAGTCCTGACACAACAACAACTACAACAACAGAACCAACAACTACAACAACAGAACCAACAACTACTACTACAGAAGCACCTGAAGTTACAACACCCGCAAAGGTACTTGGTTTAATGTATGCAGGAAATGAAACTTTACCATTTTATTTTGCATGGCAGAGTGTAGCAGGAGCTAATGGTTACAATGTATATTTAGATGGAAAACTTATCACTAAAGTAGACGGTGTAACATACGAATTTAGTAAAGACTTATTTGCAGAAGCTCGTGAATATATAATTGCAGTAGCTGCTGTAAATGAAGCGGGAGAAGGCACCAAAACTGAATATAAATATACTGTAGAATCTAAAGAACCTGATTCAACAAAGAATGAAGAGACTGATTCAACAAAGAATGAAGAGACAGATTCAACAAAAAATGAAGAGTCAAATTCATCATCATCAACAGAAGAAGATGTAAAAGTACCTGTTGCAGTTACAGGATTAGCATATACAGGAACAGAAGAAGCATCATTCAAATTCTCATGGGATGCATCAGAAGGTGCTGAATCATATAATGTATACTTAAACGATAAATTTGTTACATCAACTGTAACACCTGAATATAGCTTTGACAGTGCATTATTTGAAAAAGCAGGCACATACACAATTTCAGTTGAAGCTGTAAACAAAGCAGGTAAGAGTGATAAGACATCAATTGAATATGTTGTAAAAGAACCAGCTTCAAGTGAATCAACAGATGAATCAAAAGGCGATAATACAGAAGTTACAATGCCAAGTGATTATACAGCATTTGAGAATAACGCAGATTTCGGATATAAGTTTGTAAGTGCACCTGAAGCTGCAAAAGCAGAGGTTAAAACAGACCAGGGAGAAAACTTATTTATTGCCTTTAACGCAGTAGAAGGATTTTTACCTGATTACATAGGATTAAAAGTTAATGGAACAGACAGGGATGTTCCTAAGGGAACAGGAATTACACTTCCAAAATCTTTATTAACAAAGAAAGTAAATGAAGTAGTAATCTTAGACAAAGATGGAAAAGAAGTAGTTCTTAACGTATTTAACGTAAATGGAGAAGGAGAAATTCCAACGAGTCCAAGTGTAACTGAACCAGATGCATCAACACCAGATGTATCAACACCAGATGTATCAACACCAGATGCATCAACGCCAGACACATCAACTTCAGATGAAACAACAACACCTAAGGTAACAACAGCTAAGCCAACAGTTAAACCAACAACAGCTAAGCCAACAGTTAAGCCAACAACAAAGAAAACTTCTCTTAAGAGTACAAAGGTTACTAAGAAGGTTTCAAAGAAACTTAGCTCAAAAAAGGTTAAATTAACATTTAAGAAAGTTAAAGGCGCTAAGAAATATGACATTCAGGTTTCAACAAGTAAGAAGTTCAAAAAAGTACTTTACAAGAAGACTGTTAAGAAAACAAAAGTAACTCTTTCAAGCAAGAAGTTAAAGGGCAAGAAGAAATTATATGTTAGAGTAAAGGCAGTTGGAGCCAAGAAGTGGTCTAAGCCGGTTAAGATTAAAATTAAAAAGTAGTTTAAAATAATAAAAACATTTTTAAGAGGATAGTCATAATGCTATCCTCTTTTTTCGTAAATTACCCCTATTAATTAATAGGAATCAATGCTATAATCGTGAAGTATCATTTGCCAAAAAATGTATAAAAATGGGCTAAAAATACGAAAATGACAAATGAAAACATTTAACAAAGAGGAGGGAAAACACATGTTAAAAAAAGCAGTTAAGAAATTTTTATCTGTGGTACTTGCAACAGCAATGGTAGTGAGCAGTATAACTGTTTACGGTGCAAGTGTTAAAGTACCGGAAGACAGAGTGCTAACATCTGTAAAAGAATACAGTATAGCACCTGGAATTAAAGAGAAACACATTACAACAGTAGATAAGGATGGAAATAATCAGGTTCAGGCCTATATGGCAGAAATTGATTTGAAAACATCTAGTGTTGGAATGATGGCTGGTTATAAGAACTATGATAAGACTGGTAAATGGGGCATGCAGACAGTTCGAGATCAGGCAAAAGCAGCAGAAAAAGCAACAGGAAAAACAATCGTAGCAGCAATTAATGGTGACTATTTTGATATGGGAACAGGTCAGCCATGGGGTTCATTAGTTATGGGTGGAGATATTGTTCAGACTCAGAATGATCATCCATACTTTGCAATAATGAAAGATGGAACAGCTGATTGTAGAGAAGCATATGAACCTTTAGATGATGTAGTTGAAGCTATCGGTTCACCATTCTTTCTTGTAAAAGATGGAAAAGCTTTAGAAGAATTAGCAGCGGATCCTTATGCAATGCCAAGATGTGCAGTAGGTATTAAGGCAGACGGTTCAGTTATCATATATGAAGCGGATGGTAGACAGGCACCAAAGTCATGTGGTCAGTCACTTTATGAAACTGCAAAACAAATGGAAGCTATGGGGTGTGTTGAAGCATTATATTTAGATGGTGGTGGTTCAGCTACATTTGCAACAAAAACAGAAGGAACAGATTCATTAGAAGTAAAGAATAGCCCATCTGATGGAACAGAAAGAAAGGTTTCTTCATCATTATTCATTTATTCAGATGCAAAAGCAGATGGTGAATTTGATCATGCAACAATCTCACCTTTAGAGGAAGTATATACACCAGGTTCAACTGTACAGTTTGAAGCAACAGGTGTTGACAGTGCAGGTGGAAAGGCAGATTTACCTAAAGAAGCAACTTTTGTATTAAAAGATGATAGCTTTGGTAAAATTGATGGAACAACAGGTCAATTTGTTTCTAATGGAACAGAAGGAACTGTAGAAGTACAGTTAAAGTCAGGAGATAATGTTGTTGGTAGCACAACAATTGAAGTAAGAAAACCGGACAGCATTACATTCGTAAATGATGAAGTAAACCTTGGTTTTGAAGAAGAAACAGATTTAGGTTTAACTGTTAAGTGGAACAACAGACAGGTTAATTATGCAGATGGTGATTTTATTTGGACAACTGAAAATGTAACAGATGCTAACAAACAGCCTAGTGATTCATCAATTGGTACATTTAAGGATAATAAATTTACATCATCAGACGGAAATACTTTATATGGAACTATCAGATGTAAGTACAAAGATAGCGACATCCAGGCAACAATTAATGTTGTTGTAGGATTACAGCCAACAGTTGTATATGACTTTGAAGACCATACAATGGAAGATGGAACAGTAATTCCTGCAGCAGACTGGTATTCAACAGCAGCAGACAAGAAAGAACCAAACGCCGGATTTAAGACAATGAATTATGGCAGAGGTGGTAACGAGTCTACAGAAGTTGTTGATATTGCAAGTGGTGAGCCTGTAAGATTTGGTAATCATTCGCTTAAATTAAACTATGACTTCTCACAGTGTGGAGCTGTTACAGAAGGTGCATGCGTAGGTCTTGAAAATCCATCAGGAGACATACCTGGAACACCAACAGGAATTGGTATGTATGTATATGCACCGGAAGGAATACCAAACTTCTGGTTGAGAATTCAGCTATATGATGCTAACGGAACAGTTCTTAACTTGAACTTTACAGAAGAAGCAAAATTGGATGAACATAAACTTGGTGGTTTCGATTGGACAGGTTGGAAATATGTAGAAGCCAGTTTAAAGGATTATCAGGCACCATACAAATTCCTTGGAAACAATATGATTAGACTTATGTTCGTAAACGGAACAGGTATGGGTAAATACGACAAGGATGGAAATGAAATTCAGCCGAGCGACCGTAAGGGAGCAATCTATATTGACAACATCCAGTTCGTATATGGAGCGAATACTGATGATATAGACAACCCAAGTATTGATACAATTTCAGCCAACGGAACTGAATTAAATGATGATGCAGTGCTTGACACAAACAATGTAACATTCACAGCAAGAGCATCAGACTTACAAAACAAATACACATCAGGTGTAGATTTTACAACAGCAAACGTATGGTTAGATGGTGTTAATCTTACAAATGGCGGTAGTATGCATACTGACGTAAGTAAGGATGAAATCTCATTAAATAACCAGAAACTTGCAAACGGAAAGCATACTATCAAATTCTCTGTCAGAGATAAGTTTGGTAACGAAGCGTCAAAGACAAAGACTTTTGAAGTGAAAAATAAAGATGACAATACAGTTACAATTAATGCTACTTCACAGGGAGAAGCAAATATTGGTGACGAGGCGAACATCGACTTTACAGCAAGTGATGCAAGTAAAGTTAATGAATTAACAGCAACAGTTAAATTAGCAAAAGGTTATTCTGATTATTCAGTAAGTTATGCTGAAGGCTTTGAACAGGCAAAAGAACCTGAATATAACAAAGCAAACAATCAGGTAACAATCTATGCTAAGAAAAAAGCAAGTGAAACAAGTAATCAGATTGCAACTTATGCAGATACAGCAAATGAAGACTCAAATAAGATTGCAACATTATCTGTAAAGATTCCATTAGATGTAAGCGATGGAAGCAAATTCTCATATTCAATTCCTAGCGCAACATATAAGATTGCAGCAGGTGACGGTGAAGAAACATATACATTTGTTCAGGATACAGAATATACAGATATTGGAGATTACTACACAATTTCTTTCAGTGACTTAATTGAAGGAATGGACATTACAATGTCAGTTAAAGACAGCAAGACAGGCAAGAGAGTGAAAGGTGTATCTGTTTATAAGGAGGATGGTGAACTTCTTGGTAAGACAGATTTAAGAGGAAATATTACAACATCTAAGTTTCAGGAAGCACAGGCAATTTCAGTTTATGTTCAGGATGACAATGGACATCGTTCATTTATTACCAAGGCACAGACATACGCTACAGCCGGTAATGAAGATGGTACACCAACATTTGTTAAGGTTAACGCTGTAAAAGATTCAACATCTATGAAGAATATCACTTGGGTTTCAAAACCGGGCGTAAGTGAAGACACACCTGTTGTTTTATACGCAAAGAAGAGTGATTATGAAAAAGATGGTGACACTGCATTCAAGAAGGTTGAAGGCAAGTGCAAACTTACATCTCTTTCTGGATATTCAGATGTAAAAGAAAATAGAATTATCTATGCTAATTCAGCAGAAATTAATGATTTAGATGCTGATACAACTTACGTATACAAAGTTGGAGACGGAGATTTATGGTCTAAGGAATATGAATTTACAACTGCTTACAAGAATGAAGATACTAAGTTCTTCTTAGTTGGTGATACACAGGCAGACGATACAACAATTATTTCTAAGATTACAGATATGATTTCAAAAGAACACTATGATTTTGGTGTTCAGACAGGTGACTTTGTAGATGATCCTACAAAGTACGATTACTGGGATAATATTTTAACAGCCTTTGATGGGGATATGTTCAAGGGTGTTGATATGATTCACGTAACAGGTAACCATGAATTAGCAGGTGATCCTGAATCAACAATTGCAAAGAATATGTTCAATATTGAAAGTGAACATCACTATTCAGTAACTTATGGAAATGTATACGTTGCAGTTATCGGATACACAGCTTCAAAGAATCAGACAATTGAAGATGCAAAATGGTTAGTAGAAGATGCAGCAAAGAGCAATGCAAAATGGAAAGTTGTTGTGTCACATCAACCACCTTATGGAACAAATGAAACAACACATGACTGCGAAAACGTACATAAGTATATTTCAGAAGCATGTGACGAAGCTGGTATTGATTTTATGTTCTCAGGACATGATCATGCTTATGCAAGAACAAATCCATTAAAGGCAGGCACAAGAGACACAGAAAACGGAACAGTATATTATGTATGTGGTTCAACAGGTGAAAAATCATACCCTGCAACAAATGTAAGAGGTTATGATTTCGCTAAATTTGGAAACACAGACTACGACGGAATTTATTTCTCAGTTGATGCAAATGCATCAGGATTTACAGTTGATGTATATGATCAGGATGGAGATTTATTAGACACATATACAAAGTCAAAAGGTGAATGTGTAAATGGAATCCATGATTATGTATATCAGGGAGATGGACATTTAATATGTAAGAAGTGTGATGGCTCAAGAAAAGTTGACGGTTATACAGGTATTGCAACTAATAAAGACAATGGTCTTCCAATGTTCTTTGCAAATGGAAATCTTGATAAGAACAGATGGAAAACAAATGACAATGACAACTACTATGTAGGAGAAGACGGAGTAGCAGTTACAGGCAAGAATACAATTGACGGAAAAGAATATACTTTTGATGAAAATGGTAAGTTTGTAAGAGGCTCATTTGTTGAAGAAGTTGTTAAGGATAAGAAAGGCAAAGATGTTACAATTACAAGATACTACACAGCAGGCGGTAGCTATGCATTAATGTGGCAGGAAATTGACGGAAATCTCTATTACTTCCAGAACAGCGGTAAAGAAATGGGTCGTATGTTATCAGGCGGTCAGTGGATTATCACAACAAGAGGTAAGAATACAAAGAGAACTTACACATTTGCTAAAGACGGTAAGCTTACAGTAGGTGCTTTTGAAGATGAACTTGATTCAGATGGAAATGTTAAGGGTACAAGATATTACTGGGGTGATAATTATGTAACAGGTGAAGTAGAAATTAAGGGCAAGAAGTACAAGTTTGATGAAAACGGCTACATGGTAAAAGAGCCTGAAACTACAACTGATACAACAACAGAACCAGCAACAACAGAACCTACTACAACAACAGAAAAGCCGACTACACCGGCAACTACAACACAGAAACCAACAACACAGAAGCCAACAACTAAGAAGCCAACAACTGTAGTTACAACACAGAAACTTGGTAAGGCAAGTGTTGCTAAGAAATCAGCTAAGAGAGTTTCTAAGAAGAAAATCTCATTAATGGTTAAGAAGGTTAATAAGGCTAATGGATATCAGGTAAGAGTTTACACAACAAAGAAAAATGCTAATAACAACAAGAAAGCGTTAGTAACTTGTACAAAGAAAGTTGTAAAAGCTAATAAGAACGCAGTAACAATTAAAGTAACTTCTAAGAAGTTTAAGAATAAGAAAACTTTATATGCAAGAGTAAGAGCATTTAGAAAAGTTGGTAAGAATACATCTTATGGAAAATGGTCAAAACCTGTTAAGATTAAAAACAAATAAGAATAGGAGCAGATAATGTACAGAAAAATAGTTAAGAAAATTATTTCTTGTACAACAGTTTGCACTTTAATTTTAGGTATGAGCAGTGTCAATTTCGACACTGCTTATGCTGAAAATGGGAGTGGATCCGATGTTAGTACAGTAGCTGAAAAAAATACTGAAGACACAAAAGAAAATTTGGCAGGAAACACATCAACAGACGATTACGATGTGACAAAAAGTGGTTTGCCTGTTGTATACATTAACACAGAAGGCAATGCAGAAATTGCATCTAAGGAAGACTACATTGATGCTAATTTAAAAATTCAGGATGCAGGAACAGATGGAACAGACGGAAAAGTAGAATATGATGGGGTTACAGAAGTAAAAGGTCATGGAAATTCTACATGGAGATGGTTTCCAAAAAAAGCATATAAATTAAAATTAGATAAGAAAACAAGCCTATTTGGAATGGGCAAAAATAAACATTGGTTATTACTTTCCAATTATATAGATGAAACTCAGATGAGAAATGCGCTTTCATCAAAGATAGGTAAAACATTTGGTGTAACAGCCATGGATACTGTTTGGGTTGAGGTGGTTCTTAATGGAAAAAACCTTGGAACTTACCAATTATGTGAACAGGTAAAAATATCAAAAGACAGAGCAGATACTTATGACTGGGAAGACACTGCAGGAACAATTGCAGAAAAAATCGCCAAGAAAAATGATTTGTCTAAAAAGGAAGAAAAGGCACTTTCAACACAAATGGAAGAAGACCTTAACTGGATGACAACTAAAACAGTTACATACAATGACGTTACATACAATATCGATAACTATTATGAAATTCCAAACGCTAACGGTGGATTCTTAATGGAAATTGACAACAATGCTGATGAGGCATCCTTGTTTTATACAGACAAGAAACAGTGTGTTATGTTTAAAAATCCGGAATTTATTAAAACAAACGAAACTGTCTTTAATGGCATTAAGACATATATGCAGAATTTTGAAAATGCCACATATGGCACAGACGGTTGTATTGACATAGACGGTGTAAAAACATCTTATACACAGTTATGTAATTTCGATTCTCTTGTAGCTTTTTGGTTTGCTTCTGAAATTCAGGTAAATGAATTTGGCGGAAGAAGTACATACGTTACAAAGGAAATAGATGGCGGTTTAACTTTTGGTCCTATTTGGGATTATGATTTCAGTTCAGGCTCTGTTGCACCTTTCGGAGCACAGGGAATTGAACGTTGGACTGCAAAGGACAGAACATGGTTCTCACAGTATGTAAAAGATCCTTACTTTGTTATAAAAGCAAGAGAACTTTATATGAAAAATAGAGATTTCTTAAATAATATTTATGCTGATGGAGGCTTACTTGACGGCTGGCATGACACATTAAAAACATCAGCGACACATAATGAAAGTATGTGGTTCTATTCAAAAGGTTTTGAAGGAGATTTTGCAACTTTAAAACAGTGGATGAAGAAGAGACTTACATGGATTAATGAACAGTTTGGAACAGACGCCTCAGCAATGAAATCATTTGGTGCACCTGTAAGCAAGGATATAACTGTTTCAATGACAGAAAATAATGGCACAAACAGCGACAACGCATTTCATGTAAGCACCAATACAGATAAGGTTACATTGAAGTTTAAGTCAGATAACAAGGCTGATACTTCATTTAACTACTACATTAACGGAAAATACATTGATAATGTTAAATCTGAGAACAATGAAGTAGTAATAACAATTCCTGCAGAATTATTAACTAATAAAGATTCAAAGAACGTTGTTACAGTATGGGCAAAGGATGCAAATGGTAACCTTACAAGAATGAACTATGCTACTGTAAACTTTACAGATAAGCAAAGTCATACAGTAACATTCAAGGATGAAAAAGGAATTGAAACAACAGAAGTTTTAGATGGCGACACTGTTTACATGGACTATCCAAAATCAGATTCAGCTAATAGAATTTTTGTAGGCTGGACTGATGGAACAACAACTTATGACAAAGAATCACGCGTAGTTGTAAAAGAAGACATTGAACTGGTACCTGTCTGGGAACAGTGTGCAGATGGAGGTTTGGAACATACATGGAAAGAAGAAGTACCTGAAGGTGATGACTTTGAATGTAGTACATGTGGAAAAACTAAATTAGACAAAAACACATACAAGGACATAACAAAGATTTACTGTAATTTAAGCTTAAGATACTCTAATAGCTATACAGGTGGAGAAACAATACCAACAATTGATGTATACTATGATAATAAGAAATTAACAAAAGATGTTGATTATACAATCTCATTTAGAAATGACGTCAATGTAGGTTACGCTACATACACAATTAAGGGTATTAAGAAAAATGGCTTCAAAGGAACAGCGGAAATGTCATATAGAATAATACCAAGAGCCATTTATGCGTGTGTTTCTTATAATATTTTAGGGACTTATGAATATACAGGAAAGCCAATAGAGGCTAAGAATTATTCTGTAAGATTAATTAACAATGAACTAAACTATAATTGCCTATTAACTGAAGGAGTAGACTACACAGTAACATATCAAAATAATGTTGAAGTAGGTGAAGGAACAGCTATCCTTACAGGATTTGGTAACTTTAATAATACAAAGAATGTAAAAATGACTATAATCCCGGCAAAGGTAAAAGCTTTTGCAGGCAAAGCAAACGGCAAAAATGTAACATTGTCATGGAATAAGTCAGAAGAAGTAAGTGGTTACAATGTTTACAGAAGAACAACTTCTACAGAAGAATGGACAAAAATCGCTAATGTGAAAGATACATCTTATGTAGATTCAGATATAAAAGAAGGCAAAACATATAGTTATGCAATTGAAGGCTACACTGCAAAAGACGACAAAACTTATGTAGGTAAGAAGGTTGAAATTGAAGTTAAGAATACTCAGGAAACAACAACTAAAACTACAACAACAACTAAACCATCAACAACATGTAAAAAGCCTACAACAACAGCTAAGCCAACAACATCAAAGAACACAGGCAAACTTGCTAAGACAAAGCTTATAACTACAAGTAAAAAGAATAATTCTAAAAAGATTAGTATAAGTTTCAAAAAGGTTAAGGGAGCAAAGAAATATACAGTACAGATTTCTGCAACAAAGAATTTTAAAAAAGTTCTTGTTAAGAAAACAGTGAAGAAAACAAAAGTTTCGATAACAAGCTCAAAAGTTAAAAAGAAAAAGGTATTGTATGTAAGAGTAAAAGCTGTAGGCGCAGCTAAATGGTCCAAGCCAAAGAAAGTTAGAATTAAAAAATAAATACTTATTTTACTAAAATAAAAAATCAAACTGCAATATATTTGTCCGAGAAAGAAAACTCGATGTATTGTCAGTTTGATTTTTTTGTGCTATTTGCAATATAGTGAGTGACTTTTAGCTTTGTTATGTAATAAAAATTAATAAAAAAAACTTTTTTTATACAAAGAATATAAAAAATATACAGTGAATAGTGCAATTTGCGTAAAAATAATAACAAAAAATATACATAATACACAAAAATTCGCCTGGAACCGTTACAAGGGGAAAAATTGTTTTATATAAAATTGACACTAAAAAAAAAAATGGTATACTTAAACGGAGCCAAAAATTGGCAACAGAAGATTGAATGAAAATATTATAGGAAGATTCAATCGGGTATGTTTTTTTACAATGAAAGGAGAAATAGAGATGAAAAAACAGCTTAAAAAAGCGCTCGCCGTTGTTTGTGCAGTTGCAATGGTAGTAGCAGGAATTACAGTAGTTCCAAACAGTGTAAAAGCTGACACAACAGGAGTAGAAGCACCAGCAGAACAGTTAAAAGAAATTGGTGGAGATGCAGCAGCAACTTGGTTCTATGATGAAGCAAAGACAACAGGAATTGAAAAAGTTGTAAATATTCAGAAACCAGGTTTCGCTAAAGAAAGCGGTGTTTATGTATCAGTACCAGCAGGAATTTCAAAGGTTACTGTAAATGGTAATGATGATGCAGCTTTAACAGCAATCCAGGGAGCTGGAGTTGTAGTATATTTAACATCATTAACAAAAGAATACAACACAGTTGTAATTACATACGCTAATGGAGAAGGAACAGTTGTAATTAAGAATGTTAATGGAACAAAAGATACAACAGACGTAACACAGCCAGATGCATCATCAGCAGACGTTTCACAGCCAGATGCAACATCAGCAGATGTAACTTCACCAGATGCAACATCAGCAGACGTAACATCAGCAGACGTAACATCAGCAGACGTAACTTCAGCAGATGTAACTTCACCAGATGCATCATCAGCAGACGTAACATCAGCAGACGTTACATCAGCAGACGTAACATCAGCAGATGTAACATCAGCAGACTCAACATCAACAGATGTAACAACAACACCAAAGGCTACAACAGCTAAGCCAACAACAGCTAAGCCAAAGGCAACAACAAAGAAAGCTTCACTTAAGCAGACAAAGGTTACTAAGAAAGTAACAAAGAAACTTAGCTCAAAGAAAGTTAAATTAACATTCAAGAAAGTTAAGGG
>OGWS01002243.1_pt1 | contig 12600 bp, 10 predicted proteins | sample 1576111 | NCBI WGS metagenome assembly OGWS01 (sample SAMEA3541534, study PRJEB24748) | human gut metagenome | biome: human gut; feature: human-associated habitat; material: faeces | place: China | collected 2012
TTTCCCATGCACCATCGGAGATGTCCGGTGGACAGAAACAGAGAGTTTCCATGGCGGGCGTTATGATTGATGATGTGGATATTCTTTTGTTTGACGAGCCACTCGCCAATCTTGACCCGGCGACCGGAAAGAAAGCGATCGCGTTAATTGACAGAATCCAAAAGGAACAGAAAAAAACGATCGTAATCATTGAGCATCGTCTGGAGGATGTGCTGTACAAAGATGTAGACCGTATTGTTGTGGTCGGAGACGGAACCATTGTTGCGGACATGAAACCGGATGATCTGCTGGTTGGAAATATCTTAGAGGAACAGGGAATCCGGGAACCGCTCTATGTCACGGCACTCAAACATGCCGGATGTACCATCACTGCACAGGATCATCCGCAGCATGTGGAAACCATGAATTTTGAACCATACAAAACACAGGTGCGGGAATGGTTTGAGACTACGCAGATTCCGCAGAAACAGGAAACACAGGAGAAGGTACTTAAAGTAGACCATCTGCATTTTTCTTATCAGCCGGGAAAAGCAATTCTTTCGGATATCAGTTTTGATGTAAAGAAAGGCGAAATGATCAGTATTGTCGGGAAAAACGGTGCCGGAAAGACGACACTGTCCAATCTGATCTGTGGATTTTTAGAACCGAGCAAAGGAAAAATTGAGCTGAACGGAAACGATATCTCACCACTTTCGGTCAAAGAGCGTGGGGAGCATATTGGAATTGTCATGCAGAATCCGAATCAAATGATTTCTAAGCCTATGATTTATGAGGAAGTGGCACTTGGGCTTACTGTGCGCGGAGTTCCAGAGGAAGAAATCCGTGAGCGTGTGCATGAGACACTGAAAATCTGTGGATTGTACCAGTTCCGGAACTGGCCGGTTTCTGCATTGAGTTTCGGTCAGAAGAAGCGGGTGACCATTGCGTCCATTCTTGTTATGAAGCCGGAGATTCTGATTTTAGATGAGCCAACTGCTGGTCAGGATTATCGTCATTATACGGAAATTATGGAGTTTTTAAAGGAAATCAACGAGACACAGGGGACGACCATTATCATGATTACACATGATATGCACCTGATGCTGGAATATACCAACCGTGCGATTGTTGTGGCAGATGGAAAACTTCTGACCATTGATACGCCGGCAAAAGTATTGACCAATGAAACGATCACAGCTCCGGCATATTTAAAGCAGACGTCACTCTATGAGATGGCAGTCAAATGTGGAATCGAAGAGCCGTCTCAGTTCGTACAGAGGTTTATCAATTACGAAAGGGCGGTGCGGTAATGGCAAAGTTATTGACCTATGAGAAAAAAGACACCTGGATGGACCGGCTGTGCGGGGTTACAAAGCTGATCTATTTTCTGGCATGGTCCATCACGAGTATGCTTACGTATGATACCAGGGTACTTGCCGTGATGCTGGTACTTAGTCTGGTATTGTTTAGGCTTTCAAAAACAGAGTGGAAACAGGTCGGTTCCATTTTCAAATTCATTATGTTCTTTCTGGTGATCAATGTGCTTGCAATTTTTATTTTTGCGCCGGATCAGGGAACAAAAATTTATGGGACAAAGCATGTACTTTGGCAGCTTTCTGCACATTATCCGATCACTGCAGAGCAATTGTTTTACGAGCTGAATATTATTTTAAAATATTTTACCATTATTCCGGCGGTATTTATTTTTGTTGTGACCACCAATCCATCAGAGTTTGCGGCTTCCTTAAACCGCATCGGGATCAGTTACAATATCGGATATGCAGTGGCGATTGCACTGCGCTATATTCCAGATGTGCAGGATGATTTCCATAAAATTAAAAATGCGCAGGAAGCGCGTGGAATCGAGATGTCTGGAAAAGCGAAGTTGATGAGTCGGATTAAGAGTACAGCCTCTATCATTTTCCCGCTCATTTTTACAAGTATCGGCCGTATTGACACGATCAGTAACGCAATGGAGCTGCGTGGATATGGGAAACACAGAAAGCGTACCTGGTATATGGGAAGAAAGTTACAGCGCAATGATTATCTGTGTATTGCACTGGTGCTTGGATTTGCCGTGGTTGCACTTGTGATTACCTATCATGATGGCAGCCGGTTTTATAACCCGTTTATATAAATAGTAGAGATTGCGCAACTCGTTTTAATAAAATTAGAAAAGGAGCTATCGCACCAGCGAATATCGGCGGCACGACAGCTCCTTTTGTTTTCCATGTCTGTTTTTAAGCTTCGGTTGAAGCATCTGGTGCAGAGGCTTTAGTCGGGGTTTCGGAAGCATTTTCCGACACGGTCTCAGAAGCTGGTTCCTCAGACGGCTGTTCCGGAGGAATCACCTCGACATCCTCTTCCTTAACCGGTTCCGGCTTTGGCTTTTCCGGCATTTTCTGTCCACAGGCACTGCAGAATGCAGCATCGGCATCCACGCTTGCACCGCAGGATGGGCAGATCGCTACACCTTTCATCTGGTGAATGCTTTCACGGCATTCCTTAATTCTGGCTTCGGAAACGGCAATCGCATCCAGCCAGGTTTTTGCATCTTCTTCGGCATCTTCGCGATGTTTTTCCACATACCATTTTCCAATCTGTTCGTATGCAGTATCAATCTTGTGTTCTTCCTCGGAGATATTTAAGTTTAATTTTGCAGTATCTGCCAGATCTTTTGTTTTTTTTATGGTAGTCTGGCTCACATCACTGATCTTTTGTCCTAAGTTGTTTAAAAAAGACATATATTTCACTCCTTTCCTATATCAAAAACCTTATGTTATGAATTATCATAACATGCTGTCTGAAAAACACAAGGAAGTTTACAGATTATTTATGTCTTTTTCTGTTTTTCTTCCGGGACATGCGTGGTGCTTTAACGGATGGTTTTGCAGCCGGAGTATTTTCGCCAGCTGGAGTTTCCACAGTAGCAGATTCAGCCGGTGCCGGAGCTTCCACAGGAGCAGATTCCGCTGATGCCGAAGTTTCCACAGGAGCAGATTCCGCTGGTGACGGAGCTGCGGATGAACCGGTGACAATTTCATTTAACAGCAATGCTTTTGCAAGATTTCCTTCCGCAGAAATTTTCCCACTCTGGTAAGCTTCGAGAATGTCAAGACTGCCCTCTGCAAGTGCGAGCAGACTGGCAGCTGAAGTGGTGACTAAAATGTCACGGTCATAATATTCATATGGTTCAATATGAAGCTGTCCATTTGCAATTTCCAGATACAGGGCACCTTCGGCTTCTCCCTGTATGTTAAATTGGATGGCAAGATGTTCACTGATTTTGGAAGCATCTTTCTCCTGATAAGTATCTTTTAATTTTGAAACTAATTCCTGATATGTCATAGTCAGTCATTTCTCCCTTCTCCATCTGCTAATTAGAGTATAGCTTTTCTGTTATGCTTGTCAAGCAAACTTTATGAAATTATCATTGCGGGAAGCCGCTAAAAAGCGTACAATAGGGATAACAAAATTTTAAAATAAAGGAAGGGATCAAGATTATGAGAAAAACCAAAACGCACAATGTACTCAGGCGTCTGCTTGCGTTTGTCCTGATTGTTTCACTGCTTCCACTGGGGTATGCGGGCAATGTGATGGCTGCAACAACCGGTACACGGAACGTAAGTATTCAGGTTACATACGGACAGACGGATGCCAGAAATGTCTATGGCATGATCAACAGTATGCGCAGAAATTTATCCGATGCATGGTACTGGGATGCAAACAATTACACGAAGACATATTGTAATAATCTGCAGCCGCTTACTTACGACTATGCACTGGAGCAGGTAGCCATGAAACGTGCAGCAGAGATTGCACTTTCGTATTCACACACCAGACCAAATGGCACAAATTATTATACTGCTTACAGTGAAAACGGTGTCTATGCGGGAGTTTATGCAGAGAATATCGGTGTGAATTATTCTTCAGCATCTGCACTTCACAACGCAATGCGGGAAGACAATGCAAATTATTCCGGACAGGAACAGCGTAGAAATATGTTAAACAGCCAGTTTACAGCTGTCGGAATCGGACATGTATATTACAATGGATATCACTACTGGGTAGAGGAATTCGCCAACACAGTAACCAGAACTGCCTATACGGCACCAAACAACCAGACAACAACCGTAACTAATCTTCAGGTTGCAGAGAGCAATATTACTTCTGACCAGATTGTTGTTCCGTCATCTATTGGAACCTATATCCAGATGTCTGTCGGACAGACGAAAGATTTATCCGGATGCTATGAAAACATTAAGGTATCGAATCACTGGCCAGGCAATGCAAACTGCCCGATTGTACAGGGGCTGAATATGTATGTATCCAATACTGCGGTTGCCTATATCAGCGGAACAAAACTGATCGCAAATTCGACAGGGTCTACAACACTGACACTGAACCGTCCGGATGGTAAAATTCCCCTGCAGATTCCGGTTCAGGTAACAGGAACCAATAACAGCAGCAATACCTATTCGTACTATATTCCAAATGCTTCCGTTGGTACAATCGTTGACCAGATATACACCGGATATGATATCCGTCCGTCTGTATCGGTATGGCTGAATGGCGGATATCTGTATGAGGGAAGAGATTATACCCTTACTTACAGCAACAACCGCAATATCGGTACTGCATCCGTTACAATTAACGGAATCGGAAATTATTATGGAAGCCGGACGGTTTATTTCCGTATCGTAAATCATGGGAACGGAAATACAACGGTTTCATCCAATAACCTTGCAAATGCGGTGATCAGTAAGATTGCAGCACAAAGATATACGGGATCTTCCGTAAAACCGGAAGTTACCGTTACATTAAATAACATTGTTTTAAAAGAAGGTTCGGATTACTATCTGAATTACAGTGACAATGGTGCACCGGGAAAAGCTGCTGTTATGGTAGTGGGAACCGGTAATTATACGGGATCTGCAAAGACAAGCTTTATTATTAAGCCGGAGAAGCCGGTTATCACAAGATTGCGTGCACACGGATCAAAAGTCCGTATCACATGGCTGCCAGGTACTTCCGTTACCGGCTATGAAATCTACCGCTCCAAGGGAGCATATGATTATGGATACAAGAAGATTGCGGCTACAAAAGATGGTGAGATGCAGTCTTATACAAGGGCAAAACTCACCAAAGGAACTTATTATTACAAGATCCGCAGCTATGTTACGGTAGATGGAACAAAGTATTACAGTCCATACAGCAGTGTGAAGTCTGTAAAGATCCGCCGCTAGGATCAAAGCATAATTGAAAATAAGAATTAAAAATGTCGGTAGATATCTGTCAGATATCTACCGACATTTTTGGTATACAAAGTTAAAAGATTTATTTCATCTGTGCGACCCGGTCAAATTCCTCTTCGATTTCTTTGGAAGGTTTTGGTGTCAGCAGACTGACGATTACGATCGCAGCGCAGGCAATCAGGAATGCAGGAAGCAGTTCATAGATGTTCCAGATACCACCGAGCGGGCGGATCAGGTATTTCCAGATAAATACCATGGAACCCCCGCAGACCATACCGGCAAGTGCGCCCCATTTGTTGGTACGTTTCCAGAACAGGGAAAACAGAACAACCGGTCCGAATGCGGCACCGAATCCAGCCCAGGCGAAAGAAACGATGGCAAATACGGAACTGTCCGGATTTCTGGCAATGAATGCGGCAACGACAGAAATTACAAGGAGTGTAATTCTTGCGGCTGCCATGCTTCCGTTTTTGTTGGAAGAATCTTTGCGGAAAGCACCGAGAATGTCGGAAGAAACCGCAGAAGATGCAGCCAGCAGCTGCGAGTCCGAAGTGGACATGGTGGAAGCTAAAATGCCGGCGAGAATCACACCCGCAAGCAGGGCAAATATCACACCGTGCTGGGAGAGCAGGGCGGAAATTTTTACGATAATGGTTTCGGAATTCGATCCGGTCAGCATCTCCAGTGCGCCGACTTTGCTCATGGTATAACCGATCACACCGATAAAGACGGCAACGAACAGGGAGATTACGACCCAGATGGTTGCAACGCGGCGGGACAGTTTCAGTTTTTTCTCATCCTCGATTGCCATAAAACGGAGCAGGATATGCGGCATACCGAAATATCCAAGTCCCCATGCGGCAGTGGAAACAATGGTCAGGGCACTGTAAGGAGCGGCCTTTCCGGTGTTTACATCATAGGAAAGTGTCATGGAGAGATATCCCGGAAGCTCGGAGGCGTTGTGGATAACAGCACCGATACCGCCAGCAGTTTCTACACCAAAGATCAGAACTACAATCAGAGCAACCGACATGATGATACTCTGGATAAAGTCCGTTGTGGAAGCAGCAAGAAATCCGCCAAGTGTCGTGTATGCCACAATTACGATAGCACTGATGATCATGGCGGTCAGATACTTTACCCCGAATAAGCTGGAAAAAAGTTTTCCGCATGCGGCAAATCCAGAGGCCGTATAAGGAATAAAAAAGATAACAATAAAAATAGCAGCAATGACCTGCAGCATCTTTTTTTCATCGCGATAGCGGTTGCTGAAGAACGATGGGATGGTAATGGAATTGTTGCAGGTGTGCGTATAGCGGCGGATACGTTTGGCAACGATCAGCCAGTTAATGTATGTACCGGCAGCCAGTCCGATTGCTGTCCATCCGGCATCTGAAATTCCGGTGAGGTAAGCAACGCCCGGAAGTCCCATCAGAAGCCAGCTGCTCATGTCGGAAGCTTCGGCACTCATCGCGGTTACGAAAGGACCGAGTTTTCTGCCACCCAGATAGAAATCGTCAGTACTGTTGTTTTTCTTGGAACATCGGAAACCAATATAGATCATACCAATAAGGTATACGATAATGGCAATCATGATGCATATTTGTGCAGATGTCATAAATAAATCCTCCTCTTTTGTACGCTTTCACACGCTAATTGTTCATAGTATAGCACAGATGATAATTATACCGCAACCGGGAAATCCTGTTTGACACTATGGGCAATAAGATGATAAACTGTCTTTGTCTATACATGAGAAAAGCAATTCCGTTTGGCCTTCAACATGTGCTTGCCATGTTTGTAGCAAATCTGGCACCCGTACTGATCGTCTGCAGTGCAGCTCTGGTTCGGGGCATGGTATCATCTGCTGGTAGGTGCTCTGACACTTATCGTGTGTCTGGTGGCAAGATATGTGTTAAAGGGCGTTTATAAGAATCTGAACATTCTGGTAGGACTTATTTTCGGATATATTCTTTCTATTATATTTACGGTTGCAGGGATTGCACCTATGGTGGATTTCTCCGGAATTCAGGAGACCATTGATCAGGTAGGATTTTTCAGCATTCCAAAACTTGTGTTTTTTACCAGTCACAAGCCGGTATTTAATCTTGGAGCCTTTTTAACCATTGCGATTGTTTTTCTGGTTTCTGCAGCAGAGACAACTGGCGCGACAACTGCTGTGTGTACCGGAGCACTTGGACGTGACCTTAAAATGGAGGAACTTCAGGGCTCACTTGCTGTGGATGGATTTTCCAGTGCAATTTCCGGATGCTTTGGATGCCTGCCACTGACATCGTTCAGCCAGAATGTCGGACTGGTTACGCAGGAGTGTTTGTTGTTTCCCTTCTGCTGAGCCTTCTTTTGCCGAAGAAGAAACAGGCAAATTAAATACACGTTGTTAAGGTAACGTTAAGGTGCAGCGATTTTTAAGATAAGGATTTGGTGTTATGATGATATCATCAAAAAGGAAATGGAGGAATTTGATATGTGGAGTCGCGCACAATTAAAGGGAAGGGCGAAAGCAACATTTAAACGAAATTATTGGAAATGTATTCTGATCAGCCTGTTGCTGACACTGATTGCAGGGGGAAGCGGAGTTGCTTCGGGCAACCTCAGCAGTGCAACCGGTTCCTTACATGGATCGGAGAATCAGGCAGGCAGTTCCTATGATTATGACAGCGGTTATGACAGTGATGATGGTTCACTGCGTGATTTTGAGGCTGGGCTTGAAGAAGGCTTTAAGGACGGACTGAAAGCAGGAAACAGGGGAGTGATGGGCGGTATGGTCGCAGCAGCGATCGCCATCGGCATACTCATAGTTGTTTTTCTGGTGATTTTTGTCCTTATACTTCTGGTTGATGTATTTATCATAAATCCGTTTGAGGTTGGATGCAGGAGATTCTTTATCCGCAACTTAAACGAGCCGGCACAGATTGGGAACATTGGATATGGATTTGACAATAATTACAGGAATGTTGCAAAGACAATGTTTTTCCGTGATCTGTTTACGGTTTTATGGTCATTGCTTTTTATCATTCCGGGTATTGTAAAAGCATATGAATATATGATGATTCCGTACCTTCTGGCAGATAACCCGCAGATGACCAAAGAGCAGGCATTTGCGGAAAGCAAGCGTATGATGCAGGGACAGAAATGGAAAGCATTTGTTTTGGATCTGTCCTTTATCGGATGGTACATTTTATCCGGACTGACACTTGGAATTCTTGCAATCTTTTATGTGTCACCATATGTGAATGCAACACATGCCGCACTGTATGAGGCACTGTGCTATGCAAACCCGGCTGGTTCAAACGGATTTACACAGCAGGCGGATCCGGTGAATTCACCTTTCCGGCAGGAGAATGTATGAATTATACGATTTTAATTGCAGATGATGAGCCGGAGATACGAACGCTTCTCCGGCTGTATCTGGAAAATGAAAATTATCAGATTATTGAGGCAGAAAACGGGAAGCAGGCACTGGAACTGCTAAAGAAAGAACATGTGGATCTGTGTCTGCTGGATATTATGATGCCGGAGATGGACGGATACCATGTGTTGCAGGAATTACGTAAAACAAGCAATATTCCCGTTATGATACTTTCGGCAAAGGATGCGGATTCCGAGAAGATTCTGGGGTTAAATCTCGGGGCAGATGATTATCTGGCAAAACCGTTCAATCCTTTGGAGGCAGTAGCACGTGTCAATTCAAATATCCGTCGGTTTTATGCGCTGGGGACAGCGGAACTGTCATCCGGTATACTGACCGTCCGGGATCTGGAACTGGATCCGGAAGGCTGCGTACTCAAAAAAAATGGAGAACCGATTGAACTGACTTCGGTAGAGTACCGGATCATGGAGTTATTTATGAAGCATCCGGGAAAAGTGTTTACCAAACAACAGATCTATGAACAGGGATGGGGTGACACTTATGTGGTTGCAGACAATAATATTATGGTCTGCATCAGCAAGCTGAGGGCAAAACTTGATGAAGACCCGGCAGCTTATATTCGAACCATCCGCGGATTGGGCTATCGGCTGGAGAAATAGCAATGCGTGATTTACAGGCATTTTTGATCAAACGGTTTATTTATATCCTTGTACTGGTGACAGTTGCACAGTCGCTGATCAGTTTTTTGATCAGTCAGGCGGTTATGCCTGTGGTGATGAAAGTTTTTTTCCCGGATTACCAGAGGCAGTCATCCGTTGGAAAGACGGATCTGTTTATTTTTATCATATGTGTTCTGTTATTGCTGATAGTAAATGCCGTCCGGATGCTTTTGCCATCACCGCTGCAGGGAATGATGCAGTGGACAGGGGAAAGGTTACAGGACTGGCTGGGCAATTCACTTCCGGCGACAAGGAGTTCCGTCGTCGTACAGGAGATGGAAGGATGGAAAGCCATCCTGCTGTTTGTGGTTCTTCTGCTGTTAATGGTGTGTATGCTGCTTCCTTATATTTTGGGTGCGATAACGTTCGCGCGGATTGTGATGGCGGAGTTTCATCAGATCCAGGAGGAGCGCGAACAGCAGCAGAGAGAGTTTGACCGTAAGCGGAATCTGATGCTTTCCGATATCGCACATGATCTTCGGACACCGGTCACGACCGTATCCGGTTACGCAAAAGCATTGGCGGATCATATGGTACAGGAACCGGAAAAACAGCAGGAATATCTGAACGCCATCCAGAATAAATCGGTTCGGATCGGAAATCTGATCAATTTGCTGTTTGAATATGTAAAACTGGATAGTGAAGGGTTTGCATTAAATGGAAAAACACTTGATTTGTGTGAACTTCTCAGAGAAAATGCGGCAATGCTGTATGCAGAGATGGAAGAAAACGGAATGACACTGACAGCAGATATTCCGGAGGAAACGATACCGGTCTGGGCGGATGAACTTCAGTTATCCCGTGTAGTGACAAATCTTCTGACAAATGCCATGCAGCACAATCCAAAGGGAACAAGAATCGGACTGTTTGCTTATAGGGAGCTGGAGCGGATTTATGTATTGGTGGCAGACAGCGGAATTCTAATTCCGGAGGAACAGGCGCAGCATTTGTTTGATCCTTTTACGCGTGGGGACAAAGCGCGGGTAAGCGATGGGAGAAACGGACTTGGACTTTCCATCGTGTCAAAAATCGTGCAGATGCACGGATGGGACTTAAAACTGGTGCAACAGCCACAAATTCAGCATTATGCAAAAGCAGCCGGATTTGCAAAAGCATTTGTGATCCGGATGGAAAATGCCGGTATGTATTCTGTGCATCCGCTAAAATAAAAAAGTGGCAGAAAAGAGGGAGAGTCTATGATAATTATAAGAGCGATGGATCCGTATGAATTGCTTTGGATGGTACTTTTGATTGTGTTTGTTCTGGGAGAACTTGCAACAATCGGACTAACGTGCATATGGTTTGCCGCAGGTGCACTTGCGGCACTGGTTATGGCAATGGCAGGGGTAAATCCGGTGGTGCAGTTTCTGGTATTTTTAGTGGTATCCATTCTTTTGCTTGCTGCGACAAGACCGTGGGCGCGTAAATATGTAAATGCTAAAATGCAAAGAACAAACGCGGATAGCCTGATTGGGGAAAATATACGGATTTCCGAGCGCGTCAGTAATATGGATCAGACCGGGATGGCAGTTGTTCATGGACAGGAGTGGACGGTGCGTACCCGTAATGATAATGAGATCATTGAACCGGGAGAAGAAGCAAAAATTCTGGCAATCAGTGGTGTCAAACTTATAGTAGAAAAGGTATAGGTAAAGGAGGAAAAAGTTATGCCTGTTGTAATTCTCATTGTAGTGATCATTGCATTGGTCGTTATTGTGAACTGTGTGAAAATTGTTCCACAGGCGCATGCGGTAGTTGTGGAGAGACTTGGAGGGTATCTTACCACATGGTCGGTAGGGCTGCATTTTAAGGTGCCGTTTATTGACCGTATTGCAAAAAGGGTATTGTTGAAGGAACAGGTGGTTGATTTCCCACCACAGCCGGTAATCACAAAAGATAACGTAACAATGCAGATTGATACGGTTGTATATTTTCAGATCACGGATCCAAAGCTGTATGCATACGGTGTGGAAAATCCAATCATGGCAATTGAAAATCTGACTGCTACGACGCTTCGTAATATCATTGGTGATCTGGAACTGGATGAGACACTGACATCGCGTGAGACCATCAACACCAAGATGCGTGCAACGCTGGATGTGGCAACAGATCCGTGGGGTATCAAAGTAAATCGTGTGGAGTTAAAGAACATTATTCCACCAAAGGCAATTCAGGATGCCATGGAGAAACAGATGAAGGCAGAGCGCGAACGGCGTGAAGCCATTCTGCGTGCAGAAGGTGAGAAAAAATCTACAATTCTGGTTGCAGAAGGAAATAAGGAGTCTGCAATTCTCGATGCAGAGGCTGAAAAACAGGCTGCAATCCTGCGTGCCGAGGCACAGAAGGAAGCAACCATCAAAGAGGCAGAAGGTCAGGCAGAGGCTACATTAAAGATCCAGCAGGCCAATGCAGATGGTCTGCGTATGCTCAAAGAAGCTGCTCCGGATAATGCGGTACTTCAGATTAAGAGTCTGGAGGCATTTGCCAAGGCAGCAGACGGTCAGGCAACCAAGATTATTATCCCATCGGATATTCAGGGGATTGCAGGACTGAGCAAATCCATTGTGGAAATTGCAAAAGAAAACGGATAACGCAGATACATCTGTGATGCATTGGACGAAACTGCTCCATGAAAATGGGGCAGTTTTTGTTATCTCAGTAAGGTCTTTATTTTGCACAGGGAAAATGTTATACTATAGATTATTGATGTGGGGGTATATTCCACAGTTGGGCGATGATGTGGAAAGAACAGGAGCGTAAATGAAATCAAAGGTTCGGTTTAAGGGAAAACTGAGATCGTATCTCTGCTGGCCATTGTGGCTGACGATCCCGATGACACTCGCAGATGTGGGGCTTTATTTTTACGATGTGACGGCAGGCTTTTTGCTGACGGTATTTATTGCTATCTATTTTGTACTGGAACTGGGATTATATTATAATACCAGACCGCGGCTTGCAAATGAGATTATCAATTTTGCCACACAGTATGCAACGGTACAGAAAAAACTTTTGAATGAGTTTGAAATTCCATATGCGCTGTTGGACTATACAGGAAAAATTCTTTGGGTGAATGAACGCTTTTCCGAGCTGACGGGAGTGGGGAGAAACTATCATAAATCAATTACAACCCTTTTTTCCAATATTACCCGTGAGTTTCTTCAGAAACACGAAGATGCACAGAATATTACGATTGAAAAAAAGGAGCGCATTTTCCGGATTTCCCTGAATCGTATTTATTTTGACGATATCATGGAGG
>OGWS01002256.1_pt1 | contig 12539 bp, 11 predicted proteins | sample 1576111 | NCBI WGS metagenome assembly OGWS01 (sample SAMEA3541534, study PRJEB24748) | human gut metagenome | biome: human gut; feature: human-associated habitat; material: faeces | place: China | collected 2012
ATGATTGGTAAACGTCGAGTTATTACCGCCGCCATGCTCTGCATGAATGACAAGTGCAATATCTAAAACTTTCGCCTCTAACTCCGTAAATTTACCGTCCTGTCTTACCATCTGCAAAATATTTTCTGCAATTGACAAATCTTTATCCGGTGTACGGATGTATAAATTATCATCAAATCCAAAATGACGGTATGACAAATACGCATACACCGCAATCAACGGAATTTTGCCGATTAACTGCAAAGACTGGCGCAGTACATTTGCCACGGAAATGTCGTCCGGATTCTCATCATACGAATACAGTGTCAGCACACTTTTCTGCAATGCATTCATAATGTTTGCACTTGGCGCTTTCATAATCACATCACGAACAAACTGACCGGAAAGCTCCTGAAGACTGGTTAATACCTCTTCAAAATCCTTTAACTGAGTATGTGTCGGCAGTTCGCCAAACATCAGCAAATAGGTTGTCTCCTCGAAAGCGAATCGGCGGTTTTCAAAACTTTTTACAAGGTCCATTACATTATATCCCTGATAATAAAGTTCTCCGTCGCAAGGAATCTTTTTGCCGTTTTTCAAGCGGTATCCACAGACATCTGAAATCTCTGTCAATCCGGTAAGTACTCCTTTACCATTCGAATCGCGAAGTCCCCTCTTCACATCATATTCGTTATACAAATCCTGGTTAATGGCACCGGATACCATACAGTAATTCACCAGATTTTCAAATTTGCCATTTAACTTTTCTCCCAGTTCCATCATTGAGTGATTATCCAAACCAAATCCTCCTTCTTTTGGACTCTTGTCATAGTCGAAAAAAGAGGATAGGACACTTCATTTTCGGACCTATCCTCTTTGACTATGACATTATACTACATGTTAATCAAAAATGCAAATCATGTTAATGATTTTTCATCACCCGCATTGAGTTCAAAATTGCTAAAACGGATACACCGACATCGGCAAATACAGCTTCCCACATATTCGCCACACCAATTGCACCAAGCAAAAGTACAACTGCTTTTACGGCAAGGGCAAATACAATGTTCTGCTTTACAATGCGAAGTGTTTTTCTGGAAATCAGTACGGTTGACGCAATCTTTCGAATATCATCATCCATCAAAACAACGTCTGCCGCCTCAATTGCTGCATCGGAACCAAGACTTCCCATCGCAATACCAATATCCGCACGGGTCAAAACCGGTGCATCATTGATACCGTCGCCGACAAAGGCAAGACGCTCTCCATCTTTTTGCGCAGAAAGAAGTTTTTCCACCTCATCCACTTTATCACCGGGGAGAAGTTCAGCATGTACTTCATCCAGTTTCAACTCATCTGCCACATGTTTCGCAGTTTTTTCTCTATCACCGGTCAGCATAACACATTTCTTCACGCCAACATTTTTCATCTTGTGAATCGCCTCTGCTGCGCCCTGTTTCACGGTGTCGGAAATCACAAGTGCCCCTAAAAAGGTCTGCTCCTGACCAACATAGACAACCGTTCCGGCGCTTTCACACGGCTCATAAGCAATCGACTGTTTTTTCATCAGCTTTTCATTGCCGACATAAGTCATCACACCATCTACGAGAATCTGAACTCCGTGGCCCGCAATTTCAACCGCATCTGACACACGGCTTCTCTCAATTTCTTTTCCATATGCCTCAATAATCGAACCGGCAATCGGATGGTTTGAATAGCTCTCGCCAAGTGCTGCCACTTCCAATAATTTATCTTCGGAAACACCGGCAGGTTTCATCTCGGTTACTTTAAATTCGCCTTTTGTCAACGTTCCGGTCTTATCAAATACAATGGTAGTCATCTCTGCAACCGCCTCTAAGAAGTTACTGCCTTTTACCAAAACACCAATCTTAGATGCAGCACCGATACCGCCAAAGAATCCAAGAGGCACCGAAATCACCAGTGCACACGGGCAGGAAATAACAAGGAAAATGCACGCTCTCTGAATCCACTCAGCGAATCCTCCGCCTAAAATAAGCGGCGGAATCACAGCAAGCAAAACTGCTCCAATCGTAACGACCGGTGTATAGTATTTGGCAAATCGGGTGATGAAATTCTCCACCTTTGCCTTTTTACTGCTTGCATTCTCAACCAGTTCCAAAATTTTAGCAACCGTCGAATCATCAAATTCCTTTGTGGTACGGATTTTCAGCGTTCCGCTGCCATTGACGCAGCCACTGATAATCTCGTCGCCCTCTGACGCTCTTCTCGGTACTGACTCACCCGTAAGTGCCGCCGTATCAATTAACGATTCGCCCTCTATAACAACACCATCGAGAGGAATTCTCTCTCCCGGCTTTACAACAATAATCGTACCGACTTCTACATCATCCGGGTCTACTGTCACTAATTTCCCATCTTCTTCCACATTTGCATATTCCGGACAGATGTCCATCATTTCCGTAATGGATTGTCTGGATTTTCCAACCGCATAACCCTGGAACAATTCACCGACCTGGTAAAACAGCATTACAGCAACAGCCTCTAAATACTCACCAACGCCAAATGCACCAAAGGTGGCAATCATCATCAGAAAGTTTTCATCAAAAATCTGTCCATGGGAAATATTTCTCGCAGCCTTAAAAATAATGTCATATCCGACAATCAGGTACGGAACGGCAAATATCAACAGCTGTGCCCACCACGGCAGTGGCTCTAATACTCCCATATGCTCACAAACAAACAGGATAACAAACAGGACAAGGGAAATGATAATCCGAAGTCTCATTTTTTTCTGTTTTTTTGTCATACAATCATCTCCTACAAAAGAATCTGGCAATCCGGCTCAACTTTTGCACAAACACGGACAACCTCATCCATAATTTCATCAAAACGTGCATCATCGGCATCTACTGTCATCTTCTGTGTCATAAAGCTGACTACCGCATCGTTTACACCATCAATTTTTTTAATTGATTCTTCCATTTTTGCTGCGCAGTTTGCACAATCCAAGTCCTGTAATTTAAATTTCTTTTTCATGATTCATTTCCTCCAATTCAATTATGTTATTCCGCAATATGGTCGATTCCCTGCTCGATAATCGTTCGCACATGGTCATCGGCCAGTGAATAAAACACCGATTTCCCCTCGCGGCGGCCTTTTACTAACTTATTCTGTTTTAGAATCTTTAGCTGATGCGAAATTGCTGACTGCGTCATATTCAAGGTTTCCGCTAAATCACAAACACAGACATCCTTCTCAAATAAAACAAACAAAATCCGGATTCTGGTCGAATCGCCAAACACCTTAAACAATTCCGCCAAGTCATACAATTCATCTTCACTTGGCATTTTATCACTCTCCGTTTCTGTAAATTTACATATGAACAATTATTCATATGTTCATTATATGCAGGATAACATAAAAAGTCAACCCCTATTATCATTTAATTTTTATTTTTATATTCGCTGTCTTTTTACTGCCGTCACCCGCTGCTGCCTTTACATAAACCGTCTTTTTCTTTCCGGCCTTCTTTGCCTTAAAGACACCTTTTTTTGACAGGGTAGCATATTTTTTATATTTACTCTTTGTAAATTTATAGGTAATCTTTGCATCCCCTGCGCGTTTTTTCGTCACTTTCAGCCACTTACTTAACTTTACTTTTTTACCGGCTTTCACCTTTTTCAACGAATATTTAAACTTTAGTTTTTTCACAACCACTGTCCGGGCACTGCTATTATCAGGTGTTACAGGATTATCCGTAACTACCGGGGTTGTCGGATTATTGGCTGCCGGTGTTGATTGTGCCTTTTGCGTCGGCGTAGTCACAGGTGTTGCCGTTGGTGTTGCCGTTAGCACTGGCGTTGGTGTTGCCGTTGGCACCGGTGTTGGTGTTGCCGTTGGCACCGGCGTTGGTGTTGCCGTTGGCACCGGCGTTGGTGTTACCGTTGGCACCGGCGTCGGTGTTGCTTTCGTAGAATCCCAAGTATCAGAAAACATCTTAATGCAGAGATTTGCATTGTTTTTTCTGCCGCCAGACCATACAAGTTTGGAAAAATCTTCCCACTCACCATCCGAATACTGAACATAACTTTCGCCCTCATTTGCGCTAACTGCTTCTGTAAGTGCAGAATTGTTATAAGTACATTCATAAGTCTGATAAGAAGTATCCCCACTCTCTTCCAATTTTACAACAACTGCATAACGCTTTCCTTTTGTCATAAATACTTCATCTTTATCTTCTTTTACAAAATCAATGGTATGATATCCGCGCTCTGCAATCGTACCGGACAATGAAGACATTAATTTACCGGACATCGGATTATCCGAATCCGGACTCTCATAAATTGATACTTCATAATTTACATTTGCTTCCTGTGTATAGAAAGAAACTGCCTGCATTTTTTCATCGGCTTTTGCCTCAAATACATTGGCACCACGCAGAAAACTTCTCGAATAAGCAAATGGAATTCCACCATCATATTGATAGTTATTGTCGTAATTATCCGCTTTTTCCACATCAAAGAATGCCACCTCTGCCTCTTCATTCTTCTCCGCCTGCAGCATAGCATCCTCATAAGAAATCCAGAAATATCCGCCCATACTGTTGCAGTCGCCCCAGCTGTTGCGAATTAGCCATGCACCGTCTGAAGAAGGACGACATTTGGAATTAAAATTACTTGCCGAATAATTATCATCCCATCCTACAATCAATACACTGTGATTGGTCGTCTTGCTTGTATCATCACAATAATACGCCGTAAAATTGCTTTTCCCAGTATTTCCATACATCTGCTCGTCACTCGATGTTTCCGGCGCATACATAGAGCACTCCGCTGCCCCATACTCCATCAATTTCTGTTTGATTTGGTTGCGGTTCGCTTTCGTCATATAAATGTATTCTACGTTCTGCAAATGATAGGAATCCTTATCATACATCACCTCATCCGGTAAGTCAGCCGTTACGTTACGATTAATTTTGTTCTGTAAATCTTCAAAAGAAGCAACTGATTCATCTACAACTCCCTGCCATCTGGCTAATGTAGCAGTTGCTAAAACGGAATTTCCGCCCCAGCCATACAAATCATTATTCTTCTCTCTTGGCCTGCAAATATCCCCTACCGTCAAACCAAGCGGATCGTCGGCTTTGTTGTATGTCGAATATGCCAGATGATACTCTGATAAATCCGGAGATTCTTCAGAGCCATCCTGTATAATATCTGCTTCAGACGCTCCCATCACAGACATTGTCCAGCACATGCCCGTTTTTCCTTGATCTTTGATATCCGTCAACAGCCCTTCCTCTCTGGCATTAAACGATGACGGAATCGTTGTCTTTGCTGCCTTTTTCTTTCTGCCGGATGACAAATCATCCGAATTTAATAGTTTCCGATGAATTGGAAGATAGCCATACTTTGAAGTCTCACCGACCGAATCCTCGATGGATACTGCGGTCTGCGTTTTCTTACTTTCCTGTGCCAAATCCACCGGTGCACTCATCCCTATTACCAGCGAAAAGCTAAGCACTGCTGCCAATAAATTTCTTCTTTTCATGATATACCTCCATTCGTAAATGATTCATTCATAAATTTTCTTATGTAGTAATCTTACCATATTCATACACACTTGCAAAGAAAAAAGATTTCCTGTCATAATAAGCATTTTCTCTCCATAAACTATAGCAAAACGATAGCGGGGTAATCTATGAACATCGAACAAGAACGGGAAAAACTGATTCTTTTTACAAAAATCGGTGCCATCGTCCTGACATCCTTTGCTTTGCTCGCAACAAGTTTTTTTGTTTATCCGGAAAACCGTACCGTTTTCAATGAATCTCTGCTTCATGAAAAAGAACTTCCCATCTACTGCGTAGAAAAGGAAAAACCGCAGATTTCAATCAGCTTTGATGCGGCTTGGGGAAACGACGACACCGCATCACTTCTTGCCACGCTGAAAAAACACAAAGTAAAGGCAACCTTTTTTATGACAGGCGGCTGGATTGAAAAATATCCGGACGATGTAAAAGCAATTGCCGCCGGCGGGCATGACCTTGGAAACCACAGTGAAAACCACAAACAGATGTCACAGCTATCGGCCGCACAATGCAAAGAAGAAATTATGAAACCTCATGAAAAAGTAAAAAAACTAACCGGTAAAGATATGATTTTGTTCCGCCCTCCTTACGGGGACTATAACGACACTCTTATCCGTGTGTGCCGGGAAAATAAATATTATCCGATTCAGTGGGATGTGGATTCCCTCGACTGGAAAGATTACGATGCCGCCACCATCATACGCCGCGTCACAGAGCACAAACATCTTGGCAACGGTTCGATTATTCTCTGCCACAATGGCGGAAAACACACCGCCGAAGCGCTGGATGAACTTTTAACAATTTTGAAGAAAAAAGGATTTCAACTCGTACCAATTTCTGCTTTGATTATGAAAGATAATTACACGATAAACACAGAAGGACGGCAGGTTAAAAACTAACCCTGCCGATACCAAAAAATGACCACTGCAATATCTGCACTTTTACAGTATCACAGTGGTCTGTTTTTTTATATGTTACATCAAAGAATCCAATGTCTCACGAATTGCCTGAATAAATTCAAGGCTGTTCAAAATTACCGGATTTTCACATGTGGAAATAAGAGAAAGACTCTTTGTCATTTTTCCATCCTCCACAGTCTTAATGCAGGCTCTCTCCAGTTTGTCTGCAAAATCCATCAATTCCGGAATCTCATCCAACTCTCCACGCTTTCTGAGTGCGCCTGTCCATGCAAAAATAGTTGCAATGGAATTAGTCGAAGTCTCTTCGCCTTTCAAATGTTTATAATAGTGGCGCTGTACCGTTCCGTGTGCAGCCTCATATTCATAAACACCGCTTGGTGATACCAAAACGGATGTCATCATGGACAAATCGCCATATGCCGTAGCTACCATATCAGACATTACATCTCCGTCGTAGTTTTTACAAGCCCAGATAAAGCCGCCTTCTGAACGGATTACACGAGCAACCGCATCATCAATAAGCGTGTAGAAATACTCAATGCCAAGTTTCTCAAATTTTTCTTTATACTCCGTATCATAAATTTCCTGGAAAATGTCCTTAAATGTATGGTCGTATTTTTTGGAAATGGTATCTTTAGTAGAGAACCACAAGTCCTGTTTGGTGTCCACTGCATAACTAAAGCATGCGCGTGCAAAACTGGAAATGGATTTTTCTGTATTGTGAATTCCCTGAATGATTCCCGGACCATCAAAGTTATGAATTACTTCTTTAGTCTGTGTTCCATCCTCAGCTGTAAATACAAGCTCTGCTGTTCCTTTACCCGGAACCTTGATTTCTGTATTTTTATAAACATCACCATACGCATGACGAGCAATTGTAATCGGTTTCGTCCAGTTTTTTACATAAGGAACGATTCCCTTAACAAGGATTGGTGCACGAAATACGGTACCATCTAAAATTGCACGAATTGTGCCGTTTGGCGATTTCCACATTTCTTTCAAATCATATTCATCCATACGGGCAGCATTCGGTGTAATCGTAGCACATTTTACCGCCACACCATATTTCTTTGTTGCCTCTGCGGAATCCACTGTCACCTGATCATTGGTTTTATTGCGGTACTCCAGACCAAGGTCATAATACTCTGTCTTTAAATCAACGTATGGCAGCAACAACTCATCTTTAATCATCTGCCAAAGGATTCTGGTCATTTCATCCCCGTCCATCTCTACAAGTGGGGTTTTCATCTGAATCTTACTCATTTTTCCTCCTAACCAAAACGTTCACATGGACGCTTTCCATAAATTATTGTCGCTTTTTACTATAGCATAGTGGCTACAGATTGTCAAAGAATGGCCCCTCGATTTCTGTCCTGCCATCCTCTACAAGATACGGCATTTCTTCATGCACTTCTACGCCCTCTTGAATCTTCTGTGTGTCCATTTTTATGTATTTAATTCTTCCATTTGCAAGAATTTCCCCGTCTTTATCCATAATATAAGAATCTGTAATAATAAAATGGCTCGTGTTTTTTACAACTACACCCCGCCCAATCAATTCTGTCTCATAGGGAACCGGTTTGCGGTATTTGGTATCCAACGATATCGTCACACCAAAAGTCTCCTCCGACAATTCCTTCGCCCACAAGGAACGAAGCCCCATCTCATCAAGCATCGCCGTAATCATACCGCCATGCACACGTCCCGGATAACTCTGGTGCTGTTCTTTGTAGCGAAACACCGTCATCACACTGCCATCTTCCATGTTGTAAAATGGTGCATTCACGCCGTATTCATTATCCAGCCCGCAAATCATGCACATTCGGCTGTTTTTTTGTTTGCTAAGTATCTTCATGTTGTGCTCCTTGTACTTTCAATATTGATTAAATTTCTTTCTGTCTTTTGTCTATTAGTAGTATAGCACAACGTTTGTAAAACATCTATAAAATTTGTGATAGCTTGCCTTATGCAACGCTATTCGCTCCGCCAAACAGCACACGCTATTCGCTCCGCCTCCGGCTCCGCTCATAGAGGCTGTCGCCTCATACCAAAAGAGATGCGCCATGGCATTTGCAAGCGAGCTTGCATGCCATGGCGCATCTCTTTTGGTGCGTGGCTTGTAGCTAACTAAAGTATACAACTTCCTCTTGTGGGGGAGTGGTTTTTTCGACTTTGTCAGCCCAAAGCATTGGCACTAATGCTTGTTGTTTACGGCTAAATTCCGGTTTTACTTTTACCGTTACCATAACCCAGTCGTTGGTTGCAAACTTATCAGCCTGTGGGTAATGGCAAATGAATCCGATTTTTGCGATGTCATCCGCACAGCAAGTCATGGCCGCGCGGGATGGAACAAAGGCATCTTTCGGGAAGGTTCTATTTCGGTATACCTGTCCTTTAAATACAATCGTTTTTCCCTCGTATTTTTCCGGATGCTCACTGACATCCAGATACCACAATCCAAAATCGTCATCTTCTAATACAATTTCTTTTGCAGTGACATCAAACGGTAATTCTTCTTCAATATTACTCTCAACCGAGCCATCCTCTGATTCAAATAAAACCTGGGCACTGCGGTTGATTGCTTTGACATTTCGACGCATGGATGCCTTGTCCATATCGGATGAACAACGATTAAAAATAACCAAATCCGACTGCTGAAAATGCGACATAATCAATGATTTCATATTATTGATATAAACAGAAAATGTTTCCGCATTGACCGTCGTAAAAGTCTGCACAACAATCCAATTTTCCGGAATGGTTTCATTGATTAACTTAACCAAATCCCACATTCCGTTTACTTCAATAACAATTCGTGCCGGCTTATACTGTTTCACAAGTTCCTTACACTTATCTTCCGTCAAATCTTCCTCGTCTTCAATCAAAACCGTGTCCACTTTATTATGGCGAAGCAACATTTCATCGACTTCTTTTTCTCCCTCTTCTGTCATCAGATACAAGGTCCGCAAGCCGTCTTCAAAATTTCCTTCCTCCAGTATTTCCTGAAAACATGTTGATTTACCGCTTTCCAAAAAACCGGTAAACAAATAGACCGGAATATCCCGATTTCCAAACATAGTTTCCTCCATTCCTTATCCTAAAAACAATTGCTTAATTTCACTTTCTTTCAACTCTGCTCCAATAACACAGATTCTTCCGGTATAGTCTGCACTGCCCCGGCGTACTTCGTACTCACCAGGTACCAAATCAAAGTGGAACCATTCACCTTCCGTCGCCGGTACAATTCCCTTCGCGCGAAGAATGTTTCCATAACCATTATCCTCAGCAGACAATTTTTTCAAAATACCAGTCAATTCTTCCTCACTGTATTTGTGCGCACTCTCGATACCCATGCTTGTAAATACATCGTCCGCATGATGGTGATGATGTCCATGCTCGTGGTCATGTCCACAACAGCACTCGCCATCCCCGTGGTGATGATGGTGTTCATGTTCATGGTCGTGATGGTCGCACTCACCGTGCTCATGGTGATGGTGGTGTTCATGGTCGTGATCATGATGATGTCCACACTCCGGACATACATCCTCTTCTTCCATCAATTCTAATTCCAGCGAATTACTCTCCTCAATCGCACCAAGAATTTTTTTGCCATCAATCTCATCCCATGGTGTCGTAATAATTGTTGCCTTATCATTTTTCTCGCGAATCAAAGCCAACGCAGCATCTAACTTTTCATCCGTAATTTTACCGGTCCGGCTTAACACAATTGTCTTTGCACTCTCAACCTGGTTGTTGTAAAATTCACCAAAGTTTTTCATGTACATTTTACACTTCGTTGCGTCTGCCACCGTAACATACCCATTCATCTGCACATCGGCATGGCTTTCCATTACACCGGAGACAGCCTTAATAACATCCGACAATTTACCAACACCGGATGGCTCAATAATAATGCGGTCCGGATGATATTTCTCAAGTACTTCTTCCAATGCGGCACCAAAATCACCAACCAATGAACAGCAAATACATCCTGAATTCATTTCCGTTACATTAATGCCGGCATCTTTCATAAAACCGCCATCAATGCCAATCTCACCAAATTCATTTTCAATCAGGACAAGTTTTTCTCCCTGAAATGCTTCCTTTATCAGTTTTTTTATCAATGTTGTCTTACCGGCACCAAGAAAACCGGAAAAAATATCAATTTTTGTCATGGTAATAATAACCTCCTTATTCTTATGTTTCTCTGCTACTAGTATTATACTCGTTTTTCAAAAAGTTACAAGAGGTCACTCGTTACACTTCTTCTCCCGCTCCCGGACATAACAGTTTCTGCTGTTTCGTCAACCATTCATCCGCCTCTAAAAGCCCCTCATCCGAAAAATTAAACGTCATCGTCACCGGCTCCTCCTTTGTCTTTTCCAGTATAAACGGTCCTTTCCACGCAGTCGCAAGAAGTTTCTTTTCCTCCTCATCGCCGTCTTTTGAAATTCTGAAATTCATCCCCCGGTAACTGCCTTTAAAAACACTTTTTTTATAATAATCAATGGAATATAATGTAATTCCTTCCATACAAATCCTCCTCTGTAAAATTTCTTTTTCTTATTATATCACAAAAAACTCTTGAAAAATACCAAAAAACATGGTTTACTATAATCGTGTGTCTGTAAATCTTTGACACAAAAAAAATATATGGAGAGATGTTTCATGAAAAAAGTAGTTAAGTTTGGTGGAAGTTCTCTTGCCAGCGCAGAACAGTTTATGAAAGTTGGCGCTATTATTCGTGCAGATGAATCCCGCCGTTATGTAGTCCCTTCCGCACCGGGAAAACGTTTTTCCGATGATACGAAGGTAACGGATATGCTGTATCACTGCTATGAACTGGCAGAACAGAGCAAGGCATTCAACAAGCAGTTAAATCAAATCAAAGACCGCTATAACGAAATCATTAATGGTTTGAAACTCGATTTTTCTTTAGATGAAGATTTTGAAATCATTAAAAAACAGTTTGTAGCAAAAGCAGGTTCTATGTACGCTGCTTCCCGTGGCGAGTACTTAAACGGAAAAATTATGGCAAAATACCTCGGCTATGAATTTGTCGATGCTGCCAATGTAATCCGTTTTAACAAAGACGGGTCTTTTGATTCTGAAACCACCAACGAGCTTCTTGCCACTTATTTAGATAAAATTGAACGAGCTGTCATTCCGGGATTTTACGGTGCCATGAAAAATGGTACAGTTGTTACTTTCTCCCGCGGCGGTTCCGATATTACCGGTTCTTTGGTTGCCAAAGCAATCAATGCGAATTTGTATGAGAACTGGACAGACGTTTCCGGCTGCTTAGTTACTGACCCACGTATCGTAAAAAATCCGGAAGTCATTCATACCATTACTTATATGGAATTACGAGAACTTGCTTACATGGGTGCTTCCGTACTCCACGAAGATGCAATCTTCCCGGTACGAAAAGCCGGTATTCCAATTAACATCCGAAACACAAACCGTCCGGAAGACGATGGAACAATGATTGTAGAAAGCACCTGCCGGATTCCTGCTTATACCATCACCGGCATTGCCGGAAAAAAAGGCTTTGTAGCCGTTAATATTGAAAAAGATATGATGAACTCCGAAATCGGTTTTGGTCGCAAAGTCCTCAGCGCTTTTGAAGACAATGGTATCTCTTTTGAGCATATGCCATCCGGTATTGATACCATGACTATTTTTGTTCATCAGGACGAATTTCAGGAAAAAGAGCAGGAAGTCATTGCCGACATCAACCGTTTAGCAAAACCGGATACCATTCATCTGGAATCTGATTTAGCTTTGATTGCTGTTGTAGGACGTGGCATGAAGAGTACACGTGGTACTGCCGGTCGTTTGTTCTCCGCTCTTGCTCATGCGCATATCAATGTAAAAATGATTGACCAGGGCTCGAGTGAGTTAAATATTATCATCGGTGTAAATAATGAAGATTTCGAAGATGCAATTCGCGCTATCTATGATATTTTCGTAGTTGCAAGATTATAATTGCAAATTGAAAGAGGCTGCCATTTTGATATGCTCCCTTCTAGGTAGACAAGTGAAATAATTAAACTTGTTACTTAGGA
>OGWS01002269.1_pt1 | contig 12463 bp, 13 predicted proteins | sample 1576111 | NCBI WGS metagenome assembly OGWS01 (sample SAMEA3541534, study PRJEB24748) | human gut metagenome | biome: human gut; feature: human-associated habitat; material: faeces | place: China | collected 2012
ATGAAATCCATTGCAAAGCAGGCGAGTGCTTTCCTATTACTGGGAATGGCGGTTTCCAGTCGGTCATCATGTTCCAGTCGCCGGAGCTGTCGCCGAAGACCATCAGGGGGCCGGCGTTGTCATACTGGGGCGCGATGAAGTTGGTGATAATGGTGCTCTTGCCCTCACCCTGGGTCTGGGCGTACTTGCCCTCGCCGCCCCAGTCGTAGTTATACTCGTTGATGTAGCGGCCGTCCTCGCCCAGCTTGTTGCGCATGGCGTAGACGTGGTCCTCGGGCAGGTTGTAGCCCATGGTCTCATTGGCGGCCAGCACGGTGTCGATGGGGGAGGCAGAGACGATATACACGTCGATGCCGTTGGTCTGGAGGGTGGCATACAGGTCCTTCAGCTCGTCGGTGAAGGTCAGGCCGGTGATAAAGTCAATCGAGACAATGCCGGTCTTGCCGGGCAGCTCCACGGGAGAGGTCCAGGTTTCCTCGGCATAGCGGCCGTAGTCTGCCCAATACTGGTGGGAGGCGGCAGCCAGCTTCTGCACCTCGTCGGGGGTCATGCCGGTGAACAGATAGCCAACCCAGGGGTAAGAGACGGCGTGATCAAAGTAGTCGCCCAGGTTGCCGTACATGAAGCGCAGCTTGGCGGCGAAGTCCTGGTACTGGTTGGACGCGTGGATGTAGTTGAGGTCCTTGTCCCCCTCAAAGCCCTCGTAGTTGGCATAGATCCACTCGTAATCGCTGGTGATGTCGGCCACCAGGGTGGCGGGGGTGATGTTCTTGCCGTCCAGGCTGGTGCCCATGGACTTGTTCAGGTCGGGAATGCCGGTCTCCAGAACGGCCTCCATGTCGGCGGGGTCGATCTTGAATTGCAGGTTCTCAATCTGGTAGATGAGCAGGGCCTCCTGAATGTCGAAGATCACGGAGGTGTTGTCAAAGTCAAAGACCACGTACTTGCCCTGGTTGGCGTTCTCGTCAATCACGGCCTGGATGCGGGCGCGGGTAGCGGGGGCCCAGTTGCCGGTGATGAGCTGGGTGGCGTCGGGCTTGTAGTGGGAGCCGGTGTCGATGGCCGCAGTGTCGGTGGCCTTATCCCAGGTCAGGCCCACGTCCAGCGCGCTGGCGAAATCGCGCAGCTTGTAATAGTTGTTGCCGTTGTCAATATTGTATCCCTCGACAGCGGCCGCCTTGCCGTCCACCGTGACCTTGGTGGAGGCGGGCACCAGAGAACTGGCTGCCAGCGCCGCGGGAATGCTCAGGCCCATGGTGAGGGCGAGCCCCAGAGCGATCAGTTTGGATGGCTTATGGGATTTCATTTCATGTTTCCTCCTCTTTTTCTTTCCTTGCGACCAGGAGTCCTCCGGCGCGGAGTCTCCAGTGGTCAGAGCTCCGACCCCGCAAGGTGTTTTGCATGATACCATGAGCATCTTCCAATTGCAACCATGCTCACATTATTCTGCCTTTTGCCCGATTTTAGCCACTCTATTTTGTTTAGATTGTATATATTTATCCTCTTATTTGTCATTATTTTTAGTGAGCATGCTCTACAAATGCGGTAAACTCCAATTATTTACCTCCCTTTTACAGCACCATGGTGGCAGTTGGGCTCTGATCCGGCCTACACTGGACGGGAACCGTACCTCCCGCCCCCGCAGAAAGGAGAACCCCCATGCTTCCCTGTCAGAGCCAATGTCCCTCCTACCACAGCGGCTGCCACAAGAGCTGCGCCTGCTGGAAGGCCTTTCAGGAGCGCCAGCGCCTCCAGCGCCAGGCAAAAAAGAAGTATCTGAAGTTCTACGGCGCGCTGTGCGCCCAATCCCTCCGCCAGCTCACTGCCGGACAGTCCCGCCGTCCGGCGTGGTGACTGCATGCCCGCGCTCTCCTGTCACGGCGGCGGCAAAGGCCCCTCTCAGCCGGACGACGGGGAGGGGCCTTCTCTGCCTTGCTTTACTTGCGGCGCTTGCCGGTGTAGATGCACATGAGCATACAGAACACGGCGCCCCAAGCCCAGAATCTATGCTGTTTCATTGCCAGGCTCCTTTCCCTGGGCCCCGCGCCCGCCGGGCGCGGGCAGATAGGGCCGCATGCTGGCGGCGCTGATGGCCATGGTAGAGGCATTGTGCAGCAGGGCCGTGGTGGTCGGCGGCAGTATGCCGAAAATCCCCAGCGCCAGCAGGCTGGTGTTGATGGTCAAAATCGACCTGTAGTTGCGGTTAATGCGCTCCAGCATCCGCTGGGAGAGGCGGCGCAGGGCGGCCAGCTCCCGCAGATCGGAGGAGAGGAGGGTAATATCCGCCACCTCCCGGGCCAGGTCGGAGGCATCCCTCATGGCCACGGATACATCCGCGGCGGCCAGGGCGGGGGAGTCGTTGACCCCGTCGCCCACCATGATGAGCCTGCTGCCGCCCTCCTTGTAGCCCTCGATCAGGGAGGCCTTGTCGGCTGGGAGCACCTGGGCGCGGAACGTGTCGATGCCCAGCCGCTCACACACCGCCCGGGCGGCGGTCTCCTGGTCGCCGGTGAGCATGATCACCCGGCGCACCCCCAGCGCCCGCAGGGCGGCGATGGCCTCAGCGGCCTCGGGGCGGGGCGGATCGCTGATCAACAGCACACCGGCCAGCCTGCCGCCGATGGCCAGATAGAGCACCGAACGGCCGCGGGCGGCCGCGGCGATCCGCCTAGCCTGTTCGTCGGTACAGGCAACGCCCTCGTCCTCGAAGATGAAGTGGCGGCTGCCGATGAGGGCCCGCTCCCCCTCCAGGGTGGTGGCCACGCCGTGGGCCACCACATACTCCACCTCGGCGTGGCGCTCCTCGTGGTTGAGGCCCCGCTCCTCGGCGGCGCGGGTGACGGCCCGGGCCATGCTGTGGGGGAAGTGCTCCTCGATGCAGGCCGCGCACCGCAGCAGCTCGTCCTCCCCCCGGCCGGTGAAGTCCAGAACCTCCTCCACCCGGGGGCAGGCGGCGGTGAGGGTGCCGGTTTTGTCGAATACGATGGTATCCGCCTCGGCAAAGGCCTCCAGGTATTTGCCGCCCTTGACCATAATACGGCGGGCGGAGGCCTCCCGCATGGCGGAGATGATGGAGATGGGGGTGGACAGCTTGATGGCGCAGGAGTAGTCCACCATCAGTACAGACAGGGCCCGGGTCACATTCCGGGTCAGCAGGCCCACCGCCAGGGCCCCGGCAAAGCTGAAGGGCACAATGGCGTCGGCCAGCCGCTCGGCCCGGCTCTGGGCTCCGGCCTTCAGCGCCTCGGAATTCTCAATGAGGCCCACGATCTGCTGAATCCGGCTCTCGCCGGCCAGGGCCGCGGCCTGGATGACCAGACTGCCCTCCTCCAGCACGGTGCCGGCGTAGACGGTGGAGCCCTGGCGCTTGTGGACGGGGAGGGGCTCGCCGGTCATGGACGCCTCATTCACCATGGCGTCGCCGTCTGTGACAGTGCCGTCCACCGGGATCAGGGCGCCGGAGCGCACCCGGATACGCTCCCCCAGAGCCAGGCGGCCCATGGGGATGGATTCCTCGGAGCCGTCCTCCGCCACCCGCCACACGGTGTCCACGTGGATGGCCAAGCTCTGGGTCAGGGTGGTCTGGGTGCGCTTGCGGGTGTAGTCCTCCAGTAGGGCGGACAGGCCCAGCAGGAACATGACCGAGCCGGCGGTGGACCACTCCCGCCGGGCGATGGCTCCGGCGATGGAGGCCGCATCCAGCACGGCCACGTCCAGCCGCCCCCCGCCCAGGCTTCTCAGGCCCTCCCGCCAGTAGCCCGCCGCGTTCCACAGAGTCACGGCGCAGCGGACAGGGAAGGGAAGAAACCACTTTTTCAGGAAATGGCGGGCGGCCATGGAAAGGAGCCGGCCCAGAAACTGGCTGTCCACCTGGCGGAGCTGGTCATCGTCGGCGGCGGTCCCCACCGGCAGGGCGTCCCGCCGGAGCCCCCGGAGTACTGCCAGGGCCTCCGCCCGGCCCTCCCCCTCGTAGCACACCAGCACGCTGCCATTGAGCGCACAGGTGACGGCCTCCCGCACGCCCGGACGGCCCAGGAGCAGGGCGGCAATGCCGTAGCCCTGCTCCTGGGTAAACGCATCCGGGCCGAAGCGCACCCGAAGGCGGCCGGGCTGGTCGTATGCGATGCGATATCTCATGGCTGCGTTACGCCTCTTCGGCGGTCTCCTGGGCCGCCTTCTGCTTGGCCTCCGCACACAGATCCTGAGCGTCCTCCTTCATGTTCTGGAGGGTCACCCTGGCGTCCTGCTGGAGCTTCATGCCCTTGGCCATGCCGGCCACGCAGAGCTCACGGGTCTTGGGGGACTTGGCAACCTTGGCTCCCACCAGGGCGGCGGCCACGCCGCCGGCAAAGCAGAGGACCTTCGGATTCTGATACCACTTCATGATTGGAAAACTTCCTTTCTCTGTCTGTCTGGAACATGGATGGGCTCAAAACAGTGGCGGGGCAGCTCGGAGACTGCCGCGCAGGCGGCCTTCCACGCCTCCTCATAGGACAGCTCCATCCGGTTTTGCAGCGTCTCGGCCAGTTTGTCCGTCTGGCTGGCCAGCACCCGGGCCCACCGGCAGCCGTCGTCGGTCAGGTGTACCTTGCCGTACCGCTCCTTGGTCACCAGGCGCTTGTCTGTCAGAATGGACATCATGCTGGTGACGGAGGCGCGGGACACGTCCAGGGTCTGGGCGATATCCTTGGAGGACACCTCCAGCCGGGCCTGCGAGAGGTGGTAGATGGTCAAAAGATAGCGTACGTTGGTATTGGTCAGCTCCATGTATGACTCCTTAACTAAGGGGCGCCAGCCGCGCCCCGGCGTGTCGGCGGTTGCTTCTCAGGGTGGCACAGCCCGGACGAGGCGCAGTGGCCGCACCCTCCGCCGCAGGAGCCCCCGCAGGAGCAGGAGCTCTTGCCATGGCGGCGGTTGTAAATGCCCTTTCCCACAATGGCCGCAAACACGGCCAAAATGATCAGGCCAATGATAATTGTTGGTGCATTCATAGGCGCTCCTTACTTGGCCGCGGCGGCGACGGCGGAAATGGAAAGGGTGTTCTCGTCGTACTTGTTTCTGCGGACAAGGAGGTAGACCAAGCCAACGAGGGCGGCGGCGGCGGCGATGGTGCCGATGCCGAAGGAGACCTCGCCGGTGATAAGCCCGCCGAGCTGGTAGACGATGAGGGAGACCACATAGGCAAAGCCGCACATATAGCCGATGGCGCCCAGGGTCCACCTGGCGTTGTTCATTTCCCGCTTGATGGCGCCCATAGCCGCAAAGCAGGGGGCGCACAGCAGGTTAAAGATCATAAAGCTGTAAGCGCTCAGGGCGGTGAAGTGGGTGCCCACGGCGGCCAGCAGGCCGGGGTCCTCCTCCGTCAGATCGGCGCCCAGACCGAAGAGCACGCCGAAGGTGGACACCACGTTCTCCTTGGCGATGAGGCCGGTAACGGTGGCCACGGTGGCCTGCCAGGTGCCGAAGCCCAGGGGCCGGAAAATGAAGCACACCGCGCCGCCGATGGCCGCCAGCAGGGAGGTGTTGTTGTCCTCCACCATGCCGAAGCCCGCCTCGGTAAAGCCGAAGCCCTGGAGGAACCAGAGGATGATGGAGGAGGCCAGGATGATGGTGCCGGCCCGCTTGATGAAGGACCAGCCGCGCTCCCAAGTGGCCCGCAGGACGTTGCCCACAGAGGGCACGTGGTAGGCGGGCAGCTCCATAACGAAGGGGGCGGGGTCGCCTGCAAACGCCTTGGTCTTTTTCAGGATGATGCCGGAAAAGATGATGGCCGCCACGCCGATGAAGTAGGCGGACACCGCCACCAGGCCGCTGCCGCCGAACAGGGCGCCGGCGAACAGGCCGATGATGGGCATCTTGGCCCCGCAGGGCACGAAGCAGGTGGTCATGACCGTCATCCGGCGGTCGCGCTCGTTCTCAATGGTACGGGAGGCCATGACGCCGGGCACGCCGCAGCCGGAGCCGATGAGCATGGGGATAAAGCTCTTGCCGCTCAGGCCGAACTTGCGGAAGATACGGTCCATGATGAACGCCACGCGGGCCATGTAGCCCACATCCTCCAGGATGGACAGCATCAGGAACAGCACCAGCATCTGGGGCACGAAGCCCAGCACCGCGCCCACGCCGGCAATGATGCCGTCCACAATCAGCCCCTGCAGCCAGGGGGCGGTGCCGATGCCCTCCAGCCAGCCGCTTACCGCCGGCGGCACAATCTCGCCGAACAGCACGTCGTTGGTCCAACCGGTCACCCAGTCGCCCACCGTGCCGATGGCCACATAGTACACCGCAAACATGACCACCGCGAAAATCGGCAGGGCCAGAATCCGGTTGGTCACAATCCGGTCAATCTTGTCAGAGGTGGTCAGGCTGTGGGCCGCCGCCTTCTTCTTCACGGCCTTGTTCACAACCCCGTTGATGTACGCGTACCGCTGGTTGGTGATGATGCTCTCCGCGTCGTCGTCCAGCTCCTTCTCGCAGTCGGCGATGTGGGCCTCCAGGTGGGCCTTCAGCTCACCCGTCAGATTCAACTGGGCCATCACCTTGTCGTCCCGCTCAAACACCTTGATGGCGTACCAACGCAGGTAGCGGTCGTCCACCAGCCCCGCGATGGACTCCTCGATGTGGGCGATGGCGTGCTCCACGCTGCCCGTGAACACGTGGGGCAGCTCACCCGCCCGGTGGGACTTGGCCAGCGCCACGGCCTTCTCCGCCGCGGCCATGCCGCCCTCGCCCTTCAGCGCGCTCATGCTCACCACCTCGCCCCCCAGGGCCTCCCCCAGCCTGCCGAGGTCGATCTTGTCCCCGTTCTTCCGCACCAGGTCGATCATGTTGACCGCAACCACCACCGGAATCCCCAGCTCGATGAGCTGCGTCGTCAGGTACAGGTTGCGCTCGATGTTCGTGCCGTCCACGATGTTCAGAATCGCGTCCGGCTTCTCACCCACCAGGTAGCTCCGCGCCACCACTTCCTCCAGCGTGTACGGAGACAGCGAGTAGATGCCGGGCAGGTCCTGAATGACCACCTCCTTGTGGCCCTTCAGCTTGCCTTCCTTTTTCTCCACTGTTACGCCGGGCCAGTTGCCCACGTACTGGTTTGAACCGGTCAGGGCGTTAAACAGCGTCGTCTTGCCGCAGTTCGGGTTCCCCGCCAGCGCGATCTTGAGCTCCATAACCTCTCAGTCCCTTCCTTTTCCGCGAGTTTGATATAACTAATTCACAGATGCAGTACCGCTCCGCTGTGCCGCCTTTGGCGGCGCGGCCGTATCCGGGGAAGCGCTCCCCCTAGGCGATTTCGATCATCTCCGCATCGGCCTTGCGCACGCTCAGCTCATAGCCGCGCACGTTCAGCTCCATGGGGTCGCCCAGAGGGGCGACCTTGCGCACGTGCAGCGCCACGCCCTTGGTGATCCCCATGTCCATGATCCGGCGCTTGACCGCCCCCTCACCGTGGAGCTTAACCACCGTGACAGTGTCTCCTACCTTTGCATCCCGCAGTGTCTTCATGTTCTGTCTCCTCTCCTCAGATCATAACCCGGTTGGCCATAGTCCTGTCCAGAGCAATGCGGCTGTCCTTGACCTGCACAATCAAGTTGCCGCCCAGCTCGCTGACCACCGTAACCGTTCCGTCCACCACAAATCCAAGCTCGGCCAGGTGCTGGCGGATCTCATCCTTCCCGGTAATCTTCCGAATGGTCACCGTCTCGCCCTGCTTTGCCAGCGTCAGAGGCATCATCGTGGCTTCTCTCCCTTACAGGTTAACTCTTGCTAACCAATTATCTTTTATCAGGCGGTTAGTGTTTACTAACCACCCAGAACAAATTGAGTTTACACCCGCTAACTCAATTTGTCAATAGTCTTCTGCATATTTTTCCCTCTGCACAAAATTGCCCCGGTGCGCAGAGCCGCACCGGGGCAATTTTTCGGTTCTATCCCGCGAAAAAGCGCAGCACCACCGCCGCCAGCAGCACAACCACCGCGCCAGTGGCCGCCAGATCCACGGTCAGCGCCAGCGTGCGCCGCCGCCGGACCGGCCGGGGCCGGCCGGGCACCTCCTCCCGCGGGGCATACTCCTCCGGGTGGGCGGCCTGCCGGTAGGCGGTGAAATCCACCACCTTCCCGCCCGCAGGCATCACCGGGCGGCGGGGCCGGGGGACAAAGGCATAGCAGACCGTCTCCTGCCCGCCGCTGGCCCTGCGGCCCGCGGCTTCTCCGCAGACAGTGAGTCGTTTGGCATCCAGACTGTAATAGATGGTCTCCATGTCGTTCCCTCCTGCATCGGTTTTCCAGTTGACAAACCGATTTTACTCCATGCTCTGTCCCATAGACCGGACCGGGCCGGCCCGGTCCCGCGCTCTGTCTGTATAGACGGGCTGGGGCGAAAAAATTCAATGGGTTAGATAGAACTTTCGTTCGATTTGAGTATACAACATTTGTTCGATTTTTGCAAGCCCCATTTATGTACGGCAGCACAAAAAACGGGACAGCCCGCCAGGGCCGTCCCGTTTTTGGGAGGTTATACTATACAGATACCGATTTCTGCGCAAGATATAACTGTGCGTATTCTCCGCCCTTGGCCATAAGCTCCTCATGGGTCCCCTCCTCCTGAATGCCGTTGCCGTCAATGACGAGAATACGGCTGGCAGAGCGGATGGTGGACAGGCGGTGGGCGATGATGAGGGTGGTGCGGCCCTTTGCCAGCTCGTCAAAGGCGGACTGGATGCGGGCCTCGGTGACCGAGTCCAGGGCGGAGGTGGCCTCGTCCAGAATAAGAACGGGCGGATTTTTTAGGAAAATGCGGGCAATGGACACCCGCTGCTGCTGGCCGCCGGAGAGCTGACTGGGCAGGTTTTTGCACTTGTCCGCCAGCCCCACCCGCTCCAGAGAGCGGATGGCCCGCTCATGGCGCTCAGCAGCGGACACTCCGGCGTAGAGGAGGGGCAGCTCCACGTTCTCCAGCACGTTGAGCTTGGGAATCAGATTGTACTGCTGGAAGATGAAGCCCAGCATCTTGTTGCGGATTTCGGCCTGCTGGTCGTCGTCCATGGTGGACACGTCCACGCCGCCCAGATGGTAGGTGCCGGAGGTGGGCACGTCCAGACAGCCGATGATGTTCATGGCGGTGGACTTACCGGAGCCGGAAGAGCCCACGATGGCCACGAACTCCCCGGGGTCCACCGTCAGGGAGATGCCGTCCAGGGCGTGGACGGTCTCCTCGCCCATCTGGTAAATCTTGTAGACGTCCTTGAGTTCAATGAGGTGTTCCATGGCTTAACCCATCCCCATCGCACTCATGAGGCTGGAGCCCTGGGGGCTCAGCGCCAGCACCACTTCGCCCTCCTCCAGGCCGTCCACGATCTCGATGTACTCGTCGTCGTTGCGGCCCAGGGTCACCTGGCGCTCCTCAGCGGCGGAGAGATCCTTGATGACGCCGTTTTCATCCAGGCAGCCCTCCTTGGCCACCAGCACAGTGTTACCCCGCTCCACCGCCTCCACCGGCAGGGCGAGCACGCTGCCCACCTCCTCCACGATAATCTTGGCGGAGACGTTCATGCCGGGGTAGAGCGCCTCGGGGGAGCCCTCCACCTTCACGGTGACGGGATAGCTGGTGTGGCCGCTGGTGGTGGTGCCGTTGATGTTGATCTTATCCACCACGCCGGTGAAGCTCTGGTCGTCCAGTGCGCCGGCGGTGATCTCCACCTTCTGGCCCACCTGGATCTTGCTGATGTCCTTCTCATCCACGTCCATGTCAAAGGTGAGCTCGGAGCGGTCATAGATGATGGCCGGGTAGGTGACGGAAGCGCCGGAATTGGACAGACCGCTGATGTTGTCGCCCACATCCAGGTTCTTCTCGATCACCTCGCCGTCGATGGTGGAGGTAATGGTGTAGTCCTCCAGCTTCTCCTGGGCGTTCTTCAGGGAGAGCTGGGCGTTTTCCAGAGCGATGCGGGCATTCTCAATCTGGGTCTCCAGGTCGGCCTCAGAGATAACGCCGATCACCTGGCCCTTGGATACCCGGTCACCCTCCTTGACATTGAGCACGTCCAGATCGCCGGCGGCCTTGGCCGTGATCTGGGAGGAGGAGGCATAAGTAAAGCTGCTGCCGGAGGCGCAGGCCGCCCCTCCCACGGAGGCGGTTCCCTGGCTGGTTTCAGACAGGACGCCGGGGTTGTTGACCAAGATGGTCACCTGGCGGACCAGGGTGCCGCCGGGTCCCACCTCGTCGGTGGCGGCGATGGACTCCACCGTTCCGCTCACCGTCTCGGCGGTGCCGTTCACGGTGACGGTCGCGGCCTGGCCCACATAGAAGCCCGATGCATCGGCGGAGTGGAAGGGCACCTTCAGCTTCATGTGGTCCCGGTCCAGCACGTCGGCGATGACGGTGCCGACGGTGACGCTGTCCCCGCGGTCCACGTGCAGCTCGGTGATCACGCCGGCGTCGTCGGCCTTCACATTGCGGTCCTTCTGATTGTCGCTCTGGGTCTTCAGCAGGTCGTTGAGGGCCAGTTGGGCGGACTGGACGTTGAGCTGGAGCTGCTCGATGTTGTTCTCCACGTCGCTGGCGTCGATGCGGAAGAGCACGTCGCCCTTGTGGACGGTCTGCCCCTCCTCAAAGGGGGCCTCCAGAATCTCGCCGCTGACCAGCGTGGTCACCTTGTAGGACTGGATGGGCTCGATGGTGCCGGTGCCCGAGACGGCCACCGTCATGTCGTGCATCGCGGCGGTGTAGGGCAGGTACGCGCTGCTGAGCACCTGGGTTCCCGCACTCATGCAGCGGGAGAGCGCCAGCACCAGCAGCGCCGCGATCACCAAGAGGATGACCAGCCGCTTGACCCACTTCCGCTTCTTCTTCGGGGGCGTGAGCTGCGGGCTTTTCTTCCCCGGCCCCTCCGGAGGGGCGACCGTCGTTTCTGGCTTAACTTGGGTTGCTTCCATAGTGGTTTCTCCTTTTCTTTGCTATGCTTCTTCGCGGCGGACCGCCTTGGAGGCCGCGCCCCGCCGAAGGATGCCAAATACACGCATCAGACGGGCCCGCGCGCCCGCCGGATCGCCCGAGGTTCCGGCCGCTACCAGTGTACCGGCTACGGCGGAGACCAGCAAGTGGAAGATATCGGAAAGGTCGGTCTCCGTGCGCAGATCCAGTCGGGACAGGTCCACCCTGTCCCGCAGGCGAGCCAGGCTCGCCTCAGGCCCCTCCCGGTTCAGCAGGACCCCGGGCTGCATCTGCCGGTTGCAGCGGAGTATGTCTGCCATCTCGCGGTATTTCCCGTCCCCCCAGTGGGCCTGAATGTGGTCAAACAGGTCCAGGAAGGCGGCAAAGAGGTCCCCCTCCCGCTGCTCCAGCAGCTCCCCCATCCGGCGCTCCAGCAGTGCGCCATAGGAGTCCATCAGGTGGCCGAACAGCTCCTCCTTGTCGGTGAAGTACATGTAAAAGCTGCCCCGCGGGATGCCGGCGGACTGGATGATCCGGTTCACCGAGGCGCTCTCATAGGGAACGCGGGAGAACTCCTCCCTGGCAGCCCGAAGCAGGCGCTCCCGCTTCTCCTCCGGCAGATTGTAAAACGTCGCGCTGGGCATAGGGCACCTCCTCGCCTGACAAGCTGTCATAAGCTTAGACGACAAGTTGTCATATGTCAACGCCTCCGGCAAAAAATTCGCAGTTCGTTCATATTTTCCAGATAGGCTACCAGCATACCAGAATCCTATGTAAGACGCCATGAAGAGAAGATTAAAATTTTCTTAAATCTTACACCGTCTCTCTTCCGATCTGGCCCCTCTTCTGCTCATTTGGGACATGGCATCCTGTCGATTCTGCAACTTTTTTAGTCTCATCGTTATCACCAACAATTTGCCGTTAGTAACACAGCAAGCCCCCGCTCACCGAGCGGGGGCTTGGCTTATTTGTCTGTCGTATCCTGTTCTCCCAGCTTGTCCTCCGCACCGTCCAGTGTGCGAAATCACCCGATCCTGATCCCGATACTAGCCAGAAGATACCCTATCGCGCCCGTAATGATAGCCGCCACGACCGTCTCCCACCGCTTGGACGGCTTCTCTTTCAGGGCGTTCAGGTCCGCCGACATTGAGGACAGCCGGTCGATGATATTGCCGTACTGTGTGGTAACCGTGGCCATACCGCGCTCCAGCTCACCCAGCCGGTCATAGATTTTTTCGCGCGCAAGTGAGCTATGCTGCTTCTGTGCCTCTAACGCCCGCTCCAGTGCCTCCACGCGGGCGATGGACACACAATTTACCCCATTGATAGGGCAATCGTTTTCGGGCATACTCAGCCCTCCCTGTCGTCCTTTGGCTTGTGGTAGGTGAGGGCCTGTGCGCTGTCCCCCAGCCCTTTAGTGGTTGGGTCGGTGGTAACACCCACCAGGGCCAGCACACCAAATACGGCGGTGACCAGGGCGGTGAGCGCCTGCTGCCAGCTTCCGGCTTCGGCGGTGATGTCCACACCAAAGAG
>OGWS01002277.1_pt1 | contig 12428 bp, 11 predicted proteins | sample 1576111 | NCBI WGS metagenome assembly OGWS01 (sample SAMEA3541534, study PRJEB24748) | human gut metagenome | biome: human gut; feature: human-associated habitat; material: faeces | place: China | collected 2012
CTTTTCAATGATCTGCTCCAGAACCTTTACGTTCAGGGGCTCGATATATACCTTATCTGCGATATCTTTATCAGTCATGATGGTCGCAGGGTTGGAGTTCACCAGGATTACCTCTACTCCCTCTTCCTTCAGGGAACGGCAGGCCTGGGTACCTGCATAGTCGAATTCCGCTGCCTGTCCGATGACAATAGGACCGGAGCCGATTACCATTACTCGTTTTACATTAGGATTCTTGGGCATCTTAGTTCTCTCCTCTCATCATATGAATGAACCGGTCAAACAGGTAACCGGAGTCCTGGGGTCCCGGACATGCTTCCGGATGGAACTGTACGGTGAAAATGTTCTTGCCGGTGTAGGACAGACCCTCGTTGGTACCGTCGTTGACATTGATGAATGCGGGAACCGCTACGGACGGATCCAGCTTATCGGTATCTACCACATAGCCGTGGTTCTGAGAGGAAATATATACTCTTCCGGTCATCAGATCCTTTACCGGATGGTTGCCTCCTCTGTGTCCGTATTTCATCTTGTGGGTATCTGCGCCGGTAGCCAGAGCCATCAGCTGATGTCCCAGACAGATTGCGAAAATAGGAATCTCGGTATCGTATAACTTTTTGATCTCGGCGATCACACCGGTACACTCCTTGGGGTCTCCCGGTCCGTTACTTAACATGATACCGTCGGGATTATCATCAATGATCTCCTGTGCGGGAGTTCCAGCGGGGTATACGGTCACCTCACAGCCTCTCTCTGCCAGGGATCTGGCGATATTTCTCTTGGCTCCCAGGTCTAACAGAGCTACCTTTAGTCCCTGTCCGGACAGCTCCGTTACCAGTGCGGGCTTGGGCTCTCTGACACCCTTTTCATAAGCTTCTTTATCAAAACGCGCTGCACCGGAGAGAGGTCCGTTCTGTGCCAGCTCCGTGGTGGGCGCTACCACATATTTTTCCTTGCAGGTCACCTTTTCCACGACCTTGCCTGTGGTATACTCCTTCAGTTTCGGAAGTACTTCGTTCAGGTCATAGGCTTCGTTGGTGGTGATCATGCCGTTCATGGTACCCTTCTCTCGTAAGATCTTGGTGAGTGCACGGGTGTCTACGCCACTGATACCAGGGATGTCGTACTTTTCCAGGAAGTTCTGAATGGTATCCTCACTGCGGAAATTGCTCGGAATACGGGACAGCTCGCGGACAATGTAACCGTCCGGCCATGGTCTGTCAGACTCCATATCCTCATAACAAATACCATAGTTACCAATTAACGGGTAAGTCATAACAACCGCCTGTCCTGCATAAGACGGGTCGGTTAAAACTTCCAGATAACCGGTCATTGAGGTATTGAATACGATTTCGCTGATGACCTCGCGGGTGGAGCCAATGCTGGTTCCCTCGAACACGGTGCCATCTTCCAGAATAAGAAATGCTTTCATGTGGGAGTACCTATCCTTTCTTTCATCCGTATTATTGTATTGTGTGATGCGGTTTTGGGTCTTTGTATACACTTACATCAGCCCAAATTGATAGAATTATACATGATATACTATCGTTATGCAAGCTGATTTATTTTTATACATCATTACTTTTGATTAGACTCTATCATTTTCCCATACACCTCTTATAAATCATACGTTCTCTTCACTGTTTTGACAGGCACGCAAGCCGCCTCTCTCTCATATTCTGCTATGATGATCCATCCAAAGATCCGAGGAATCTTTTATGCCCAAAAACATCCATATCGCTTCCACCGAGCTGACCTCCAGCGGTCTCTTACAGGTCAACGTGGTCAATGTCCAGAATAACTTTCCCATCCGCAATGCCAGAATCCGCATTGCCTATTCCGGCGAACCCGCCGCCCCATTGGAAGAATTAACCACCGATGCATCTGGCCAGACAGAAGAAGTCTCGCTCGCAGCGCCGCCGCTAGAATTCAGTCTCCGTCCTGGCGAAGGCCAGCCCTACGCAGACTACAACATCACCGTAGAAGCGCCTGGTTTTAAACCGGTAACCGTGGAAGGCACCGAAGTTTTGCCCGACGCAACGGCCATTCAGCCGATCCGTATGGAACCGGAATCGGACCCGGAGCCGGAAGAAAATCCCATCCTCATTCCAGAACATACCCTCTACGGGAACTACCCTCCCAAGATTGCAGAAACAGAGATCCAGCCGGTGGGGGAAAGCGGCGAAATCGTGTTAAGCCGGGTAGTCGTGCCGCAGACGATCGTCGTTCACGACGGACCACCAACCAGCAGCGCACAGGACTATTACGTTCCATACCGGGACTACATCAAAAACGTTGCCTCCAGCGAAATCTACGCTACCTGGCCGCAGTCCTCCATCACCGCGAATGTTCTTGCCATTATGAGTTTCACTTTAAACAGGGTCTACACGGAACACTACCGCAACCGCGGGTATGACTTTACGATTACCTCATCCACCGCCTTTGACCACAAATGGATCCCGGGAAGAAATATCTTTGAAAGTATCTCCGTCATCGTGGACGAAATCTTTGACAATTACCTCTCCCGTCCCGGCGTGCGCCAGCCAATCCTGACGCAGTACTGCGATGGAAGACAGGTGCAGTGCTTAAACCGCGGATGGATGACGCAGTGGGGCTCCTGCTCCCTTGGGGAACGCGGCTACAGTCCGATTGAGATCCTGCGGCATTACTACGGTGACAGTATCTACATCAATACCGCAGAAGAAATATCCGGTATTCCGGCCTCCTGGCCCGGGTATGATCTGGGTATTGGTTCTTCTGGTCAGAAAGTGATGCAGCTGCAGGAGCAGTTAGATGCCATTGCCACTGTCTATACTGCCATTCCACGTGTAGCTGCAGACGGCATCTACGGACCTTCCACCGCTGCTTCCGTGCGGGAGTTCCAGTCCATCTTCGGGCTTGGGGAAACCGGCGTTACCGACTTTGCAACCTGGTACAAAATTTCGCATATCTATGTGGGAGTTTCTGGAATTGGGGAGTTGTATGGGGCATAAAGCGTGGCGTCCGAATTTTCCGGACCCATAATGCAAAACAGCGAAAGCCAGGGATGCCTGATGGTCCCCTGACTTTCGCTGTTGTTTTTTCACTTTCGCCCAGACAATAAAACATCGTCGTTTCGAAAAACATCTATCCTGTGATCAGACTTCCAAACAGCTCTGCCGGCACATATGCCTTCACTGCAATGCCATCTGCCTGGTACTCTTCACTCAGCAGTTCCCCGTACTTGCGGATGGTCTGGATCTTTCCGGCTTCCTGGTAGGAAAATACACGTTCCAGATATACCTTCTGGCTGCGCAGGATCTGTTCTAAGGTACTTAACAGTTCGTCCAAACCAGCTCCGGTCTTTGCAGAGATCTGTACCTGATAGTCCGACTGCAGATCCCGCGGAAACTCCCCGTCTTCCTTCTGGTCGATCTTGTTAAATACGGTAACGATGATCTTATCCTCGACCTTCAGTTCCCGCAAAGTCTCGTAAACCACATGCATCTGCATATCCATGTTTGGATTAGAGCAGTCTACCACATGCAGGATGATGTCGCTGTATTTTGCTTCCTCCAGCGTACTTTTAAACGCCTCGATCAGATGATGCGGCAGCTTGCGGATAAATCCGACCGTATCGGTCAGCATGATCTGCTGCCCGCTTTCCAGCTCCAGATTGCGGGTGGTTGGATCCAGCGTTGCAAACAGCTTATCCTCTGCCAGAATGCCTGCATCCGTCAGCCGGTTCAAAAGCGTGGATTTTCCGGCATTGGTATATCCGACGATCGCTGCTACCGGTGTGTGAGCCTTTTCACGCTGCTTGCGGATAACATCGCGGTGGCGTTTTACTTCTTCTAATTCTGATTTTAACTGGCCGATGCGCTCATGAATGAGACGGCGGTCCATCTCCAGCTTTTTCTCACCAGGTCCTCTGGTTCCGATGCCACCGCCAAGACGGGACAAAGAACTTCGCAAGCCGACCAGACGTGCTGCACGGTATTTTAACTGGGCCAGCTCTACCTGGATCTTTCCCTCACTGGTCGTCGCACGGGATGCGAAAATATCCAGAATGACCATAGTACGGTCCATAACCTTGGTGTCCAGTGCATCCTCTAAGTTCCGAAGCTGCGCCGGGGAAAGTTCATCGTCGCAGACTACACCGGTAGCCTTAAGTTCCCAGATCCGCTCCCGCACTTCGTCAATCTTTCCTTTTCCAAGGTAGGTGCCCGGATGGATGCGCTCGCGGTTCTGGATCATCTTATCCACGGTGACACCTCCCGCGGTCTTCACAAGCTCCTCCAGCTCGTCCAGGGAAGCGCGGGTATCGTCCTCATCGTCGGTGCTGACTGCAATAAGAATGACGCGCTCCTCGATTTCTTTCATATCAAATAATTCTGCCATAAATGTTATTACTCCTAATTGTTGCCATATCGGATTTTCCCAAAATTCTCATGATTGTCCTGGCGGGCTTCTGGAATTTTAGTTGTTGCCCTGGCGGGTTCTCAGAAATGCCAGTTCCCTTGCTGCATTTCCTTCTGCTGTATATTTCTGGTCGTAATCCTCCAGAATTTCCAGCGCCTTTTTGTAATCGCCCTTATACTCCCAGGCTACAGCCTGGTTGAAGGTAAGTTCTTTTCTGCCCTCATCATCGGCCCCGGCTTCCGAAAGACCGGTTTCAATCGTGGCAAGTGCCTCATCATAATTTCCGGCATTGATCTGGTCCTTTGCCATGCGGTTATAGATCTGACCAGGAATGACGCCCAGCGTCAGTGCCCGGTCATAATCGCCGGTTTCCAGCAGACAGAGAGCAAGTCCCGTCCGGTACGTCTCATTCTGCTCGTCTTTCCCGTACAACGTCTCGTAGGTGGCAAGCGCTGCCTGGTAATCCTCACTCCGGTACTCGGCCTCAGCCCGGTAAAGAAGCATCTGGCTCTCAAAGCTGCCAATCTTTCCGTGATTCAGGTCGATGGCTGCATTAAAGTCTGTGACCGCCTGCTCGTAATTCTGGCTGTCTAATGCAGCAATGCCCTGCTCCGCATATTCCTGACGGTGCTTCTGGAGCGATGCCTGCCGAAAGCCAAATGCTCCTCCTCCGGCAAGCAGGACCACTACAGCCAAAGCTGCCATCATCTGGCGGCGCCGTTTTCTCTGCTGCCTGCGGCGGCGGGCAATCTGACGGGCCCGGACCGGGGAATATGCTGACTGGTTTGTTGTCCGGCCCGCTGTCTGGTTTGCTGCCCGACCCCCGGCTTGACGCCCCGTTCGTCTATGCATGTTGTTTCCTGTATACTCTTCCCTGCTCATATGCACATTACCTTCTTCCGGTGCTTCCGATCCCGCCGCGGTCTTCGTGATCCAGAGAATCGGTTTCCTCAAATTCGATCGCCGGCTGATGCTCCATGATACGGAACTGACAGATACGGTCGCCCTTGCTGATTTTTGTATCACGCAGTGCGTAAGCCGGGAAAAACCACTGGTCGTTGTCCCCACAATAGCTTTCGTCGATCACACCCATATGGTTGGCCTGGATGATTCCAAAGTTTTTATAGGTGCTGCTTCTCGGAACCACGTGGGCCTCATACCCTTTCGGCAGTTCCATGGCAATGCCGAGCGGAATCAGTTTAAATTCGCCCGCTTTCATCTCTATATCTTCTGCGGCCCGAAGGTCGATCCAGTCAGACTTGCCGTCAATATAGGTTAATTTTTCCATATCTTCCTGAAAATATTTAATTCTGATTTTCTGCATCTTCTGATTCCTCTTTCTGCTGTTCTTCTAAATCTTCCCACTCTTGCTAATCTTCCAAATCCTGATTGTCAGAATCCTGCCTGTCGGAGTTCTGACATTGCTCCAAATCTTCTGTTTGCAAGTCGTCGCGCTCTTCCATGAGTTCCGTCAGCACCGCTTCCACTTCCTGTTCCGGTGTTTGTGCTGCTTCTTCGCCCTGCTCTCCAAGCTTCATCTGCAGTTCCTCTTCGACCTCCTGGATGATTTCTTCTTCCTGCTCCGGATTCATGGTAGGAAGGTCTATCATGGAACTGACGCCAAAGCGCCGCAAAAATTCCTCCGTGGTGGCAAACAGTGCCGGACGGCCAGGTGCATCCAGACGGCCAGCTTCATATACAAGACCATATTCCACCAGACGGTTTACCGCATGATCGGAGTTTACACCGCGGATCTTGCCAATTTCCATTTTCGTCACCGGCTGACGGTATGCAATGATGGAAAGCGTCTCTAAAATGACATCCGTCAGCACATGTTTCTTCGGTGCCACGGCAACCCGGATCAGGTTTTCATAATAGTCCTGGCAGGTGCACATCTGGTATGCGTTTTCCAGCTCCAGAATGCGCATGCCACGTTTTTCTTCTTCGTAACGCTTCTGCAGATGCAGCACGACACGCTTTGCAATGTCCTCGCTCTGATCGATTGCGATCGCCAGCTGGCGCAGCTCCACGGAATTGCCCATCGTGAATAAAACTGCCTCGATGATTGCCTCCCAGTCCTCGGCATGATACTGTGCATTTTCTCCTGGCATCTGCTTGTCCGAACCAGCTTTCCTGGTGGCTGCAGAATGTCCGGTTACAGCCATATTTCCTCCTGTGGACTTTCCGGCAGTTCCGTTCCCAAGCACCTTTCCACCTGCTGTTTCAATCTGTCCAGACTGTTCAGACTGTTTTAACTGCTCAGGCTGCCTTTCCTGCTTTTCCAACCGTTCCAGTTCTTCTTCGGCTTCCATTTGTGCGTGCCTGGCTTCTATCGCAGCCAGATCTACTTTCTCATCTTCTTCATCAAAAAAACTACCCATATGTTATCTATCCTTCCAGGCCGCTCAAATCTTCTAACTCCAGCTCGCCCTCTTCCCCTTCTTCTTCCAGCGTTTCGATCCACATGTCGTCAAACGTATGCTCCTGTGTCAGATGAATCTTGCCGATTTTCATCAGTTCCAGAATTGCCAGGAAAGAGACCACGACCTCCAGTTTGTCTCTCTGACGCTCCAGCATCTGACGAAAACTAAATTTCCGATGTTGTCTTGCATAATGCATGACATCCATGATCTTGTTTTCCAGACTGATCGGCTCCCGTTTGATCGTGCCGAATTTGCTTCGGATCGGATCCAGTTTTTCTTTCTGTCGGCGCATAACGGAATCGAAAATCCGCTGCAGCTTTGCCAGCGTCAGACCATCTAACATCTGGTCAAGATCAACCGGCGGTTCATACTTTGCCACTTCCCTTGGCACAGTCGGTTTCTTAAAAAGAATATCGCCGGCCTGGTCTTCCATGTCAGCCAGTTCCTGCGCCAGAAGCTTATATTTTTTATATTCCAAAAGTCTTGCAACCAGTTCCGCTCTCGGGTCCGTTTCCTCTCCGTCCTCATCCACCTCCGGAGCAGGAAGCAGCATACGGGACTTGATATCCAGCAGGGTAGCCGCCATCACCAAAAAATCGCTGACAATGTTTAAATCTTCTTTTTCCATCTGGTTTACATAGTCCAGATACTGTTTGGTAATCTCCACAATGGGAATATCGTAAATATCGATTTTATTTTTTTCGATCAGATGTAAAAGAAGGTCCAGCGGGCCTTCAAATTTCTCCAGTTTATAAGAAATGGTCATAGTTTCTTTTTCCTTCTGGTCTGCCGCCAGGGCAGACGAACACGTATGTTACAGTATAACAAAAAACCTCTGTTCTGTAAATATGTTACTGTTTACGCAAGCGTGTCCAGCAACATAACTATACAAAAACAGAGGTAAAAAAAACTATTCTTCCGTTTTCTTCGGCTGCAGGCGAATGACAAGAAGCTGCGGCCGGTTACAGAACCGGATATTGATGGAATGCGTGCCAAGTCCCCTTCCGACAATCATGTATTTACCATCTTTTTCAAATGTTCCAGCGCAATACGGATGGAAGAACTGATACTGCGGAGTCATAACACCGCCCACAAACGGCAGACGGATGGTTCCGCCGTGGAAATGCCCGGATAAGGTTAAGTCTGCTCCCCAGTTCGCATACTGTTCAAAATATAAGGGTGAATGCGCCAGTAAAATCTGGAAACAGGTCGGATCTGCCGGTCCCAGGTGTCGGGACAGGTAATCTTCCCTCATACGGGCCGGAACAAAGTCCCGGTAGCAGGCCTGATCCAGATTCAGACCGCTGATCCGGATCTCCTCATTTAAATTTACAGACCGGTCTGATAAATATGCAATATTACGTTCTTTTAAGAGAACCCGCAGCTGACGGTAAAGGTTCCCGTACGTATCTGTCTCCCGCCCAAGACGCTGCTCATGGTTTCCGTTCCCATAGTAAATACGGAACGGTTTGTCGGAATTTTCCCCGGTCGTGAGGGTCTGCACCTCACACAGACCGTCTAAGAAGCGCCTGGTCACTTCCAGATTTGCCTTTCCAGGCTTTGCGACCATGACATCACCACCGATCAGGACCACATCCGGCCGAATGCTCTGAATCGACGTGAGCAGCTGTTCATTTCCATCTCCAAATTCTTTATCGTGTAAGTCCGTTAAGAACACCAGGGTTCTCGGGTTGCGGATCTTTTCTGAGCCGATCGTGATTTCTTCTGTCACAAAATGCCTGCGCTCATAGCCAGAGCGAATCAGACCAGCCGCTGCCACAGCAGCACCTCCCGCCATGACAGCGGAAAGGATTTTCATTTCGGTATTCAATTTCTATCCTACCCTTTCTAATCATTATTTATTACTGACACTGCCCTGGGCAGTATCGTTTATTTTTCTGACCACCCAAGCATGCTGCACAGTTTGCATAGTATATCGGGCGGCTTAGATTTTCCCGGCTGCATGCAGTTGGAATCCATAGTCCAGCATAGCCTTCGTATCAGTATAATGCGTCCCCTTGGCTTTCATGACAACTGCGATCAGGCGTACTCCGTCGCGTTCCACCGCTGTCACAAGCGTATTTCCTGCTTTTGAAGTATATCCGGTCTTGCCGCCAATGATGCCTTCATAATAGCGGGAATCGGTCTTATACATCATTTTGTGACCCATGGTAATGGTGTGGGCTGCTGCATTTTTAATTGCCGGGAATTCATAAGAAGTTGTGGTATCGATCTTGCGGAACGTGTCATTTGCAACAGCTGCCCTCAGGATCAAAGCCATATCGTATGGTGTTGTCTTGTGGTTTTCGTTATTTAATCCGTGTGGATTTGCAAAATGAGTATTCTTGCATCCAAGTTCCTTTGCCTTCGCGTTCATAAGGTCTGCAAAAGCGCTGACGCTTCCGGATACATGTTCTGCCAGTCCATTGCCGATCTCATTTGCAGATTTTAATAAAAGTCCATACAAAGACTGTTCCACCGTCAGCTGATCGCCTGCAGAAACGCCAAGCGCTACTGCCCCGGATTCCAGATTTGTGGTTGCTGTCTCAAAAAATGTCACCGTATCATTCAGATTGCAATGTTCCAGCACCACAAGCGCCGTCATGACCTTGGTAATGCTTGCCGGATAAAACTGCTGATCCTGATTTTTTCCGTAGAGAACTTCTCCCGTTGCTGCATTTAAGAGAACCGCGCCCTCAGCTGCCACCTCCGGCTGCTTGATGTCGGCTGCGGATGCAGTTGATTGTGTTGCCGAAGCCTGATTATTCGTTGCTGTGCCGGGATTTTCATTTCCTGCACTCACTGTTTTGGAAGAAGTATTCCCGGATACCGCTGTCCCAGAATTGGAAGCTGCCGTTCCAGGTCCAAGATTTAAGATAGCGTCAAGCACAGCGACCGGTGTCTGCCCTGCAGCCGGAAGCACCGCCGGGCGGTCTGAGGTCACGCCGTTTCCCGCTGTTACCGTATGACTTGTACCTGGTGTCTGGGAAACCGCCTGTGAGGTTCCATTCTGTGATGCTGCAGTTTCTGATGCGCTTTGCGCCGCACTGCTTTCTGAGGTTTTCTGCGCTGCACTGGTTTCTGTCGCACTGCTCTGTGCCGCATTTGTTTCTGCCACACTTGTCTGTGCGGTCTCTCCCGGTGCCAGACCTACGGTAACGGTTCCTGCCGCAAATGCATTCGCCGCCTGGGAAAGAGCCAGCGCAAGACCAAGGCTGAGTATCTGTACTTTATGTTTATGCTTCATCGAAAGTCTCCTTATTCATCACAATAGTCTGTATACACAATACCAATAGTATAGCATAGAACCTTTCCCGCAAACATAACAACTTTCTTAATCTTCCCGTTCTATTTTTTAAACAGCACCGTAAATATAGAAGTAACAGGTTCCGCTCTGGAGAACTTTTATGCAGTTTTTCCCTCATCCCAAACGCAGCATATGTAAAAGGCTGGCCGCTGCAACCGCTCTGTTTTTGTGTGCTTTTTTTGCTGGAGGTGTTGTGGCACATGCTATTTCGAACCTAAAAATAACATCCAAAACCGACAGGCAGGTTCTTGACTCTCCAACAGACAACACCGGAAGCAGACTTACCGCTTCCTCATCTTCCCACCTTTCCCCCGCTTACGAAAACTGGGGTCTCAGCTTCCAGCAGGAAGGAAAGCCCCCGGTTGCCAACGCTACTTCCGACTACCTGAAACAGTTTCAGGCACATTATATTGCAGATACAAACGATTCTGTCATCTACCTTACTTTTGATGCCGGATATGAAAACGGAAACACCGCAGTTATTCTGGATGCCTTAAAAAAGCATAACGCTCCTGCTGCCTTTTTTCTGGTCGGAAATTACCTCGAAACCAGTCCGGAATTAGTCAAACGCATGGTTGCAGAAGGACATACCGTCGGCAACCATACCTGGCATCACCCGGATATGTCAAAGATTGCCGACCAGGCATCTTTTTCCGAAGAATTATCAAAACTGGAAGTGAAATACCAGGAGGTCACCGGGCAGACCATGAAAAAATACTACCGTCCGCCCCAGGGAAAATACAGCGAATCGAATCTGAAAATGGCGAAGGAAATGGGCTATCACACCTTTTTCTGGAGTCTCGCTTATGTAGACTGGTATGAGAACAAACAGCCCTCACATGAAGAAGCGTTTCAAAAGCTGCTTGGACGCATCCATCCGGGTGCCATTGTCCTGCTGCACAGCACTTCAAAAACCAATGGGGAAATTCTCGATGAATTACTGACAAAATGGGAAGAAATGGGTTACCGTTTTGGAAGCCTGGATGAAGTTGTTAATACGGATCAAAAATAGGAAAGCAACTGGAATTATCTGACATTTCATGCTATGATTACTATCAGTAGAAAAAGGAGGGATATACTTATCATGCATGCATTTACCTATCATTGCCCTACCGAAATCGTATTCGGAAAAGATGCCCAGTTAAAGACTGCCGATTACATCCGCAAATACGGTGGAAACCGTGTTCTCCTTGTATATGGAAGCGGCAGCATCGAACGCAGCGGCTTATTGCAGCAGCTTTGCCAGATTTTGACAGAAAGTCAGATTCCTTATGAACTCTTTGGCGGCGCAAAGGCAAATCCAACCTTGGAACATGCCAGAGAAGGCGTAACACTTGCCCGCAAATTTGGTGCTGACTTTATCCTGGGAGCCGGCGGTGGTTCTGTCATCGATACAGCCAAAGCGATTGCAATTGGTGCCGCAAATGCTCCTACTGACATCTGGCAGTTCTGGACCAGAGAAAAAACTCCGCATACCGCACTGCCTGTCGGCGCAATCTTAACGATTTCCGCTGCCGGAAGCGAATCCAGCGATTCTGCAGTTTTAACCAATCTTGCAGATGGCGTAAAACGCGGTCTTGGCTCAGAATTAAACCGTCCCCGTTTTGCCATCATGAATCCGGAGCTCACGCTGACACTTCCGCCATACCAGGTTGCCTGCGGCGTCACGGATATTATGATGCATACCATGGACCGCTATTTTAATCCTCTGGAAAATGAACTGACTGATGCAATTGCAGAAGCGCTTCTTCGCACGGTCATTGCAAACGGTCGGATTGCTGTCCAGGATCCGCACGATTATGATTCTATGAGTGAACTGATGTGGGCTGGTTCTCTTTCCCACAATGGGCTGACCGGGCTTGGAGGCAGCAAAGACTTTGCGGTCCACCAGCTTGGTCATGAGCTCTCTGCCATGTTTGATACAGCACATGGCGCTTCCCTCGCGACGGTATGGGGCTCCTGGGCCAAATTCGTCTGCAACACAAAAATTTCCCGCTTTGCACGTTTCGCAAAAAATGTCTGGGGTGTAACCACCTCCGATGAAACCCAGGCCGCTATGGAAGGAATCGAGAAAACGGTTGCCTTTTTCCGCTCCATTGGCATGCCGGCTTCTTTCGAAGAGAACAAAGATATCGGACTCCAGGATGATACAACCCTGCACGATCTGGCCTACCGCTGCACTTATCACCGGACACGAACGATTGGAACATTCCGGACTCTTCAGGAAGAAGACATTTACCAAATCTATAAAAATGCAAATCATACTGCGAAATTCTAAATAACAATTTAAGTATATGACA
>OGWS01002278.1_pt1 | contig 12422 bp, 11 predicted proteins | sample 1576111 | NCBI WGS metagenome assembly OGWS01 (sample SAMEA3541534, study PRJEB24748) | human gut metagenome | biome: human gut; feature: human-associated habitat; material: faeces | place: China | collected 2012
TATTATGCTCGTTCTTTGGAATAATACTCCGCCGATGACCAGACCGGAGATTGAGAAAGTGATCAATATGAAGAAAAATCTTGCATCAACAACAATTTTGTCATTGCTGACCAGATTGGAGAACAAAAATTTCGTGGAAGTGACGAAACAGGGAAAAATGAATCTGTATACACCCTTGGTTTCGCAGTCAGATTATCAGGCACATGAAAGCCAGAGTGTTCTTGAGAAACTTTATGGGAATTCACTAAAAAAGTTTGTAACTTCACTTTATCATGGAAAGAAAATCAGCTCGGAAGAAGTCCAGGATCTCAGTGAATTTCTTAAGAACCTGGAGGACAGGGAGGAATAGCGAATTATGGATGTTCTTGTTCTGCACATTCTGAAACTGAATATTATTGCAGCAGTAGTAATTTTACTGGTAAAAGTGCTTGCGACTCTGTTTAAAGGACGTGTATCAGCGAGATGGAAGTACTTTATCTGGCTGTTGATTACGATAAGCCTTTGTGTTCCGGTGCGCCTTCCGGAGAATCTGGCACTGGTGGATTTCAAAGTACTTAGAAGCAGTCAACAGAATACGCAAAACCCGAAGATAACGGATTACGCAGTCAGACCAGAGGAAAGTCAGAAGATAACAGAAACCGTATCATCTGCGAGCAATGACATGAAAAATCTGACAGAAATCCCGGAACAAAAGAGAACTGTCAGGTACGAATCAGATAAATGGCTGGGAATTGTGGCTGTGATTTTTGTTGTTGTCTGGCTGAGTGTAGCGGTACTTAAACTGACAGGAGAATTGCTGGCATATTATTTTTCTATAAGGAATCTGGAACGGATGAGTCTGCAGGTAAGTGATACGGTGAGTATTCAGATGTACCGTGCGGCATGTCAAAAGAAGCACGTACGCAGAAGACCGGAGCTCAGGCAAAACGCAGGTCTTACCACACCGCTTCTTGCGGGACTTTTTCATACAAAATTGTATCTACCAGCAACCGGGTATTCAGCAGAAGAAAGAAAACTTATCTTTTACCATGAACTTACACATTACTGTCATCGGGATCTCTGGTATAAGATGCTCCTTCGAATCTGTGCATCGATATACTGGTTCAATCCCTTTCTTCTTATCATGCTGAAAGAAGCGGATAAGGATATTGAGAATCTGTGTGATACAGCAGTTGTTCGCAGAGTTAATAAAAAAGAACATAAATTATATCGACAGCTGCTTCTCAGGACAGTGGCCATGGAAAATCAGATTCCATATGTGTCAGCAAGTCTTAATGACAGCGAAATGGTGTTTAAAGATCGGATTCTGTATATGGTGAACATTCGGAAGCTTCGCAGAGGAATTCTTCCGGGAATTCTTGTGACGTTGCTGCTTGCAGGCGGTAATCTGGTATTTAATGTCTCTGCCGGGACAGATACAGTTTCAGTAGAGACGGAGAAGTCTGGTATTGAAAAAAATGCAGATCCAGAGAAAAATAATGTACCGGATTACGCACCGTTTTCTGAAATGGTAACTATGCAGAAAGCTGCTGAAACACAGGACGAAGGAGAAGTGACAGAGACTGCAGATACAGAGGATTCTGTAGACGAAGAGGAAAAAACAGATGCGGAAACAAACGATGAACCTGTCATGGAAAACAGCGGACAGGTAAGTGAAACGACCGATGATGGAATTACCTCTGACAATAACGGGTCTGTTTCATCTTATGAGAGTCTGCCAGCAGGCGTACCATATACCAGTGGATTCAGTACTGCCTCCGGTGTAGCATCAATTGTAGCACCGGGTGGAGGAGATGAAGAATCCAGAGTTCTTTACGATAACGGAGATGGGACCTATTCTGATGATTATGGGAGCCGATACAGTTATCAGGGAGATGGAAACTGGGCAGATGCCAATGGAAATTCTTATCGTACCTGGAATGACGAAGACTACAATTTGGGAACGAAGCTGGGACAGCATGAACTCCAAGGCAGCGGCGGAAGTGTCGATGTAAAAGAGACCACAAACGGAGATTATTATTATCGTGATGCAAATGGTGTTGGCTATACCGATAACGGCGATGGCACCTGGACCGATGAGAATGGGAATAGTTATACGGAGTAAAGTCTGCTATGCATGATAAAAAGATAGTATTTTACTTTTGAGGTGGAAACGGGTATCATATGGGTAACAACTTTTTCACCCAAGAAGGAGGATTATCATGAGCAAAGTAGTAGATATTACTGGAGCTTCTTCAAAGGAAGCCAGATTGAAAAGAATTATAGCTTCTCTGGAAGAAATAAAAGATACTCTTGTGGATGTGATTGATGCATATGAAGCAGAAGATGAGAGCAGTGACAAACTGGATCTTCTGACAGAGGCACTGGATGCACTGGAGGATGCGAATGACGCACTGAATGATGCATCCGATGAAGCCTGACACGGAGAGAAAAATATGGCATCAGAAAGAGCAGACGAGCTTTACAGAGCATTGATTGAAAGAAGATATCCGAAGGAACTATGTTCAGAAATTGCCTACAAGTATCTGAATACGGATTACACAGCAACGCGCATGCTGGGGTATCTGTACAGGATGACAGAGCCGCCGGCAGTCGAAGTTATGGTGGATGAAATGATCGCAATCTTAAGTGACAGGGACCAGCTTATAAAGAAAAAAGAATCAGAACATGCCCAGGCTGTGATCAGTGAGATATACAGGGAAGGGCTGTAGATATCATAAAATGAGCAAAACATATATTGACACATTTTAAAGAAATAGTTATAATCCTAAACGTTAGGATTATAACTATTTTGCGTTAAACATAAAACGAAAGGAACGTGAGACGTGGACACATCATTGCATTATCTGACCATGGCGAATCATCTGTTAATTCAGAAGCGTATTCTGGAAAAAGTAAAGGAGTCAGGGCTTACACTGGGACAGCCGAAGGTTCTGGATTATCTTAAAAGTCATGATGGAGCAAGTCAGAAGGAAATTGCAGCGGGCTGTTTTATCGAGGCGGGATCGCTGACTTCAATACTGAACCGTATGGAGGAAAAAGGTCTGATTGAGCGACGTATGCTCAATGGAAACAGAAGGACTTTTCACATTTTTATGACAGAATCCGGCAGGAAGAGCCAGATGCTTGTCGAGGCTGCTTTTGTGGAAATTGAGGAGAATGCATGGAAAGATATTTCTTCAGAAGAAGCAGAGACATTTATGAAGATTTATCATAAAATTTATTACAATCTGTCTGAGACAGGCTGCGAGGAAACAGGGAAAGAAGGAAAGTAACAAATGAACAAATTAAAAAGATACGTAATATTTCTGATCGGTCTGTTTGTGAACTCACTTGGTGTCAGTCTGATTACGAAAGCAAGTCTGGGAACATCACCGATCTCATCCATTCCGTATGTGCTGAGTTTGAGTTTTCCATTTACACTTGGTAATTTTACGATTTTTTTCAGCGTATTTCTGATCTTACTGCAGTTACTGATTCTGCGTAAGAATTTTAAACTGGAACATGTTCTGCAGATACCAGTATCGATTGTTTTCGGGTATTTCATCGACCTGACGATGCTCTTGTTTACATGGGTAAATCCGCAGAGCTATGTCATGAAAATCGTGTATCTTCTGATTGGATGTCTGATCCTTGGAATTGGTGTGTATATGGAAGTTCTGGCAGATGTCGTTATGCTGCCAGGAGAATCCTTTGTCCGTGCGATCGTTCTGACATGGAAAACCAACTTTGGTACGACAAAGATTTTCTTTGATGTGTCTATGGCAGTTATCGCGGCAGTTCTGTCTTTGGGCTTTGCCGGACACTTCAATGGTGTTCGAGCAGGTACAGTCATTGCAGCACTTCTGGTCGGATTTATCGCAAGGGTTTTGGGCAAGAAACTTGCGTTTGTAAAACCTGACATTTAATCTGAAAACGGAGATGGGAGTCTTTTTGTTTGTAGAAGGAGAAATCGATACACCTTATTGCAGGATTAAAAGTGCTTGGAAGTGGAAAATATTCATTTTTATTGTGAAAAAATTTATTTTTGTGTAGGAACGGAGGATTTCTAAAATGTCTGAATTGATTGAGAACAGTCATTTACAAAGTAACATAACAATGCCTGTGATAAGAGGGGAAATTGCACTGATAGTAATTATACTGATCAACAGTCTGGGAGTAGTACTTATGCTCTATTCTGGGTCAGGGATTTCTGCAATATCCAGTGTGCCGTATGCGTTTTCACTGGTGTTTCCAAAGATTTCTCTTGGAACCTGGACCTATATTTTTCAGGGACTTTTAGTATTATCACTGATGATCATGCGAAAGAAATTCGTTGCACCGTATCTTTTCAGTTTCTTAGTTGGATTTGCATTCAGTGAGATGCTGGATATACATGAAATGTGGATTAACGCCTTGCCGACAGCTTTGGGATACAGAGTGGTTTATTTTGTAATCAGTTATCTTCTGATATGTTTTGGAATCGCACTTTCCAACCGCTGTGGTCTGCCAATCATTCCGACAGATCTTTTCCCGAGAGAACTGGCAGATATCACAAAGATAAAATATTCCAGGATCAAGATTGGATTTGATGTCACCTGTCTGGCAATAACAGCACTGATGACCTGTATCATCCTTGGGCATTTGGACGGACTCGGAATCGGTACGATTCTTGCTGCATTTACGATGGGAAAAGTGATTGGAATGATCGGAGACCAGATGGATCGTCAGGTAAGATTTGAGTCATTTATGACAAAGAGATCGGCATAAAAGGAATAATAAAAAGAGTGTAAATCTTGTGGTGTCAGGATTTACACTCTTTTTTAGTGTTCTTATATCAATTGCGCAGTTTGGAAATAATAAAGCATACAATGCCGAAAACAACCATGACCGGAATCAGAATACTCAGCACCGTACATAAAAGTACAATCACAACTGCAGCGATCAGAATAACAGCAAGCTTGCCATACCAGGTACTAAGATCGATGTGAAAACTACGGCTCTTTACTTTTTTACTGCCGGAGCTGCTGTTGTCATATTCATAAGAATTGTCTGTGTATGGTTCAGAATAGCTTCCTGTAGTCTGTGGATTACCGGAAGCGGTTGAATCAGTATCTAAAAGTGTACGTGCGATCAGCCTTGGATCACCAAGTTCATTTAAGACTTCTGTTTCCGTACGGCCCTGAGTCACTGCATCTTCAATATAATTGCGATAATATTGTACATGGGCGGCAACATTTCCCTCCGGCATCTGCCCGGAAAGCTGTTCATATAAAATGTCAAGAAATTCTTTTTTGTTCATAACAAATCTCCATAAAAGCAAATTCATTGCCTCTGACAGAGGCTTAATTATCAGAATGGCAACATTTTACCACATATAATGTGGAAGGAATAGAGATTGAAATATTAAATTTTCATAAAAGATGGGATACAAAGTCGGATAAAAAAACCAACTTATTCATAAGAAATTGCATTTATCTGAAAAATATGCCTGTTTATAATAAAAATACAGGAAATCACTGAACGGGAAAAGAAATTTATAAGAACCGAAATGTTGACCATATACATTGAGCAGGACCTGATCAGCGATCTGCGTTCAGCGGCAGAAGAGGGCACCAGCATGAAAGATTACTACTGGAGAAGCTGGTATTTTGCGCGGAAACGTTTTACAAAAGAAGACCAGCTCTTTGCCGTGTATCTTTATGATATGCAGGACCAGCTGGTCAGCGCATATCGTTATAATGCGTCTTCATTTCCGAGAAATCTCTATCAGACAGAATACGACAGTAATTCGGCGAGAATATATGATTATGTACATGGAGAACCGTCAGATCTGATGATTTCCGGTTATTACAATCCGGATGCAAAGAGAAATGTAGTGCGTTTTGTGCTGAAACTTCATAACTATGATGAGGCAAGGGAGAATATCGGTTATCTGGTATGTGATATCAACAGCAATGCTCTGACTTCGATCATGTCCAAGTATGTGGATGTCGATCAGGTCTGTCTGTGGCTGCAGCCAGTTGACGATCAGGTGATTGCCATGACCGGACGGGCTTCAAAATCCCAGAAACGTATTCAGAAACAGCTTGCCAAAGTAATAGAAAATTATTATCACTCGGATCAGCTGGAGCAGGAATATGACGGGAATTATCTGATAAAAGTTTCCCAGAAGGAATATAATCTGGAGGCCTTTGTGCTGGTGTCCCAGTCGCTTCTGACAGCAACACAGAAGTCGCTGATACGTACATTACGGATCATTATGGCCGGTATGATCGGAGCAATCGTCCTGCTGGTATTTTTTCTGTCACGCTGGATGACGAAACCAGTGGAATGTTTGCAGAATCTGGCGGACATTTCTGTGACCCATTATTCGCATTCCTTATGACATACAACGCAGTAAAAGGTAACTACGTAAAAGAAGAAGGAAGCTTCGGATATGAGATCGAGTTCCCATACCTGTATGTATCTTCTTGATATGAGTGTTGGTGCCAATATTGTACTTTCTTCCATTATTGCATGTAATGCAAGCGTAAAATTCGGATATGCAGGTCTGATCATTGCTCCGCTCATCTGTGGCACGATCATTGGTCTGATCAATGGTATCGTTTATATCAAGCTGCATATTTCATCTCTGATCGTAACCTGTGCACTTTCGCTGATCTACGAAGCCTTGAGCGTATATACCACAAACGGAAAGAATGTAATCCTTTCTACAGAATATAGAGCATTCGGTGATTATCCGGTCAATCTGATCCTGGCACTGATCGCATATTTCCTCTGTGCATTTATCCTGAAATATACAAAGATCGGAATCTATACATATGCAATCGGAAGTAATGAAGTGGTTGCAAAAAATATGGGTGTAAATGTTTCCAAATACAAAATCGTTGCATTTACGCTGGCAGAATTTTTCTTCGGACTGGCATTTAAGAAATATGGTCATCCGGTAGTTGCAATCGTAATCGGTGAAAATGGTTCCGGTAAATCTACACTGACTTCCTGTCTGACTGGTATCTATCAGAAAGATTCCGGAAAATTTATTCTGGAAGGAAAAGAAATCACAGCAACCAATCAGGTAGAGGCAAACCATCAGGGAGTTGCGATCATCGTACAGGAGATAGGAACATTTTCCGGACTGACCGTAGCAGAAAACATTTTTCTTGGGAACGAAGATAAATTTACAAAACATGGTATTAAAAATACTGCAGCCATGAACAAACAGGCACAGGAATACCTGGATAGTTATGGCTTCAATTATATCGATGCGACAAAAGTTATCGATGACTATAATTTTGAGGATAGAAAACTGGTAGAGATCGTAAAAGCCACTTATTTCAATCCAAAGGTTCTGGTTGTTGATGAGGCGACAACAGCGCTTGGACAGAAAGGACGTGAAGAGCTTTTTAAAGTAATGCACAAAGTCCGTGATACCGGAAACTGTGTCATCTTTATTTCTCATGACATCGAGGAAGTTATTGAACAGGCCGATAATATCAGCGTACTTCGAGATGGTGTAAAGATTGGCTCTATCACAAAAGCAGAGGCAACACCGGACAAGCTGAAAGCACTGATGGTAGGTCGTGAGATCGGTGACAATTATTACCGTACAGATTATGGTGAAGAGATTTCAAAAGAAATTGTTCTTTCTGCAAAAAATGTTACTGTAAAAGGTCAGATCGAAGATCTGAACCTGGAATTGCACAAAGGAGAGATCCTTGGTATTGGAGGTCTTTCTGAATGTGGAATGCATGAAGTAGGAAAAGCTCTTTTTGGAGCATCTTATTTCCGTCAGGGAACAGTAACTTTGGGTGACGGAACTCCAATCAATTCTATTCCGGATGCGATCAAACACAGCATTGCTTATGCGTCCAAGGACAGAGACAATGAGTCTCTTGTCATCAATGATACAATTGGAAACAATATCTGCCTTCCATCATTGGAAAATCTGAAAACACATGGTATGCTTCGTGGAAAATCCATGAAAGAATTTGCCAATAAATATGCGAAACAGATGAGTACAAAAATGACCGGTGTCGATCAGTTTGTTTCTGCACTTTCCGGTGGTAACAAACAGAAAGTAGTTCTGGCGCGCTGGGTTGGCAAGGATTCCGACCTGATCATCCTGGATTCCCCTACACGTGGTATTGATGTCAAGGTAAAAGCGGACATCTATGCCATGATGAATGATATGAGAAAAAGTGGAAAATCCATTATCATGATCTCAGAGGAGATTATGGAGCTGCTTGGAATGGCAGACCGTATTCTGATCATGAAAGACGGTAAGATCAATGGTGAGTTCCTTCGTTCTCCGGAACTCAAAGACACCGATCTGATTGACAATATGATTTAAGGGGGTAAAAAAATGGATACAACTAAAAAATCAGCTGAACAGGTACCATTTCTGGAACGTCCCATTGTGCGTACGGTTCTTCCTATAGCAGGATTTGTGATCATTTGTGTTTTATTTGCTTTTTTGACAGACGGAAGATTGTTCCAACCTAAAAATCTTTCTCTGCTTTTAAGCCAGTCTTACATGCTTTTGATCTCATCAATCGGTGTTTTTATGGTCATGACAATGGGCGGTCTGGATTTTTCACAGGGATCTATGCTTGGTGTGGCATCCATCGTAGTATGCTGGCTGTCACATTATAATATGATCCTTGCAGCAATTGGCGGAGTAGTCACAGGCGGACTGATTGGATTACTCAATGGCTATTTCAATGTAAAAAGAAAGATCACAAGTTTTATCGTGACAATCTGCAGTATGTATCTGTTCCGTGGAGTATGTGCTTATGCAACTACAAATTCACCGGTATATGCAGTCAGTGATATCTCAAAATATAATACACTTCCGTTTATGCTGACTTTTACGGTGATCATTTTTGTGATCGTCTATCTGGTATTTACATATACAGGACTTGGTTACAGACTGAAAGCAATCGGTGCAGGCGAGACTGCTGCGAGATATGCAGGTATTCGTGTAGAACGTACAAAAATGCTGATATTTATGACAGCCGGATGTATTACAGGTCTTGCAGCATTTGTAAATGCGATCAAGGTCGGATCTGTGACATCTACATCCGGAAACCAGCTGGAGACACAGATCATGATCGCGCTGGTACTTGGCGGAATGCCGGTAAATGATGGTGCGAAAGTTAAATTCTATAACATCGTTCTGGGTGTTATGACGTACAAAGTATTATCCAGTGGACTGGTCATGCTGATGATGCCTACACAGCTTCAGCAGCTGATCCTTGGAGTGATTTTCCTGATCGAGGTTGCACTGTTCAGTGACAGAAAGACAGGAATGATTGTTAAATAAAGTTTTGAATATAAAAAAGAGTGCAGATCCTGACAATTTAGCACAGGATTTACACTCTTTTTTATGTAATAGGAAATTACTCCGTAATGTTCCTATTACATAAAAACGCTTTGTTCTACAACATTTCCCGGTATTGTTCCGGGGTCATGCCGGTTTTCTTTTTAAATATCCGGAAGAAATATTTCGGATTGTCATATCCGACCGCTTTGGAGATCTGATACATTTTACGGTTGGAATCTTTTAATAATTCTTTGGATTTTTCTATCCGGACTTCGTTCAGATAATCAACAAACTTCATTCCCGTCTTCTGTTTGAACAGGGTACTCAGATAGCTTCTGTTCAGATAGAAAAGAGAAGCGATAAAGTCCTGCGTCAGATTTTTTTGATAGTTGTGCTGCATGTAGGTCTGGATTTTTTCAACCACATCATCACCGGAATAAATGCTTTCAGCCTTCAGAAGTTCCGTGATATTCATAAAAAACTGGTAGTAATAATCCTTCAGTTCCTCCAAAGAAAAGATGTAATTGACCACATTCTGGATACTGTTGGAGGACTTTGGTGTTTCTTGCTTCAGGTAATAATTCAGGATATTACGGCACTGTCCGGAAAGATAATAGCAGTAGTATTTTGCATCTGCAAGTGAGAAATCAGAAGTTCTGGCCATCAGATCAAAAAGCTGTTCGGTCAGATCCTGTACCTCGGCAGCCATTCCTGCTTCCACACGAAAAAGGAATTCCTCTTCCTGTTCCCATATAAAGGAGCGAGGTTCTGCCGCCTCCTTGTAGTAAAAGATGTTTTCGGAGTCTCCATTTAGTTTCTGGCGATTCAGAGCAGCGGAAGTTTCTTCAAAAGCATCATGTAATTCGCTGAGATCAGAATGTGGCTGACTGATACCTATAATCAGAGAATTCTGGAGAAGAAATCTGATCAACCAGTCGCCTGGAATGAATCACTTCTGTATTTGGCATAAAAAGAATCAGGAAGCCCATCTGATTTGAAGCGGTATTTGGAAGATACAGAGCCAGGTCACCAAAACCACCATCTTCCAGCCAGTGCTGGATATTAACTTCCTGTATCTGTGAAGGCGATTCAAAATAAAGAGTGAGCAGGACAAGCTGATGGGTATCATTGATGAAATTCAGGCGTTTTGAAGAGATGGAACCTTCTCCGACATGATAACCAAGGATCAGATTGGTCAGATGTTGGATATCATAGTCATAGTAGGCGGCTTCTTTTTCTTCATCACTGTCTGTGACTCTTGAAAGGGTCTGGCTGTCTTCCAGGCGTTCAATCGCGCGGGAAATGCAGTCCTGGATTGCCTCCTTGCTGAATGGTTTCAGAATATAATCGATGGCAGCTGCGGAAATTGCCTGTTTTACATAGTCAAAATCCCGATATCCACTGATAACGATCAGTGGCATATCAGGATAACTTTCAGCCAGATAAGGAAGCAGTTCTTTCCCACCCATGATCGGCATCTGCATATCCAGAATCACAATGTCCGGATGCACTTCCTGGATCAGTTCGATTCCAGCTTTGCCGTTATCAGCTTCTCCAATACAGGTAATCTGTTCCTCCATGGGCTGAAGCTTTTTGATGGTGCCTTTGCGGATGAGCGATTCATCGTCTATGACAATATAAGTATACATATGTTTCTCCTCCTGTTATTTCAGAATAGGAAGCCGGATCTGTATGTTGGTCCATTCACCATGAATGCTGGTAACAGTAAGTCCATAGCCTTTGCCATAATACAGTTCGATTCGACTGTGAATGTTTTTTAGTCCGATGCTTTGCTTGTTGCGGTGCCCAAGTTCAGTAAAAGAAGCCTCTTCCATGAGTGAACTCTGGAGTTTTGTAAGTGTTTCAATATCCATTCCCTGTCCGTTATCATGTACATCTATCATCAGACAGTTGTTTTCGGTATATGCACGAATGGTGATCGTATCTCCGGTAGTACAGTAATTCAGACCGTGATATAGTGCGTTTTCAACCAGGGGTTGGAGAATCAGTTTCAGAACTTTGTTATCCAGATATTCAGATGAGATATCCAGATCCAGATGAAAACGATTGTCAAATCGGATCCGCTGAATGGTAACATAGTCATTTACATGGCCGAGTTCATCCTGAACAGTCACAAGCTCGCTTTGCGTCTTCAGGGTATAGCGGAACATATTTCCAAGAGCAAGCGACATAGTGGCAATAGTCTCATTATCTTCCAGTTCAGCAATACTGTTGATCGCTTCCAGTGTGTTGAACAGGAAATGTGAATTGATTCTGGCTTCAAGAGATTTCATCTGGGCATCCAGAAGAACAAGCTTGTCCTGATAATCCTGTTTGACCGCTGCATTCAGCGATTCCACCATGGCATTATATTCGTTATACAGCGTACCGATCTCATCTGTCCGATTCAGATACCGTGTAGACTGGATCAGAGAGTGTCCGGACTGAGAGGACATTTTATGACTCAGGTGTTCTACAGGACGTACCATATAGCGGGAGATAATATAAGCAAAAATAATATAACCGGTGATACATACCGCACAGATGAGTATGATCAGCACAGCTGTAATATTGAATTCTTTAGCCAGGTTTGTATAATCCATGACCATAGTAAGGCGCAGTGGTGAGAGATTGAGATCTGTATGCCATATGCTGTTTCCGGTATTTACAAAATCTGATGGAAGTTCATTATAATTAGTATACAAAACATCATTGGTTTTTGTATTATCAATAGTAAGTAAAGTGACCTCCGGCATGGTGTTGACGGCACTCAGATCCAGCATTTGGGAATTACAGTCCAGCATCAGGACTCCGACGACCTCATGAGTGTAGATGTCTTTCAGGCATTGTGCAAAGAAGATTGTTTGTTTGTCTCCTGTAAAGCAGTCGTGAACTGCATTGTCGCTTATGTAAAGTGCGCCATCAAGTTCCATGGTATCCTGATACCAGTCCGCATTCTGGAAGTCGTAATTAGACTGGATCGTGCCATTTTCGCCATTTGTACAGTTAAAAATATAACCGGATGGAGTAAAGATATAGATGCCATAAATGTCCTGATCAGAATACAGAAGATTCTGGCAGGTGCGTTTGAATGTCTGGGACATCCTGAAATATTCAT
>OGWS01002286.1_pt1 | contig 12382 bp, 10 predicted proteins | sample 1576111 | NCBI WGS metagenome assembly OGWS01 (sample SAMEA3541534, study PRJEB24748) | human gut metagenome | biome: human gut; feature: human-associated habitat; material: faeces | place: China | collected 2012
CATTTTTTAGTATAACATTTTTATGATATTACGAAAAGCCGAGGAGATAGGCGATTTATTTTTTTACTTAACAATCCATTCATTTTATTTTTTCCTTTCCTGATAGATTTAAAAGAGCCAAGTTGGCTCTTTTAAAAACTCATTTCAATTTCATCTGTTTCTTCAACAATTTCATCTTCTTCTAAAGAAGTTTCTTGTTCTTGTTGTAGAGTATATTCTTCAATGTATTGATTCATTTCTTTAGCGTGGCTGTTAAATTTCATCATGACATTGGTTGAAAGATTTTCAATATCCAATGATATTTCTTCATGAGATTTACCAACGTTTTCAAGTTGTTTGATATATGAGTTATAATTACCTTTTAGATGTGACTTTAATTGGTCATCTAACTCAAAGCCATACATTCCTAATGACATTGTAGCAAATATATCCGCTTCAATTTCTTTTCTCTCCGTTGTAAAGAGGATATTTGTATTTTGTACATCTTCTTTCTCACTTTTTTGAGCTTCTAGATTGTGATAAAATGCGTGTCCTAGTTCATGCAGCATAACATAGATTTTTCTAGTATCTTCACAAATGGTATTGATACAAATTGCATTTGATGAAGGTGAAAAGAATCCACCTAACGATATTGAATCCAATTCTACATCTTCTATAGAATAGGGGGTTTTTTCATTAATGTAATTTGCTATTGCTTTGCACATAAAGTTTGCTTTTTCATTCGCTATGCCAACAGAGAAAATTTCTGGATATTTTTCTTTAGGATAGGTCGTTTGCGATATATCAAAGACAGTTCCTTTTCCAAATACAAGTTTTTCTTTTATATCATACTCACCAGTCTTAGCTTTTTCTTTAATTTCAGCACATGCTTCTGATAGGGCAACAGCAACATATTGTGCGTTAGTACTCAAAATAGTGTCTCTATAATTATCAGTAAGCTTTTGATACTTTATAACAGTATCTTTATCAGCGATAATAAACTTTTTTGTTTGTGGAACAAGAATACTTGCTCCGTGTGTTCCTTTTTTCGGATAGGCACCCATTTTGACCCATGATGCACTTGATTGCACAAATGTAGCATGAGGGTTTTGTTGAAAAATCATAGCGGTGTTTCTTGGTGAATAGTTATAGAATCGTGATGAAAATAGAAAGTATTCTATCATCTTGTCTTGGTCGGTTCTATAATTATCAAAAATATCTCTTATGGCTGTTTTTGATAGTTCTTTAGTTTCTTCAACCTGTTTCTTATACTTTTCAAGTTGTTCTGGAGTAGGTGTCCATTTTTTCTTACTATTCTTCAACATCACATAGACCTTCTTTCATTAATTTTTCAGTCATATCTTCATCAAGTTCCTTAACAAGTTCTTCATCAACTGTATCAGAGATATTAATGATTCCCTCAACATAACCGATAGCCATTGTGTCAGTATTTCCGACATAGCTTACATTTCTTATTAAATCTTGTTTAAAACATACATACATAATTATTTCCTCTTTTCTTTTTTATTGATTAAAGTTAAAAGAGCCATGTTGTCTCTTTATCATAATTCTATTTCAATAGTATTTTCTTCATCTTCTTGAACTGTATCATTACTATTATTTAAAATGTTTTCTTTCATCTTATCATAGGTTTCTTCATCTTTTTCTATAACAATTACATTACGATTTGTATTGAGTGAAGCAATAGCAAAATTCCCTGAACCGCCAAATTGGTCTAAAAGCAATTCATAAGGCTTTGAAATGCAATGAATAATATCTTCTAAAAGTTCAACTGGTTTTTCGGCAGAGTGTATTTTTTCTTTTGCTTTTGCTGGTTGATAGTCAAATGCGGTAGGAAGCATTTTAGATGTTCCAGACATATAGTGGATAGGTAAGTCATTTTCTTCTAAAATATCACGTATCTCATAAGAATTTTTTCCCTTTACGTCAATACCGTGACTTTTTGCAATTTGTAAATTCTTTTTTTGATTAAGCCTTAATTCTCTAGGTTTTCCATTTGAAAAAATCATGACATCTTCACAGTTGCTTGATTTTCTTCCTGTATTGCTTACAAAAGCTCCTTTTGTCCATTGGACTTTAGAATAATATTTAAATCCAGCATCTTTTGCCATTTTTTTGATGTTATAAAGATACTCCATGTTGTCTTCATTTTCTTCAGGTAAAAATTCAACAAGAAAAGCTCTATCTTTCAATACTCTCTGTTTCTCTACAAAGTCATTTTTTTCATATCTGAAGAGTTCATATTCAGCAAAGTTTCTATTTCCACCTTTTAAAGATTTTGTAAGCAAATAGGGATGATCAGTAACAATACCATCAATGCTTTTATCAGGAATAGCACTTAAATCTCTACCATCACCATTTATTAATAAACATTTGGTTTCTTTTCCTTGTATTTGAGATTTAACTTGATAGACACCTCGACTAATTTTTGTAAATATTCCTCTTTCAACACCTTCATAGATTCTTGCTCTCACAGATTCATTATTTACTTGCATATTCTTAACATTGTTGATAACTTCGGTAGCATCTTTAACAGTAAAAGAATCATCTTCATAGAAATGATCAAATAAATTCATTTGAATTGTATTCATGATTTATCCTCTAATTTAAAAGAGCCAAGTTGGCTCATTGTTCTAATTCATAATCATTTTCTTTTTGTGATTGTTGAAGTTCCTGTTCATCATTACCAAAAATTTCTTCATAAAGATTGATTTTTTCATTGTTATTATCAACAGTGACAATATGATAATCTGTAATTGTTTCTAATGTCACATTATCAGGAACATAATGATACATATTCCCATAGCATCTTAAAACCAAATCTCCTAACTCATTAAATTTTAGATCTATTCCCGAATGAATATCAGCAGTTTCAAAAATATTTTCCAATGTATTATGAAGATTATCATTATAGACATCCATTATTCTATTTTTATGTCCTACATCAGCATAATGAGGGAAGATATAACATTTATAATCAGGAACATACTTATTAAGAAAAATTTGAAAATGTTCAATTTCATTATTATGTTTTATTTCATCCTCTTGATTAGTAACATCACCAAGCATTTTAGTTGTAAGATAGGCTGTACCATCAATACTTGTTAATTTAAGTGTCTTCAGTTCACTGTTTTTATCATGAAATTTTTTAAATACTAGGAATTCATTATCATATTTATTTTGTTCAATAGATTCAGCAAATTTTTGATAGGGCATCTTTAAAAAATCTAATGAGCATTTTATCCAGCCTTTGAATGATTTTTTTTCTTCTTCATCCATATTTGAGCCTATATTATTTTCAGCAAACTGTAGATAGTCATTAATGAGTTTTGCTCTAAAATGATTGACATCTAATTCTTCTACACGTTCATTATAGTCATTCCAAAACTCAATATTTGTTTTATTATCATAGCCTTGTACGATTGTATATTTATTATAAGAGGCATTTTCTTTTACATCTTTTAAGATTGCATTGGTATAATTTTTAATATTGAGTTCTTTGTTTTCATTGTTTAATTTATCATATGTTTTAAAAAATTGTTCATTTGACATATCTATTAAATCAGAACATTTTTCAATTATCATACCTAATACATTCATATTTTCTTCAGGACAAGTGATTTTTTGTGCTTCATAGAGTAAATGATTTAAAACTTCGGATTTAAAAACATCACAACCATCATTTATAAATCTAAAACCCACATCTTCTATTGGAGGATAATTGGAATGTCTTTTTAAGATTTTATCAACAAATTCTTCATCATCCATATCATGGATTTGAATGACCATTCTTGTCCAGTCAATAAAGTTTTTATAACTTTCTTCATCCTTACTGTTAATATTTGCTTCAGCATGATAAAACCATCTAGTTTCTATTTCTTTTTTTAGTTCTTTAATTGATGATTCATAAACTTGATCATTATTTCCAAAGGCAAAATTTTTATAATATAAAATAGTTCTACTAAATGGTTTTTCCATTGTATTTTCTTCTACTACTTCAAAATCATCTTCTCCTAAAATTAAAGCAAGAGAACTACCATTTTCCCATTGCATATGAATTGTACCTTCATCATCTACAAATTTTACTGTTCCAATCGTTCCTTCAGGAACAGGTTTTGTTTGATCGTTCATATGATTTAGTTTTATTTTTGTTCCTTCAGGAAACCAAATTTTAGAAAGTTCCTTTTTATTTTCATCCATTTTTAAATTCTCCTTTTTAAATATTTAAAAAGAGCCAAGTTGGCTCTTTTATATTTCTAAATCACTTTCAACATCTAATTCTTCATTAGTTTTTGAAATTTCAAAAACGTCTATATATTCTTCAAATTGAGTATTATCATTCAGTTCTTCAATATTTAATTTTTTTTCACCGAATAGACAGGGCATTATATCCATATAATAATCAAGGTTATGTGTTTTTACATATTCGTACATTTGAATGTAATTCATATTTGAAGTGTCAACATGATGTGTGTATGCTAATTTAAGTGATAAGTCTTTAAATATGTATTTTTCATAATATCCATTAAGATCGTTAATTAAATTTGCAATATCAATTTCATCTATATCATAGGGTGGGTGAGTTTCTATGTTTGTATCCTCTGAATCAAAAAAATACAAGTTATCATCAATTATTTTATATGTTAGATTGAAATAATTCATGAACTCTTTTAGTGTCAATTTTTTGTCTGATTGGCTTATATTAGATAAATCTCTTTTAACTTGACTTTTGGTAAAACATGCTCTATCATAATTTTCAGATAGAGCATATTCAACATCTTTGGGTAATGAGAACCCTATAGATCTTATATGCTCTATTTTATTTTTATAAAACATTTTATTTGCATTATATGTTTTTTCAATTAAATTAGATAAACGCTCTTTCTCGTAAATTGAAGTAATTTCATTAATAAGAATAGCATCTCTGCCCATTTTCTTATTAAATCTTACTACAGCAATAATAGGATTGTTTTCGTCATCCACTTCATTTAAAACAATTATTTTGCTGGTATCATGTGATAGTGAGTCGAAAGCAAATATACTGTTTTGAATCATTTCTTCACTGTCACTAACAAAAGCATAACCAATGTCATGTTTCTCTTTGATTTTTATTACTGTTGAAACATTGATTAAAATTGGATTGGTGATGTTACTATTGATATAATCTAAACATTTACTGTTGCTTGAAATTACCATTGGGAAACGGGTATCATATCTACCACTCATTAATTCAATCAACTGTTTGTCAAAACTTTCTATAGTTCCATTCTCTTTTATGATAGATTTGTTTATTCTTCTAATTTTATCTAACTCATTCATTTTATAGATTCCTTTCTATTAAAACTAAAAAGAGCCAATTTGGCTCTTTTTTTATATTTCTAGTTCATCATCTTGTTGTATGTCTTCAATTTCTAAATCATTATTAAAGAATTGGTCTAATAATTCCAAGTTTCCCATATCAGAAATAGGTGATTGAATGAATGTAATATTATTATTTTGATAATCATTTTCGATATACATTTTAGTAATAAATTCGCTTAAATCTTCAAGTGTTATTCTTTCACCAACTTCATCTTCAACATCATATTGATAGATTTCTTTAGCATGTTCTACAATACCTTTTATATTTTCAAAATCAACAGTAGGGTAACTTTCTGTTAAATATTCCATTGTTCTATATCTTTCATAATCCATTTTTTCAGCAGTTTTATTGGCATAAAAAGATTTGGCTGTATCATGATCTTCGGTATATACAAGACTATAAGCCCAACTGTTATTTTCTTTGTTGATGTCACAAGCAACATTATAGAACCCTGATTTATCATTTTTTAATAATGCTACATTTGTTTCTTCATCACGTTTTAAAACAGTAAATGTTGTACCATCATTTAAAATCAATTTACCATTCTGTAATGAGTTATTTAAATTTGAGAGAATTTCATTTTTATTGATACCGCAATAATATGACAAATCTTCTAATGCTTCTGTATGATCAGAAAACCAGTCAGCTATTTTTTTATTAATATTTTTATTGTGATGAACTTTAACGTCATTATGTTCAAATTCATATGTTTTATTATTTTCTAAACATTCAATAATTGTGTTGAACTCTTTAATTATGTCATAATACATTTTTTCTATTTCTTTAGAATCTTCATGCAATTTACTTATATCATTAGTACAAGGAATTACATCAGTAGAATTGTATCTATCAACTGCGTGTTCGCTTGAATCAAAATCATTATAGTTCATCATAATTTGTGATTTAAGCATTTCTATGGCTTCTATTTTTGATAGATCAAAGGTTAGGTCGGTAAATTCATTTCCTATGCATTCTCCTAATGGTGAAGTCATTTCAATATAGAAATCTGTGGAATTAGCTGAATATTTACAATTTAAATTTTTTAAAGCTTCAAAAACTTCATAAAATCTATCATGATTAATATGTTTATAAAGTTCTCCTTCGGTTTTAAAGGAAGATGGTGGTAAGGTATATTCTCCTGTACGAATTGAAACAGAGAAAGGCTTATCATCATTTTCAATTATGTTAATCATATATTTGTGTCCATTTTTTATCCTTCTTTCTTTAACTATTAAAAGAGCCAACTTGGCTCTTTTTAAAGTTCTATTTGATTGTCTTGTTCAATTTCTTCTGTGTTTTCATGTTCAATGATATTTTCTTGATAAAGAGCATCAAAATAATCCGCTTTAAATACTTCTTTTGCAAATTCAAGATGTTTTTCATTGTAGCAAGTAAAATCACGATCCGCTGCTAGGGTATCTTTTCCATTACAAGTTACTACTTTTGGAAAATTTTCATGAGATTCTTTGACTTCCATATCTTTATCTTCATCAAATATATTTTGAAAATAATTGTTTTTTAAATCATGATAATCACAAAACTGGCTATATTCATCAATATAGCCAATGTTATAAATTGTCCTTAAATTAAAATCAATTTGTTTTGTATCTTCATCATATTCGCAATAGGTAAGCATATCACTTGCTTCAAGAAGAGAAATTACATGATTGAATTCACTATTATCAAGGTGATATTGTTCTTGAATATCTTTTTTATCACATATCCAATTACACGAAAAAGATTTTTCCATGGCATGATAAATAATCATGTCTTTTATATAGGAATAGTACAGTTCCATAGAATCTTGCATTGTAACATTCAATGATTCTAAACTTTCTTTAAGATTTGTAGCATCATCAATAAAATATTCTAAAGGATGTACAGAATTTATTTTTTCATATCTTTCCTTTGCCCATTCGTTGATGCTTAAAGATTGGATTTCATCATATATTCTATTTTGAAGATTTTTGATAATATGTGTCATTGAATCATGAGGATCATCAATATCTATTGAAAGCCATAGCCTTTTGAGATTACTGAAACCAATACCTAAATTTACTGTCTTATTATCAATATAACATTTAACATTATCTTCTTTTAACTCGTGAGAAAGTACTTTTATCTTTTCTTGAATACTATTTTTGTTTAGAAGCTCATAGTCTAATTTATCGTTTATTTTAGAGAATTCTTCTTTGCTTATCCTTTTTTGAATTAGATCTTTTAATGATTTAGTTGTTTTTCTATATCCACTATTAGTTTTAGTACTAAGTTCATTGTTATCTAAATCAAAATTTTCAATAATATCACATTTTGTTTTTTTCTTTAATGAATTCATGAGACTATTTATTTTATCCTGATCTTCAATACATGAGAAGAAATATATAGAAAATTCATCATTAGAATAAGCTTTACTTACAGCGTCAACACCAAATTCTTTAGTTAGTTTTAAAAATTCTTCTTCATATTCATTTTTGAATAAAATACTGTTTTGTGTTTCTTTATATTCCATTTAAATGTTCCTTTCTAATTAATATAATAAAAGAGCCAAGTTGGCTCTTTTACAAAGTTTGTGCATCATGTTCATTGATTTCTTCATTTTGTTCGTTTTCTACTGGTTCATTTTTTGAATCATAACTATCGTGTACTTTTAAAACAGTATAACGTTCAGGATGTTCTTTCATGATTTCTCTTTTTCTAGCATTTTCTTCATAATAATGTTTTACTTGCAAAAGCTGGTTAAGATCATTTATTTTTAACTGTTCATGTCCTTTAAGGTTGAATTTTACACTTTTAATATCAAATGCTTTTTCTTCAATACTTTCATTTTCTGATATTTTAAAAAGAGATTTATTTTTATATGCTTCAATTATTTTATTGGAAGCTGTTTTTCCAGCATCATCTAAATCAAGCATTAGTCTTATTTTTTTAATATCTTTGAGTTCTTCATTATTTTTAAGATTGTATTTCAAAGTTGATAGGGCACAACCGCAACCTGATGATGCAAGAATATGAGCATTAGGATTATCTTTGGTTAAAGTAGCATAACTCAATCCATCAATAACTGCTTCAGTAACAACCAATGTATCTGTAGGGATAGGGCATTTGTAAAAGAATCCATTTTGCTTATTTGAACCATAGACATCTAATTGAAATTTAGTTTCTCCAGTTCCTCTTCGACAACCAAAAACAGGCTTTTCTTTGTTTTCTAAATCGTATGATATAAATACAGCGTTATGGAAAGTATCTTCAAATAACAAATGCTTATTTATTAGATCCTCAACCAAATCTTTATCTAAACATCTTTTATGTGTTAAATAATCAATTACTGTTTGATTATTTTCATTGGCAATAGGTAGAACAAATTCTTTTTGTCGATATGTTTCTTCAAGCTCTTCATCATATAAATAAATATCCTTATCAATTCCATCATATTTTGTGTAATAAAAATCTAAAAGTTTAGCTAGTCCTTCAGCTTTAGAGAATTGATTATACTCACAATAAAAGTCAACCACATTGAGAGGTTGACTTCCTGTTCTTGCATTCCAAAATACTCTGTTTGACTTTAAATCAAATACCATTGAACTATGTTCTTTTGCTTTCAAATATCTTTGATTGCTTCTAGCACGTTCCATATTAAGATTTAAAATATTTGTTGCTACATCTATACAACGAAGATTTGATAAAAGTTTTTCTACATTCTCTTTTCTAAAAGCTTTTTCATTAATAACATGCTCATTATCCTGAACTAATTGAATGGTCTCTTTCATAGTAAGTATCCTTTCTTTATTTCTAGATAAAATAAAAGAGCCAACTTGGCTCTTTTATTTATTTGGGAGAGGACTCAATAAATGAGATTGATTTGATTATAAACGAACTTGAAAATATCATTTAGGAGTCCACAAAGTTGAAAGGTCATTTACATAACTTTCAACTATAGATATTTTACTATATATAAATAACCGTTTTCTCTACTTTTTTTCCACGAAAAGTGAATATTTGCTGAATATCGCTGAATATTTTGAATATTTTCTATAATTTTCTTCTTTATACCAAAAAAGAGCTTGATGACAGCTCAATCTTGGATTTTAAAAAAGGAAGTTTTTATCAGTTAAGAATGATGATTACAAGACTTGATTTTTAATCTTAACTAATAAAAATGGAATATGAAAAAATCAGGTTGGACTATGGAGAGATCCAAACATCTGTATAATAGCACTAACTGAAAAATTATTTCTCTACTTTTTTTCCAAAATAAAAAAGAGCCGAGTTGGCTCTTTTGAGAAAAATTGGGAGGGTTTCTATGATTATAGAACCCTTTGAAAAAGATAAATGTTTAAATCAACTGCTAAATTGATTTAACATAGTTAAAAGATTGCTGTTCTTTTAACTATTATTAGTATAGCATACGGTAATAAATAAAATCTCAACTTTTTTTCCACGTAGTTTAGAAAAATATTTCAGATTTTATGAAATATATTATTATTGTTATAATTTGTCGAAATATGGTTTATATTATGATATAATTTTAAAGCACTTAAGTGCCTATGGAGGATCTAGCATGTTTAAACATCATACTAGGAGACTAGCATTGATGTGACTTTAAGAGAGGATTAAATGGAATATTTAATTATTCTTTATTTAATTCTAGTTATTATCGCTTTTATATTGAAGTAGTTTTAACTGCTTAAGTCTATTGATGCTAGTATCCAAAATAGTGAAAAAGGAAGAATTGCCGTTCTTCCTTTTTCTTTAGTCTATTAATGCTAGTCCTATGACTACGCCTATAGTATATCACATTTTTTATAAAATTAAAGTTGCATATTATTTTTTATAGATTTATTTCAAAATACGGTAAATTAAATATGAACCCATAAATCCTAAAAGAATGCTTGAAATATCAAAATATCCTGTCAGTGTAAGTAATTTTATTAATTTGAATATGGTTATAATTATGAATGAGGATATGATAAAGTTCTTACTTGAATTTAATTTAGAGAAAACTCTTGGAAGAAGATATCCTAATGGCATAAATTGAACAAAAGAAATAATGCATTGTTTTATTGAAATATTGTTCAATGGTACTAAATTTGTTGAATGACAAATAGCTTCAAAATACGAAAGCCCGCCTATATTGTTGATACCTTGATTTATATATGAAATGAATATCATTAATATGAGATATATTGTTAAAAGATATTTATATGTTGATTTCTTCATTTGTAATAGCTCCTGTTTTTAAAATTATATATTTAGAGTAGAGTGTTTTTTCATAATTGTCGTATGTTTCACCGTTATATTTCATTACAATATCATTGACGATTTTTAAACCTAATCCATGATTTTCACCCTTGGAAGATTTAAAGTGTGATTTGATGGGATTTTTTATCGAATAATTACAAACTTTAATGATTATGTCATGATTATAGACAATATCGACATTTATTGTATTGGCGGATGTATTTTCTAAAGCATTATCTATTAAATTCATTAGAATAATTAAAATATCAAAGCCCATGTTGCTTAGTTGTGATAAGTCTGTTGAATGAATATCAAAGTTGATATTATTATTAGATTCTATGATTGAGTTAAGATAGCTATCAATATAAGAAATATTGCAGAAGCGATTCATTTTTGATGTAACGTTTGTATTTATTAATTTATTAATATATTGTAAAGAAGCTTCTGTATTTTGATATGCGATAAGTTGCTTAAGATTAAGTAAATGGTTTTTATAATCATGTTTTAATTTTCTTAAATCTTCATTTTCTATTTCAAGCCCTTGATAATAAGCTTTATCAAGTTGTTGAGCTTTATACATAGATATATTGATATCTTCTTTTCTTTTAAGAATGTAACAGTAATTAAGAGAAACTACTATAATTATTGATAAAAGAAGAAATCCTAAAATGAGTAAACCCAAATAATAATTTAAGTTATTAATAAAGAAATTATAGGATAAAATGAACATGAATATAAAAAGTATGATATTAATCAGTATTATAAGAACAAGATCATAAATATTAAATTGCACAGAATTATTTAAGAATGATAATTCGTTTAAATAATAGAAAGCCATTAAACTCATAAAAATTGCAATGCAGTCAATGTTTGCTGAATAAAAAATTGAAAACTGAGTTGAATTTTCAAGCATAAAAATAAGAAAAACATAACTTAGCAGATAAAATAATACAATAATTAAAGAATTATAATACGATTGAAAAAAATTCAATTTTCTAATCAACATAAAACATATAGTAAAATAGATGAGTTTTAGAAGAGAGCTTAAAAGAAAATAATCATTAATAAAACTCATAGAAATAGCATAAATAACAGTTGTTATTAAACAGTTTTTTATAATAATTATTTTTGATTCATTATGATTACTGAAAGAAAATAAGATTCCTATAAGAATACCAATAACATAATTATATATTTCTAGCATTGTAAATACTCCTTTCTAACATTTTAATTTTCAAATCTTTTTGATTTCTTCTACTTACTTGAAATTCATTGTGGCTTATTTTAACAGTTCCTTTGTTATAAATAGGTTCCATGTCTAAATTAATAATAATATTACGATTGATTTGATAGAAACGTTCGTCTAATTCTTTTGATAAAAAAGATAAGGATTTTTCAGAAAGCTTAATTTTAGAATTGTTATTGAGATAAATAGTGGTATCACGTAAACTATATTCAATATAAGCAATCTGATTAAAATATATATCAAATTCTTTACCATCTTTTATAATTGTTAGATGTTCTTTTTTTATTATTCTACAAATGATATCGTCAATTTCTTCTAAATGGCTTTTTTCAACGAAACCAACAACATTTCTATTAAAACATTTTTTGATCATTTCATCATGACTTGAAATAAAAATGATATCAAGGTGTTTATATGATAAAGATTGGGCGATATCAATACCGCTAATATTCGGCATTTCTATATCCAAAAATAAAAGTTCAAAGGAATCTATATGATTTTTTAAATCGTTATAATTTGTGTATATTGAAATATCA
>OGWS01002290.1_pt1 | contig 12373 bp, 9 predicted proteins | sample 1576111 | NCBI WGS metagenome assembly OGWS01 (sample SAMEA3541534, study PRJEB24748) | human gut metagenome | biome: human gut; feature: human-associated habitat; material: faeces | place: China | collected 2012
GTCACAATCCCCAGAATAACTCCGAATGCCAGCATCAGAAGGCTTACTAGGTAATACGGCGGGATACTGAACTTCATATGGTCTTTCAGTTCCGTTCCGGTCAGGCCGATTGCCAGGTAGGTAGCCGGTACAAGCGGGCTTACCATCAAAGCCAGATTCTTACCGATCAGCATCGTCAGCGCAGTATTTAAAGAAGCAACACCGTAGGTCTCCCCTACCTGCATAACCAGCGGCATAATACCGTAGAAGTATGCGTCGGTTCCCACACACAGACCAAGCGGAAGGGCAAGGATACCAAAAATGATATGAATGTACTTGCCAAGTGCAGCCGGAATGATTGCCATGATAGCGCTTGCCATTGCCTCTAACATACCGGTTCCGTCAAATACACCAACCATGGCACCTGCTGCAAATAAGGTCGCAGAGATGATCAGTGCAGCCGGAGCGTGCTTCTTGATCAGCTTATCCTGCAGCTTCTGGTTCGGATAGTTCACAGCCAGAAGGATACACAGACCCAGCATGAAAATAACATAAGACTTACCGATACCGGTTGATAACAGTGCGATCACGCCTGCAGTCAAAAGGAAGTTGAAGATCAGATATTTGTTGGACTTTCTTAAATCCTCTGCTTCTTTCTTCTCTTTTGCATCCTCTTCAATCTCTTCTCCCTTGCCAAGTCCGGCCCCATGTTTGATTGCAAACATACCGAGCACAACAGCCAGAAGAATATTCATAACAAGTCCTACGATCTGAAGCGGGATCAACATGTGCCATAATTCGGTTGCGTCCATTTCCAGCACGGTTGCCGCTCTTGCAGTCGGACCGCCCCACGGAAGCAGGTTCATAACACCCATGCAGGCACCAGTCAGGCACAGAAGAATGCGCGGGTCAATCTTCATCTTTTTGTAAACCGGATACATCGCCGGAATGGTGATAAGAACGGTAACTGCAGTGGTTCCGTCAAGATGTGCGATGGTTGCGATCACTGCGGTTACAACGGTTACTGCAATGACGTTATTTCCGGCTTTCTTTACCAGCCAGCCTACGATCACATCAAAGAGTCCGGTGTCCGCCAGAACACCAAAATAAATAACCGAAAAGATAAATAAAATACCATTGCTGGTGGTCGTTTTAATGCCATCGGCAATGAAATCCATGATCTCTACCGGGGAAAACCGGAGAATCAGGGCTGCAATGGCCGGAACCACTGCCAGTACCACGATCGGTGACATTTTGCCCTTTAAAAGCAATGCCACGATCGCAATGATCATCAGAAAACCAATAACTGCTGCCATAGTCATGTCCCTCCCAAATTTTAACAAAGTTCTTACTGAGTTCTATTCTACCGACAGCAGTTTAATTGTTCATGACAAAAAAATGACAATTTTGTCATAATCCCACATAATTTGTTTCTATGTCTTTTTATTCTTTGCAGCATCCTTTCTCAAGCAGGTTCAGCCAGATTTCCCGCCGCTCCACCTCGTCTGCTTCCCCATTTCCTTCCGCCTGGAAATGCAGGAATGGCACCGGGGAATCGTGTTTCATCATCTCGATCACGGATCCGGCATTGGCATAGGTCGGAAGCAGCAGCATATTTCCTGCCCCGCCGGGTATCACATTCGCAGCCAGACTGCACAGGTAACGGATGTTTCCGCCAACCACCTCCGGATACGCCTTCTGCAGTCCGGCAAACGCTTCTTCCAGAGTTTCCTTTTCTCCCCAGATATCCCGGTACGTTTCCCGGAACCAGGTAAGCTGTTTCGTTGCTTCCTGCGGAATTTCTTTTTGACTCTCCCGGACCCAGAACCAGAGATATTCGGAAAGCATCATCGGAACCGGCAAAAATCCATGTTTTCTCACGGCATCTGCCATATTCCGGTTGAGATCATTGCTGTTTAAGACCATGGCGGATCCAAAAAGGAATACCCGCTTCTGTTTTTTCAGACTGTTTCCATTCCATGTTTCATGCCATGCTTTAAGCAGAGACTTTGTCTTTTCCCATGTCAGAGGAAACGTGATGTTTTCGATTGCTGGTTTCTGCTCGTTTTCTTCCATACAAAGAAGTGCATCTCCCAGCATGATAAGCTGCCAGATCTGCTGCCAGTCTTCCATCTGAAATAAGTGCTCTGTAAATGGAGTATACAGACTGACCTGTGCCGGATCTGCTCCGGATTGCTTCAAAAGCGCCCGGATCACCATAGAAAACATGCCCTCTGCCTCGGCACCCTCGGTCTGCGGTACCAGATAGCAGCGCTGCTCAGGCTGGAGAACCTTCACCAGACAGCCCTCACGCCCCTCTTTCTGCGCTTTTTCTTCTTCCTGCAATGATTCTGCCTGCAAAACTCCGCCTGGAATTTCATTCCACCTCTTCTCCTGGCGCAGGATCTGTCCTGCCATAGCAGAAAAGGTTGCATATTCTTTTGAGATACTTTCTGCTTTTCCGGTCTCCATGTCTTTTCGCGTATAATCCGGGCTGACATGAACCATATATCCCCGATTCCGCAGCCACCTTGCATAAAGTTCTGTGTAGACAGAAAGCGGCGGCAGATGCAAGACCGCATTCTTTTGCAATTTATGAAGCAGAGGGATGCCGTCGTACCCAGCCGCACAGCTTTCCCGCCTGTTGCTTCCCAGTTCGCTGCGTTCCTGTCCTCTGCGTTCCTGTCTGCCGCTTTCCGGGTTGCATTTTCCCCAGGCATTGTCCTCCCTCTTGCTGCTTTCCCGGTTCTCCACATGCTTCAGACTGTTCAAAAATGCCTCAATCCGTGTCACCACACCAACTGCCGACTGGTGTTCATCTACCTCCACAGACAGATATGGCTTCTCTCCCATGATCTCACGGAACAGATGAGAAATCATCGTGTCAGGTCCGCATCCATGATTGGTCAGATACACCGCATACAGATTCGGATGATTTTTTATGATCTTGGCTCCGGTTAAGATATGCTGGCTGAATGGCCAGTATAAATTCGGGTATTCCTCTGCGAGATACATGCTGTGTCCCTGAAGATGTGCAAGGTTTAATACCTTGCAGCCCCGTTTTAGAAGTTCACCTGGAATTCCCATATTCAGTACCGGATCTGAGATTCCGTAGTTCCGGGTGATGAGCACCAGAACCTTCTCATCCGGCTTTAAAGATGCCAGAATCTCTTTTCCAAGTTCTTCCGACTTCCGGTCACACAACTGCATGGCGGCAGCGCCTTTTTTCATTGCCATCTGACAGGCTTCCTTCTCTTTTCCAAGCCCAATTCCGGTCTGGATCATCGCCTTTGCCAGCTGCGGCTGTCCCATATCCATGTCAAGAACCGGTGCGAGAATCTGAATGCCGCGTTCCTTTAGCTTCAATGTTTTCGCCACGATTTTCGGCGCGGTCTGCATGTAAACACAACCATAATTGTGCTCTACCCCGGATGTTTCATGCCGGATGGTACGGATACAGGGAAGGAACATATAGTCTACTCCTTTTCGCGCCAGCCATTCCATATGCCCGTGAAGCAGTTTCACCGGGTAACAGGTTTCCTCCTGCGTCACATCCTGGCTGATGCGGATGATCTCCTCGCAGCTTTCTTCCGATAACAGAACGTTAAAGCCGAGCTGGGTAAAATACTGGTACGCCATCGGGAAAAATTTATACATCATTAAGGACTGCGGGATACCGATCGTTTTCCGGTCCGGCAAAAGCGTTCCATCATACCCGGCATAAAACCATGCGCGGTTTTTCTTATAGATTTCCTCATTTCTTTCCTGGTCGCAGGTGCATTTTTCCGAAGCATCCCTGGCTTCCAGCGCCGCTCCGTAAGCACCGGTCACGTCATAATAAGGTGTGATGCGAAGCCGGTCGCCCAGCATCTCATAAAAAGCAGAAACAATTCCTTCGTTATGGATAATGCCGCCCTGCAGACAGACCACCTGTCCCACTTTCTTATTGACTACCACACGGTTTAAATAATTGCGCACAATGGAACGGCAGAGCCCAGCGCAGAGATCTTCCTTCCCCGCGCCCGCCGCAAGCTCTGATACGATTTTTGACTCCATCAGCACCGTGCAGCGCTCACCAAGCTCCACCGGATGTTTTGCCTCCAGCGCCATCGGTCCGATTTCGGAAAGCGGAATTCCCAGCCGCCCTGCCTGCTCCTCAATAAACGAACCGGTTCCAGCCGCGCAGACCTTGTTCATCTCAAAATCCACGACCTGACTGTGCTTCACGGAAATGTATTTCGAATCCTGACCGCCGATCTCGAAGACCGTGTCTGCGTCCGGGTTCAAGAATGATGCCGCCCTGGCCTGCGCCGTGATTTCATCCAGAATCTGGTCCGTTCCCAGCTTCTTTGCGATCAGATAACGGCCAGATCCCGTCACTGCGGTCTGGACAATGGCGGTTCCTGCCATATCTATGGTTGGTTTTAATACTTCCAGGCCTTCCTCGACAGCCCGGGCCGGGTTGCCTGAAGTGCGGATATAGCAGTAATCCAGCACTTCCTGATTTTCTCCGATCAGCACCAGGTTGGTGCTGGTAGAACCCACATCCACCCCAAGCCACATTGCTTCTCCCGGCTTTGGTGCCCGGGTCTTGTGAAGCTTCGCCTTCTCGTAAGGAAACGCAGGAAGCCTCTTCCCCTCAGACTTTCGTTTTATTTCCCTGCTGCAGTCGCAGAAAGTCGCCATACCATCACAGCTGCCCTCACAGGAAGACACCATATCCTTACCTGCATCCTCACATAGCCGTTCCCAGTCCACACGCACCTTCCGTTCCATGGCAATCACAGCCAGACCAGCTGCGGAAACAATGGTTCCACCATCATCACAGAGCAGTTCTCCTTCTTCCAGCCCAAAAATCTCTTTCACTGCCCGGATCACCCCGCGGTTATTTACCACACCGCCAGACAAAAGTACCGGTCTGTGCACCGGAAGTTTGCGCACTACTGAAGTTTTAAAATTCCTTACCACCGCGTAAGCCAGGCCCAGAAGGATATCCTCTGCGGATACTCCCTCCTGCTGCCGGTGGATCAAATCGGTCTTTGCAAACACACTGCAGCGTCCTGCAAGCCGCGGAACACTGGCGGCGCGGTCTGTATATTCAGAATAAGATTCCAAAGGTAATCCCAGACGATACATCTGATCTTCAAAAAATGCCCCTGTTCCTGCTGCGCATTCTCCGTTTACCGCATACTCCAGCACCTGGTCATGTCCAAGTCCCGTCAAAAAGCAGGAGGTCTGTGCACCGATTTCCAGAATGCTCTGTGCCTTTGGATAAAGCAGTTTCTGTCCTGCCAGAAGCGCCATCACCCGGTCTGCCATCTCCCTCTGTCCCGCTTTGGGAAAAAGAAAAGCCGCAGCACTGTTTCCTGCGGCATAGTCGATGGTTCCCGTATTGGTACGGTTCAATTCCTGCTTCATGTCTTCCAGCATTCTGCCAAGCACAGCCTTGGCTTCTCCCTTATGCAGCGCGTAACGGCTGTAGATCAGCTTTCCATCTTCCACTACCGCCAGGGAAATACTTCCCGCTCCCGCATCAATTCCCAGTCCTCTCATTTCTTTCCTCTCTCCTTTTCCAATGCTTCCTATTACAAATTGGCAAAATTCTCAGCCGCAGCTGCACCATACAAAATTTTCTGTTCAGAAACTTCCTAACCGATCAGCCGGATCATTTCTGCTTTCGCCTCGACCAGGTTTTTTATACTGAGATCACGAAGTCCTTCCTGACGTGGAAGCCGGATTTCTTTCACCACAAACGACGGTCTCGGACCAAATATCAGGATCCGGTCTGCAATCTGCAGCGCCTCGTCCATATCATGCGTAACAAACAGCACGGAGTTCTGCTCCTGCTCCCAAAGTTTCTTCAGGTGCGTGAGCATTTCCTGGCGAAGAGTGTAATCCAGTGACTTAAACGGCTCGTCCATCAAAAGGAGCTCGCTTCCATAGTAGAATGCCCTTGCGATCCCGCACCGCTGCCGCATGCCGCCACTCAGCTGCTCCGGATAATAATCCTCAAATCCGCTCAGATGCACCTGATCGATAAGCTGGGCAATCCGCGCCTTATCGGTATCGTCCCGCACCACCCGGATATTGTCATATACCGTCAGCCACGGAAGAATCCGGTCTTCCTGAAACACATACCCCGTTTTTTTCGCCCGGTTTCTGATCTGCCCCTCATAATCACCGGTAATTCCCGCGATCAGGTTCAGAAGCGTTGATTTCCCACATCCGGAAGGACCCACAATGGCCGTGATTTCTTTTGGTTCCACACGGAGATTTAAATGCTCCAGAACCGGCAGGCCACCGAATTTTTTTCCAAGATCTATCACATCCAGCATACTGCCCCGTTCCTTTCCTATATTATTCATTTCGCTGTACCGCATGTTTTTTGCAAAGAAGCAGCTTTCCGACAAGAACCACTGCATAGTAAATCCCCACCATGATCACAGTCCAGGCAATGACTGTCTCCGGCTCAATATTCAGCCGCGCTGTCATGATCTGTCCGCCAATCCCCGACGTCGTAGTCAGCACTTCTCCCATCACGACCGTTTTGCATGCCATACCGACTGCAATTTTCAGGCCGGACGCAAAATACGGGGTTACCGACGGGATCAGGATATAGCGAAGTTTTTTCCAGACAGAAAATCCAAACACGCTTCCCATCTCCAACAACTTCCGGTCAATCGCCGAAATGCCGTCACAAATGCAGATAAACATACCGCCATCACTACTATGAAAATGCTTGCCCGTCCGTTGAATCCAAACCAGATAATCGCCAGAATCAGCCAGGAAATCGGCGGCACGACCTGGATAATGCCGAGTACCGGCTGAATGAGCTGGCGGACCGGTCTGAGCACACCGCCAAACAAACCTGTCAGACAGCCAATCCCAATCCCGATTCCCAGACCGCAGACAAGGCGCACCATCGTTTTCCCAATCTCACACCAGAGTTTTGCAGAGCTTAAAATTTCAGCCACCTTTGCAGCCACCGCAGGAATCGGCGGCACGACCAGGGGGGAATAAAGATTGCTCATTCCCCACCAGAGTCCAAGCACCAGAGCCGCTGCCGCGATCCGGTACCTGTTTGCTGTCATACAAGTCTTCATCCGCTCCTTGTTTGATGTCATGCAGATCTTCATCTGGTACTTATTTGCTGTAATACATGCCTTCATCCGGTACTTTGCCTCCGATCATGGACGGATCAAAATCGTTCAGAAGCTGATAGAAACCATCCAGGTCAGTCTTCGCGTCTGCCGCATTTTTATAAATCAGACCCATGTTCGGGATTGCTTTTTCTACCAGCGCAGCCTTAAGTCCAAGCTTTTCCTCTGCCAGTGCTGCAGCATCTGCCGGGTGTTCCAAAACCCAGTTTAAAGATTCCTCATAAGCAGCTTCAAACTCTGTCACCAGCTCCGGTTTTTCAGAAATAAATGTTTCTGTCGTTCCAAGTCCTGCATTTGGCACGATGGAATCTTCTCCTTTTACTTTCTTCCACTCATCCTCAAACGAAAAAACCACGCGAACCTGATCATTGTTCATCTTTGCTGCCGTTACCTGCGGTTCGATGAGAGTTGCATACTCGATCTTACCCGCTGCCATCATCTGGGAAATCTCTGCGGTAGTGGAATAAACAATCTCGACATCCTCACCAGCCTTTAAACCAGCTTCATTTAAAAAGAACTGGGTTAAGGCATCTGGCGGGGAAGACTGGAGCGGAACATACACGGTCTTGCCCTTCAACTGGGACCATTCCGTCAGATTTGGATCCGTCGTGATAAAGTAGGTTACACCCCAGGTATTGACATTGGTCAGGCGCACCGGAAGTCCTTTGTTATAAAGCTTTGCCGCTACCGTAAGCGGAAATGCAAACATATCATGTTCTCCGTCCTGCACCATGGCGATCAGCTGCTCCGGCGCATCCCAGATATCCAGTTCCATCTTTACGTTATCGCCCAGCAGTCCGGCATCTGCCATATGAAGAAGCGGAAGTGTCGGCGGTGCTTTCGGTACTGCCAGTTTTAACACCACTTCTTCTCCGGATTCAGCAGCTGTCTTTTCCCCGTTTTCATCCGCTTCCTTTTCAGATGCTCCAAGGCTGTCAGCACCACTATTTTCGGAACTGCCATTCTCAGCGCCGCCATTTTCTGAGCTTTCTGCCGCTGCGTTCGTTTCTGCTTCTGTCTCTGCAGTGCTTCCGCCTGATCCCTGACATGCAGTCAGCGCCAGCATCGCCACGGCCGCAAGTCCGATCAGTAACTTTGATTTTTTCATTGTATTTTTTCCTCCCCTTTGTTATAGTGGTTAGTAATTGCTAACATTAGTTAGTGAACGCTAACTAGAATAGCAAAGATCAAACGTCATTTCAGTTGCCGCGGCAACAAGGAGGCTTTCATGAGAAATTATTATCAACTACTGATGAAAAATCCATTATTTATGGGAATCCCGGAAGAAAAAATGGAGTCGGTACTCCAGTGTTTAAAAGCAAAAAAGAAAGTATTTACCAGCAGGACCCTGCTGTTTTCTTCTGATGAACCAATTCCCTGTCTTGGGCTGGTCTTAAACGGATATGCGGAAATTTTTCTGACTGACCCGGACGGCAACCATACCCTGATCACCCAGGCCTGCGTCGGTGAGCTGTTCGGTCATGCCCTGGCCGTTGCCCATGCCTCTGCCAATATCTTTGAAATTTTCACCTCAGAAAAGGCAGAAATTTTATTCTTGTATGTGCCGGAATTTACTTCCCTGCAAAACTGTAACTGCACCTACCGTTTTAAAGTCATGGAAAACCTGATGCAGCTGATCGCCAAAAACAACATGGAACTGATGATGAAGATCCGCATCTTGACCCAGGGATCCCTGCGAAAAAAGCTGCTGCTCTATTTTTCCATCTTATCCAGACAGCAGCATTCTGCCACCATCACACTGCCGTTCGGGCGTGATAAGCTGGCAAACTACCTGTTTTGCGACCGGAGCGCTGTTTCCAGAGAGCTTGGACGAATGGACCGGGAAGGTCTGATCCAGCTCGGAAAAACAAAAATTATGCTGACCGGATGTCTTCCTGCCCAGCACCCGGTTATACAGACAGAATAAATTTTACTGCCGGAACTGGATCGTATGGGTCTGTCTCGTTTTGCCTCTGCTATCGTCCTTTCATTACCATATCCCGGAACCGTTTGGCGGCGGTCCCGCTCTCACGGTTTGTGTCGTAGAGCATGCAGATCAGACGCTCCGGGATACTCTCTTTTAGCGGGATTTCAACTACCCGCCCCTCTTCCAATGCCTGCGCTGCCAGTTCATACGGAAGAAATCCGATTCCAAGATTTTTTTCCACCATCGGAAGGATCAGGTCTGCGGTTGCCACTTCGATATCCGGCTGCATGGTCAGGCCATGCTGCAGATAAAAATGGCTGTAAAAATCGTAGCTGCTCGTATGGCGCTCCAGCGAGATCAGAGAATATGGTTCCAGGCTTTTTAATTCGTTTGTCTTCTGGGAAAGGCTTTCCAAACGTCTTCCTGCGATCAGTACATCATAAAAAGATTTCACCAAAACCACATGGTCTGCCACTCCCTCCAATTCTTTCTGATCCGCTGCAGTAACCACCGCCAGATCGATGATTCCCTCTTTTAAGGCTTTCGCTGCGCCTGGCGTGGAATAATTGTAAATTTTCAGCCGGACTCCCGGATAGGTTTCGTGAAATGCCCGCAAAATCTCCATCAGATATAAGTGCAGTGCCGTCTCGCTGGCGCCGATCACAATGCTGCCGTCCTGCAGGGCCGCACTCTGGCGCACCTCTTCCTCCCCCAGTTCAATCTGTTCGAAGGCCACCGCCACTCTCCGGTAAAGCCGTTCTCCTTCTTCTGTCAAAGTAATTCCCCGGTTTGAGCGCCGCATCAGACTGCAGTCAAGCTCCGTTTCCAGAATCCGAATAATCCGCGTGATGTTTGGCTGGTTGCTGTACAGAAGCTCCGCGGCTTTGGTAAAGCTTACGTAGCGGGCCACGTAATAAAAAATCTTATAGTGTTCGAAATTCGCTGCCATGCATGTTGCCTCTCTTCTTCTTTTCTGTTTTTATCTTACTATATATTTTTTATATAGTAAATATATGAACTATATATTATCTATCTAATTTGATCACGGTTATAATAAAGCACGGTTAGAAAATCATTGAAACGAAAGAAGGAATTATTATGGCAGACTCCATGAATTTAAAACAGCCTCTGATCTGCATCGGTCGTGAATACGGCAGCGGCGGACGTGAGATCGCAGAAAAGCTTGCAGAAAAGCTAGGCGTTCCTTATTACGATAAACTGCTCATCCGGAAAGCCGCAGAGGAAAGCGGATACACGGAACACTTTTTAAGCCAGAATGAGGAGCAGCCTTTCTCGATTGGCAGTCTGCTCACCGGAAATCCATTTGCAGATACCGTCAGCATGGCTCATGCATTCTACCCGGAAAGCCAGATGGCATTTGACGCAGAGCGTCATGCGATCCAGGATATTGCCCAAAACGGCGGAGGTGTTTTCGTAGGACGCTGCGCCTCTTCCATTCTGGATGACCGAAACGACATGCTGTCCGTTTTCATCTACGCCAAAGAAGATGACAAGCTCAAACGTGTCATGAAACGAAACCAGATGGATGAAATGACCGCAAAAAAACGTCTCCAGAAGGTTGACCGGATGCGAAAACGCTACTTTGACTTTTATGCCGACACCCACTGGGGTGAATCCGAAAGCTATGACATGATGTTAAGCAGCAGCCAGTTCGGTATCGACGGATGCGTAGAGCTGATCCTGCAGTGCTTAAAACTGCGTGACCAGCACACCGAAGCATAGTTTGAATCTGCACAGCCACTACACAGAATCATGACTTGCTCTGCACAAAACAGCTTTGTTGCACAAGCCAAGGCATCATGCGAAATCCAGACCAAAAACGAATTACCATGTTTTTGACTGAAACAAACATCAGCATAAAAAGGGAAGGAAGGTACAAACCCCATGAATAAGGATTTGACCGTGGGAGAACCCCAGAAAGTATTGTGGCAGTTCTGTCTGCCCCTGTTTGGAAGCATCATCTTCCAGCAGCTTTATAACATTGCCGACAGCCTGGTCGCCGGAAAATTCGTCGGCGAAAACGCACTGGCTGCCGTCGGAAACAGCTACGAGATCACATTGATCTTCATTGCATTCGCATTCGGATGCAACATTGGATGCTCCGTCATCGTATCCCAGCTCTTCGGTGCCAAACAATACAGTGAAATGAAGACCGCCGTTTACACCACACTGATCGCAGGTGCAGTACTCTGCGCGGTACTGATGGCAGGCGGACTGGCACTCTGCCGCTCACTCCTGGAGCTGATCAACACCCCGGCAGAAATCCTCGATGACTCCATGCTCTACTTAAATATCTATATTTTAGGACTGCCGTTTTTGTTCTTTTATAATATTGCAACCGGAATCTTCTCCGCACTGGGCGACTCCAAAACCCCATTCATTTTCCTGGCCGCATCCTCAACCTCCAACATCGCAGTGGACATCCTGTTTGTCACTGCTTTCAAGATGGGCGTAGCCGGTGTTGCATGGGCAACCTTCCTGTGCCAGGGTGTCAGCTGCATCCTCGCAATCCTGGTTGTTTTACGCAGACTGGCTGGTGTCAAGACCGAACGCCGTGCCGCCATCTTCTCCTGGCGGCTGCTCGGCAAGATCTCTGTCATCGCCATTCCGAGTATCCTGCAGCAGAGCTTCATTTCAGTCGGAAACATCATCATCCAGAGTGTCATCAACAGCTTTGGTGCCAGCGTCATTGCCGGTTACTCCGCATCGGTAAAGTTAAACAATCTGGTCATCACATCCTTTACGACACTTGGAAACGGTATCTCAAACTACACCGCACAGAACATCGGTGCACAGAAAATGGAGCGTGTCAAAGAAGGCTTCCGCGCCGGTTTAAAGCTGGTATGGATTCTCTGTCTGCCGCTGTTCCTCGCTTACTTCTTCGCCGGACGTTACCTGGTATTCCTCTTCATGGATAACTCCACCGGCCCGGCCATCGACACCGGAATCCAGTTCTTGCGGATCCTCTCTCCGTTCTACTTTGTAGTCTCCGCAAAGCTGGTAGCCGATGGAATCTTAAGAGGTGCCGGACTCATGAGAAACTTCATGATTGCTACCTTCACCGACCTGATCCTGCGTGTGGCACTTGCCATTGGACTTGCAAAAGTCTTTGGATCTATCGGAATCTGGTGTGCATGGCCAATCGGATGGACCGTCGCCATGTGCATGTCCGTATGGTTCTATAAACGCGGACCGTGGAATCGGAAGTAACAATTTAACACAGTAAATCAAAGGGGCGAAAGTTCCCACAGCCGCCAGGCCTGGCGGCTGTGGGAACTTTCGCCCC
>OGWS01002293.1_pt1 | contig 12365 bp, 12 predicted proteins | sample 1576111 | NCBI WGS metagenome assembly OGWS01 (sample SAMEA3541534, study PRJEB24748) | human gut metagenome | biome: human gut; feature: human-associated habitat; material: faeces | place: China | collected 2012
TGAAACCGATGAATCCCTGGCTGGTTGATACCGGGTATTCGTTTACATTGATGAGACGGATCCGGTTGTTGAGTTCATACATGTGTTTGGAACTTTTGTCGAGATAGACGATGGAACCGGTAGCTGCCTTGATACCGTTGTTTGCCATATCCAACAGATGTTTTGTTTTTCCTTTGCCTTTTCTGCCTGCAATGATCTGAACCATAGTCGTGTCCTCCTTGGGTTTATTGAATCTGTATAAAAATTCTTTTATTATTAAAGTAATTATAGTACAAATATATGGAATGTGCAATCACTAATTGACAATTTTGCCAATAATATTTGTCATATTCTCGTAGAGGACGTCCCGGCTTTCTGCTTTCAGTACCACAGAGATATAATCCCTCTTGTTTTCATCCTGGCATCCCAAAATCAGGCAGGAACCGGCTGCTCTTGTCGTACCGGTTTTCCCACCGAGCACGGTAATGCCTTCCGGTGCTTTGGATTTTCCATTCAAATACTGGTTACTGTTCTTCCATTCCTGGGTTTTTGTCTGTCCGCCTGCATCAGTATAGGATGCAGTATAAGAAACCGTGCCGACAATTTTCTGGAATTCCGGATATTTCATAGCCTCCTGAAAGATCAGGTACAGATCATAGGCAGTTGTATAATGATCTTCATCGCTTAGTCCGTGCGGATTTACAAAATGGGTATCCGTTGCCCCAAGTGCATGCGCTGTCTCATTCATTTTTTCAGCAAATGCCTCGGTGCTCCCTGACAAATATACGGCAATCGCTGCCCCGGCATCGTTTCCGGAAGGAAGCATAAGGCCATATAAAAGCTGTTCCAGTGTAAGCGTGTCACCCGGATTGATGTGCGCGAGAGAAGCACCGGTCTCCGTAATGACGGTTTCCTGACCCACCGTTACCTGGTCGTCCAGATTTCCATCCCGGATTGCGATCAGCGCTGTCATGATCTTGGTAATGCTGGCCGGATACAGACGTTCAAACGGATTCTTCTGGAAGATCACTTCTTTTGTGTCTACACCAAAAACAGCTGCTGCTTCCGCTGTCACGGAAGCATCCGCCTCCCCTTCTTCCCCGGTAACGACGCATAAGTTTTTTGCAAAAGAATCCGCCTGTGCATGGTCCTGTGCATCTGCCGCCATGGTTTCCAGGCGGAAATTTTCATATGTAATCTGTGTCTGTCTGCCGCAGCCGGCAATCCACAGGCTGACAAGCAGACAAAACACTGCTATCTCTTTTTTCTTTTTCAAACCGTGCACCTCTAGCGATACACTTCACGCCATTCCAGATCTCCACGATCCAGGGCTTTGATCAGAAGCTCTGCCGTTGCCAGATTGGTTGCAAAAGGAATATTGTAGATATCACACAGACGAACGACATCGTTGACATCCGGCTCGTGTGTCTTTGGATGCAGCGGATCACGCAGATAGATCACCATATCCATATCGTTGTGCTCAATCTGGGATGCCAGCTGCTGCTGCCCGCCCAAATGGCCAGCCAGATACTTGTGTACATTTAAATTTGTTACCTCTTCAATGAGGCGTCCGGTAGTGCCGGTTGCATACAGCTCATGTTTATTCAAAATTCCTCTGTATGCAATGCAGAAATTCTGCATCAGCTTCTTTTTGGAATCATGTGCGATTAAACCGATGTTCATAACAGAACCCTCCTTTATTAGTTGCTTACTTTTCTCTGAAGTCCTACATTCATCACCACGCCAACCCCCAGATATACACTCAGCAGTGAGCTTACCCCGTAGCTGATAAAAGGAAGCGGCAGTCCCGTATTGGGAAGGATGCCTGTAGCAACAGCTATATTAGCAAAACTCTGGAATGCCAGCAGCGATGCAAGTCCCACACAAAGCAGACTTCCCATCAGATCTTTTGCCCGCGCTGCCATGATCAGACATTCATAAACGGTCAGTGCAATCAAAAAGATTACTGCCATGCAGCCGATAAAGCCCAGTTCCTCTCCGATGACGGCGAAAATAAAGTCCGTCTGTTCTTCGGACAGGAAATTTCCATTCTTTACCGATGCCAGAGTATTGTTATTGAGTCCTTTTCCCTGCAGCATGCCGGAACCGATCGCCATGATGGAATTGTTCTGCTGGAGATTGGCTTCCGCATAGTTTGCCGGATCAATAAATGCCATGATACGGCGTACCTGATACTCTTTCAGGAACGGCACCATGTTGTACTGGAGCAGATAAATAAACAGTGCTCCACATGGAACCACGACCGCCAGGGCTCCCAAAATCCACCGGTAACTCAAACCGGCTGCAAACAGCATGCAGAGAAAGATTACCAAGGTGACCAGACTGGTCGAAAGGTTTGGCTGCAAAAAGATCAGACCAAATGCTGCCAGAAATAACACCCCTGCAAAAAACAGGATTTTAAACTGGTTCAGCTTCTCCTGGTATTTGGAAAAATACCAGGCAAAAAAAACGATCAGACCAATTTTTACAAACTCAGACGGCTGGATCTGGCCAATGACCGGAAGTACCAGCCAGCGCCGTGCCACACCCCTGCTTACACCGAATACCAGTACCGCCAGCAAAAATGCAAGGCTGGCACCATAGATAAGCGGTGCAATAGAAACCACTCTGTGGTAATCAACAATGGATAAGATAACAACTGCTGTCAGTCCAACCAAAATTCCCACGATCTGTTTTAAGACCATGGAAGCATCCTGGTTTGAGGCGCTCCGGATAATCAGAACACCAGTAATATTTAACAGCAACACATAAAGGAATAAACGGTAATTGTAATTTCTGAAGTTATAATCTAGGAGCATTCTTCATTCCTCTTTATTGTAAATTGGCGAACCGGGAAAGACGCCGTAATCCAAAAAATCTGCTGACACTCCGGATCCGGCCGTACCAGTCGCAGATCCATAGCCTCTGCATCGATCTGGGCGTATCTGGATAATACGCCCACCAGGTCATCGCGGATCATTCCAATGATTCCCGGGGTTACCCCGGACTGGTCCGAAACCAGAAGAAGTTTCAACCTGGATCTGGCTATCTCACCGGAATTACTCTTTGCGGATCTTCCAGGCACTCTCATCCGCTCACCTCCTACGCCCTCTTCAAAAAGCCGGATATGCGGACAAGAATTCCTTTGTGGGGCTCTAAATCCATAAGCGGTACCGATTCCCCGGAAATTCTTCTGCAGATATTTAAGTAGGCTTCCCCCGCCATGGAACTTGTGTCCACCAGCGGTTCTCCCTGATTTGCAGATATGACAACGTCTTCGTCATCCGGAACCGCTCCGAGCACCGGAACTGCCAGAATATCCGCCACATCGTCCACGGACATCATATCGCCCCTGCGTACCATATCCATGCGGATCCGGTTCACGATAAGACGGATGTCATCCATGCGGGCTGCTTCCAGAAGACCAATGATACGATCCGCATCCCGGATGGCGGAAACTTCCGGGGTTGTAACAACCAGTGCCCGGTCAGCTCCGGCAATCGCATTCTGAAACCCCTGCTCGATTCCCGCAGGACAGTCAAGCAGAACATAGTCAAACTCTTCCCGCAGATCATCCACCAGCTTTTGCATCTGTCCCGGGTTTACAGAGGACTTGTCCCGGGTCTGCGCCGATGGCAGCAGGTAAAGGTTTTGGTATCTTTTGTCTCTTATCAGGGCCTGCTTCATACGGCAGTTGCCTTCCACCACATCGACCAGATTATAAATGATCCGGTTTTCCAGACCCATCACAACATCCAGGTTGCGCAGGCCGATATCGGTATCGATCAGCACAACGCTGTAGCCCAAAAGTGCCAGACCTGTACCGATGTTTGCGGTGGTAGTGGTTTTGCCGACCCCGCCTTTTCCAGAAGTAATTACCATGACTTCACTCATAGAAATGCCTCCTGAAAAATTTTACAAATTCTATTTTAACCTATAATCTTAAATATTTCCAGTATTAATTGAAATTTAACATATTTAAGAAAGATTTTTTTATTACTTTCGTACAAATACTACAATTTTCTACAGAAGCAACCATAGGACCCTTGCCGAGTTTCCGTCCCTTATCTCCATAATGGCAGGAAATGTCTGCAATATGAATCTGCAAAGGCGCCATTTCCATGGCTGCCACCACGGCATCCCGGTTTCCGGCTGCCCCAGCATGGACCGACCCCCGCAGTTCCCCAAGCACGATGATATTGCCTTTCGCACTCACTCTGGCGCCATGACGTACATCCCCGATGATCACAATGCTGGCTTCCGACTCAATGGATTCGCCGCGGTGTAAGTCTCCGCGATAAAACTGCCCCGTACGCTCGGAAAGCTCCATCAGTTTCTGATTCAGGGCTTTTTCACAGCGTTCGATCCGGTCCAGATCCTGATCCAGGAGGCAGAGCACCTCAATCCCGGAGTTTTCCGTAATGGTATTGACGATCTGCATTTCCTGTGCAGCCGTAAGTGGCCGCCCCTGCAGAAGCAGCGCCATCTGGACATTTCCCCAGAATTTGGCCGACTCCTTAAATTTCACAGCCAGTTCTCCGATCAGATCTTCAAAGCTGCAATCCGGATCCAGAATCACCGTCATGCCTGCTTTGCTGCTCTTGATCACAATTCTGTTTTTCATAATCTCATCCGCTCCTTTTTTGATCAGTCTCCGACCCGTACGTTGGAAACTTCCAGCGCTCCATTGCCAAGAATGGAATCCAGATCGGTGTATCCGTAGTAAAAGCGGTAAATATTTTTCGCAACAGCCGCTGCGTTTGAAGAAGAATATCCATAAGGAATATTCACCGTGACGCAGATTTCCGGATTGGTGTATGGTCCGTAGGAAATAAAGAATGCATGGTTGCCCCTGGTTCTTGACTCCTGTGCGGTACCGGTCTTTCCGGCAATTTCCACCTCCAGGTCTTTGAAAATAGCCTTTACCGAACCATCGGTAACCACAGCACGCATTCCCTGATGAACGGCATCCCAGGTAGCATCTGCAATATCCACATGTCCTGTTACGTTCGGTGTGTAATCCTTGATCAGATTTCCCTCAGAATCTGTCATCTTGTCCAGAAGACTTAGGTCAAACACCGTTCCGCTGTTTGCGAGTGCTGCAACATAGCGGGACAGCTGAACGTTGGAATAGGAATTTGTTCCCTGACCCATGGCAGAACGCTCCGGATCTTCGGTGGTCAGTTCCGGCGTTGTCTCTGGAATTTCGATTCCGGACGGACGGTTCAGTCCAAACATGCTGGCATAACGGCGGATCGTCTCGACTCCCATGTCGGTAGAATAAACCAGCGTATCCCGGTTTGTAGACAGCCGGTGTGCCACTTCTGCAAAGAAATAGTTACAGGAGTTCTGGATACCGCCCACCACATTCAATGGTCCGTGGTGTCCAGGATAGATCCAGCACTTGATAGACGGATCGACTTCCTTGTATTCACCGGTACAGTCGATGGTCTCATAAAGGCTGATCACTTTCTCTTCCAGTCCGGCAATCGCCGTGATCGGCTTGAAGGTAGAACCCGGTGCTTTCTTTGCCTGGGTTGCGTTATTGTAAAGCGGAAGGGAAAGATCTTCCTGCAGCTGTCTCATATATGCCGGGTCCGCACTTCCGGAGAGGCGGTTATTATCGTAACTCGGATATGTGACCAGTGCACGAACCTCACCCGTATTGACATCCGTGATCACGGCACCTCCGGTACATGGATCCAGAGCCAGCTGCGCTGGTGTCAGTTCAATATTCTGGATCTTTCGCCGGATAAACTGGAATGCATATTCTTCTCCATTTGTCGTCAGCAGCTGAACTTCATTCGCGTCATACGGAAGCACCCCCTGCGCGTACAGAGCCAGACAAAGCTGACGTCCGGTGATAACCTGATCGTTGATCAGATAGCGGAAGATCCGCTTGGTAAACTTCGCATCGCTCTTTAACTGTTCCAGCACATAATCGACCAGTACCTGGTAAATATCATCTGCGTTGGAATACTTGCTTGCAACATTCAGTTTTGTGGTATCAATCCAGTTTTCGGAAATACCTGCATAGATATAATCACGCAGGCTGATCTCATCGTCTTTCCACGCCTGATAACTTTCCCCATTCTGGTCAATGCGGTCTTTCTGGACAATTCCCACCGTACTGTCCGACAGCCAGTTATAAATGTACGCCATATACGCCATCATGTCTTGAGGCAGATCCTTCATCAAGGTTGGGTGATCACTCATCAGTTCATAACGAAGACGTTCCAGGATCTGTTCCCTGGATGATGTATAAATGGACTGGATCTGGCGTTCAATATCCGCTGCATCTTCGGAAGCCATGTGACTTAAGGAAAGCACATTGTTATTGATCAGCTGATAATAGGCATCCTTTACCGGAATGCTGATCTTGGAAGAATCCGTGATCGCAGAGGTATCTACATCCTGATTTACCAGTGCCTTTGCTACAATACCGGCTAACTGCTGCTCGATCAGATGATAAATACCGATCTGAAGGTCCCGGTCAATGGTCAGATAAATATCATTTCCCGTGGAAGCCTGACTCTCGGATATCACCTGCATGACATTTCCCACATTATTTACCACCAGGTTTTTATAGCCTTTATGTCCCTGAAGTTCCAGTTCCATGGAAGCTTCGATACCAGTACGGCCAACAATGTCACTGAGTTCATATTCCGGGTTGGTTTTCTTTAATTCCTCCAACTGGTCTTCCTGCACCTTTCCGGTATAGCCTATGATCGGTGCAAAATAAACAGCATCGTTATAACGGCGGATCGTGGTTTCCGCCACCTCTACTCCCTTTAATTCCGCGGTATGCTCCATCAGGTCTGCGACGGTCTCATCATCCACACGGTCACAGATGGTGATCGCCTCATATTTTTTATATGCGACAAGAGACATCGTATACCGGATATTGACAAGCTGGACCAGTTCTTCGTCAGAAAGGATCCGCGGATTTCCTTTTTCATCCTTCATTTTATCCAGACCATAGGAAGTTTTTTTCTTTTCGATCAGTTCCCGTGCGGTTACCGCAGTTGGATATTTTCCTTTTTCATCGTCCAGTTCATCAACCGATTTGCGCCCGTAAAAATCACGCAAAAAACGCTTTCTTGCCGCTTCCGAGGATGAGGTATAGATCATCTCCCCATCTTCATTCAATGCAATTTCAAGTTTTCCCTGTGCCTGATATCCATGCTTGTTTAAGATCCGGATCAATTTTAACAGCATATCGTTCATGCCCGCACTTCTTGGATAATCTCCCGTATCCTGTACGGTTACCGCATAAGCCAGCTCATTGTAAGCAAGCAGCTTTCCATTGCGGTCATAGATATTTCCGCGGGTGCCCGGTGTTGTAACCGTCTTTTCGATCATCTGGACATAATCTTCCAGATAAGATTCCCCGTTCACAATCTGAAGATCAAACAATTTGAACGCAAGGACCAGAAACATTCCGGTAAAAACAAGAGCCAACGCGAAAATACGGGAACTCAGGATCCGCTTAAAAAAGTCACATATCTTATGAAATAAATCTTTCAGCACGTGTTTTGTCACTCCTATTATGTCTTACTGTTACATTGCCCCGTGTTCCCGGTCCCTGCGGTTATCCATCTCATCCAGCCTGCGGTTTGCTGACAGGAAAAAGCGGTAAATCAAAAGTGTTGTCACCACAGTGAAAATAAGCTCCGGAATAATGATTTCCCTTGCATAATAAAGAAAATCCAGGCGGCTGCGGATCAGAAAACGGAAAATGTAAATGTACAGGTTATAGATCAGTTCATTGACCAGGCTCATGAGAAGCGGCAGGTTGATATAATCCTCATAATAATACTGGGTACAGATGCCGTTAAAATAGCCAATGTTCATGAAAAGCAGAGTATAAAATCCAAAGGGTCCGCTGTAAAAAAGATCCAGCAGGATTCCCGCAAACAATCCATACAAAAGTCCCGCTCCTTTTCCGTAAATAAAACCAAAGGAAAAGGTCAGGATCAGAAGCAGGTTCGGGGTCGCGGTAAGAAACGGGATCAGCGGAAATACACAGTTCTGCACGGTAAATGCCAGAATCATCAGTATCACATTCAATAGGATCCGTTTCATGCGCCTGTCTGTGCCCCCTCTGTATTTTCTGTACCATCCTGTTTTGGGTCTTCTTTTATGGATGTAATGACCAGGACCTCCTGAAGACTGTCAAACTGGGCTGCCGGGATCAGATAGCCGGATTTGGTAAGTCGTGACTGATCCGTTGTAATATCTGCAGCATAACCGATCAGAATGCCCGGAAGGAATTTGGAACTGATATTGGAAGTCACGATCCGGTCCCCATCTTTGAAATCTGCGTCCTGGGCAACATTGCTGATCCGCAGGCGCCCTTCCCCAAACAGGGTCAGATCACCGGAGACGATACAGGTATCCCCGGACTGCTGCGCCATGCCGCTGACACGGCTCACATCATCTATGATCGCGCGGACCGTAGCGTAATGCGCTCCCACATCGGTAACAATGCCGACCAGACCACCTCCGGCAATGACGTTGGCATCTACCTGAACGCCATCTGCAGAGCCCTTGTTGATCCGGAATACCTGGAACCAGTCACCGGAGTCCTTCGCAATAACCCTGGCACCGATCTTTTCATACTGCATATAGTCCTGGTCCAACTGATACAGCTCGCGCAGTCTCTGCAGTTCAAACTGCTCTGACTGCAGGCGGCTGTTCTCCTCCACCAGGGCATCGATGCGGTCCTGCAGGGCCTGCTTTTCTGCCATAGCGCTGTGCAGGGTACTGTAATTGCTGATTCCGTTATACAAAGAGGTTCCCACCCGGTTCACTCCGGACTGGATTGGGCTAAGCACATACCCGACTCCGTTTCTGAGCGGATTTAAGAACCCGTCCTTAAAGGAAGTAATGCCGATCAGCAGAATGCAGAAAACCGACAATCCGATCAGAATGTATTTGCTGCGTTTTGATTCCATCTGTTATAATCCCCGTTCTTTCATGCTGACATAAGTGCCGTCACCTATGATGATATGATCTAACACCGCAATCCCGATCACCCTTCCGGCTTCCTCCACCCGTCTGGTAAGCAGGATGTCCTCCCTGCTTGGTTCCGGGTCTCCGCTCGGGTGATTGTGCACCAGGATCAGGCTGACCGCCTGAAACCGGAGTGCCTGGATAAAGATTTCCCTCGGTGTAGCAAGAGACGCATTCACCGTTCCTTTTGACAGTGCTACGTCTCCGATCATGTTTTGTTTGGTATTAAAAAGCATCATGTGGAACTCTTCCTGTTCCTTATGACGCAAGTCTTCCTGATAGTATTCTGCCACCTGTGCCGGCTCGTTATAACGGACCGGACTCTTCATGGCTTTTCGTTTCCAGATGCGTCTGGAAAGTTCTCCAATGCACTGCAGCTGGATGGCTTTTACCTGGCCGATGCCCTTGATTCCCATCAGCTCCGGAAGGGAGAAATGCAAAAGTCCCAGAATTCCTTCTCCGGGACCTCCAAGCTCCAGGATCCGGGTGGCCAGCTCCAGTACGCTCTCCTGCGCACTTCCGGTCCGGAGGATCACAGCAAGAAGCTGTGCATCGCTCAAATGCTCCGGGCCGGATTTTACGCAGCGTTCATATGGCCGCTCCTCACAGGGCAGCTCTTTCATCTTTGTGTGTATCATATTGTTCACCCTCCGTTCTCTCTCCAAGTACGAAGCCGAAGGGGACACCGCCGCATTTTGGTTCACGCATATGTGCGAGAAATCAAGGCGTTTTTAGTTTACCACAAATCAATTTTCGTGTATACAAAAAATGGAAAACTTTAGAAATGGTTAAGATTTTCGGCTATGAAAATCCAAGTATTCCTTCGGTATTACAGGGTTACGATCCCTGCCTCAACCAGTTTCTGCAGGGACATCAAAATACCAAGCTTTGCATGGTACCAGGTCAGTCCGCCCTGGAAATACACGGCATACGGCGGCTTGATCGGGCCATCTGCGCTCAGTTCGATCGAAGAGCCCTGGACGAAAGCGCCTGCTGCCATGATGACCGGCGCATCGTAGCCCGGCATATCCCACGGTTCCGGGGAGACGAAGCTGTCCACCGGTGCCGCCGCCTGAATGCCCTGGCAGAATGCGATCATGCCCTCTGCCGTGCCAAAGGTAACTGCCTGGATGATGTCGTGGCGGGATTCGGTACTGTTCGGAACGACTGCAAAGCCAAGCTTCTCATAAACATTTGCTGCAAAGATCGCACCCTTTAATGCGCCAGCAACAACAGTCGGGGATAAAAACAGTCCCTGGAAGAAGGACTGGTTTAAGCCCAGGCTTGCGCCGACCTCTTTGCCAAGTCCCGGTGCGCTCAAACGGTAGGAAGCCTGCTCAATGCAGGATTTCTTTCCGACGATATAGCCGCCGATCGGTGCCAGGCCGCCGCCCGGGTTCTTGATCAGGGAGCCGACGATCATGTCCGCGCCTACATCCGTCGGCTCGATCCGCTCTACGAACTCACCGTAGCAGTTGTCTACCATGCAGATCACATCCGGCTTCACACTCTTACAAAATGCGATCAGCTCGCCGATCTGGCTCACGGAAAAGGTCGGGCGTGTCGCATAGCCCTTGGAACGCTGGATCGTGATCAGCTTTGTTTTCTCATTGATGGCCTTGCGGATATTCTCATAATCGAAAGTTCCATCCTCTAACAGGTCCACCTGACGGTATACCACACCATATTCCTTTAAAGAGCCGGCAGATTCGCGGATGCCGATCACTTCCTCTAAGGTATCATACGGTTTTCCAACCGGGGAAAGGAGCTCATCTCCCGGGCGCAGGTTACTGGATAATGCCACATGCAGCGCATGGGTACCAGAGATTAGTTGCGGACGTACCAGGGCATCCTCGCCGTGGAACGCTTTCGCGTATACCTCCTCCAGAGTATCACGGCCCAGATCGTTGTAACCATACCCGGTCGTTGCAGCGAAATGGATATCGCTGACTCTGGACTCCTGCATCGCCTTTAACACCTTCATCTGGTTGTATTCCGCAGTCTGGTCAATGCCTGCAAAGCGTTCTTTTAAACTTTTTTCAATCTCTTCTCCAAATTCCAGAACTTTCTGGCTGATGCCCAGTTCCTTGTACATTTCATTCAGTTCCATGTTCGTTTCTTCCTCCAAAGTAATCGTTGCAGATCCAGTTTAAGATTTTTTTCTGATCTGCCTCAAACTGTTCGATTTCAATAAAGCGGACTTCTTTTTCCCGCTTAAACCAGGTCAGCTGACGTTTTGCAAAATGCCTGGTATCACGCTTGATGATGTAAACCGCTTCTTCCAGGCTGATCTTCCCATCCAGGTAATCCAGCATTTCTTTATAACCAAGCCCCTGCATGGCTACCATGTCCCGGGTGCAGCCCATGGCTTTTAAGCAGTTCACCTCATCCGGCAGTCCCTGCTCCATCATAATATCCACACGCTGGTCGATCCGCTCATAAAGCGTCTTGCGGTCACGGTTTAACACATAATAATACAGATCATACGGGGATTGCTTTTCGCGCTCCCGCTTGTTATGCTCGGAAATCTTTTCACCGGTAAGGCGGTAATACTCGATCGCACGGATCACCCGCTTTGCATTGTTTGCATGGATCGCCTCTGCAGACTCCGGGTCAATTTCTGCTAACATCTGGTGCAGGAACACTTCTCCCTTTTCCTCTGCCAGCTGCTCCAGCTCTGCCCGGAGCCCGCTGTGGTCTTCATTTTCCGTAAAATCAATATCGTAAGCCAGTGCCTGGATGTAAAACCCGGTACCGCCCGTCACGATTGGAACGTGTCCGCGGCTGTAGATTCCTTTCATGGCTTCCTTCGCCATCGACTGAAACCGGGTCACATTGAATTCTTCCCACGGCTCCAGCACATCGATCAGGTGATGCGGGACACCATCCATCTCTTCCTTTGTGATCTTGGCTGACCCAATATCCATGTGCCGGTACACCTGCATGGAATCTGCGCTGATGACCTCTCCGTTCAGCGCCTTTGCAAGTTCGATCGACAGCGCGGTTTTTCCCACCGCGGTCGGACCGGTAAGCACGATCAGTGGCTGTTTCATAGCTTCTCCCCTCATCATACAATTCGTTTAAACTTCTTCTCCAGCTCATATTTGCTCATGGAAATGATCGTTGGTCTTCCATGCGGGCAGGCATACGGGTTTTCCAGACCCAAAAGCTGGTCGATCAGTGCATCCGCTTCCGCGGCACTTAAGACATCATGGCCTTTTACCGCAGCCTTACAGGACATGGAAGCAACTTTTTCATAGATCAGGTCTGCCCCACGTGCCTGCGTATCCTCAGAAAGCGTATCCAGCATTTCCATCAAAAGATCTTTCTTTGCGATGGAAAACAGGTTATCCGGCACTCCGCGCACCGCA
>OGWS01002294.1_pt1 | contig 12361 bp, 8 predicted proteins | sample 1576111 | NCBI WGS metagenome assembly OGWS01 (sample SAMEA3541534, study PRJEB24748) | human gut metagenome | biome: human gut; feature: human-associated habitat; material: faeces | place: China | collected 2012
GGAGCCGCCATAGGGGTCCACGATGATCTTGCGTCCGGTCAGGCCGGTGTCGCCCACGGGTCCACCCACCACAAAGCGGCCGGTGGGGTTGACGTAGAACTTGGTGTCCTTGGTGATGTAATGGGCGGGGATGATGGGCTTGATGATCTCCTCCACCACGGCCTCCCGCAGGTCCTTCAGGGCGATGTCGGGGTCGTGCTGGGTGGACACCACGATGGCGGGGCAGGAGAGCACCTTGCCGTCGTCGCCGTACTCCACGGTGACCTGGCTCTTGCCGTCGGGGCGCAGCCAGGAGAGCTTCCCGCTCTTGCGCACGTCGGTGAGCTGGCGGGCCAGCTTGTGGGCCAGGTCGATGGGGGCGGGCATCAGCACATCCGTCTCGTCGCAGGCGTAGCCGAACATCATGCCCTGGTCGCCGGCGCCGATGAGATCGGCCGCGTCGGTGCCGCCCTCCTGGTGCTCATAGGACTGGTTGACGCCCATGGCGATGTCGGGGGACTGCTCGTCGATGGCGGTCATCACCGCGCAGGAGCGGTAGTCGAAGCCGTAGGCCGGATCGGTGTAGCCGATGCGCTCCACCGTGCGGCGGACGATGGAGGGAATATCGGTGTAGTGCTTGGTGGTGATCTCGCCCATCACGGTGACAATACCGGTGGTGGTGAAGGTCTCGCAGGCCACGTGGGCGGTGGGGTCGTGGGCCAGAATGTCGTCCAGGACGGCGTCAGAGATCTGGTCGCAGACTTTGTCGGGGTGTCCCTCGGTGACGGACTCCGAGGTAAACAGACGCTTTGCCATAATGTAGTTCCTTCCTTTCTCACTCGGGCACGAAAAACGCGCCCCGCCGGATGGCGGAGCGCGTGGTGCTCATCCATCCTCATCTTTCGATTTCCTCGCCGGATTTGGCACCTTGCATTGCAGGTTGCCGGGTTTCATCGGGCCGTTCCCTCCACCGCTCTCGATAAGGCATATTCAATTGACTGTAGCTATTCTATCGACTTTTTTCCCGATATGCAATAGACAAAACAGGGGCTTTGTATAGCGCCGGCGGGGGCGCCGTTGTGCAAGCCGCCGGATTTACACAGGGGACGCTGTCCCCCTGCGCGGAGAGGCCGTCACGCCTTCCAGCCGTTGAGGTACTCCTCCTGCTCGGGGGTGAGGGCGTCGATGGACAGGCCCATGGCGGCCAGCTTGACCCGGCCGATGGCGTCGTCGATTTCGGCGGGCACCTGGTAGACCTTCTTCTCCAGGCCGTCCCGGTGCTTGACTAGCCACTCCAGGGCCAGGGCCTGGACGGAGAAGGACATGTCCATAATCTCGGCGGGGTGGCCGTTGCCGGCGGCCAGGTTGACCAGCCGCCCCTCGCCGATGACGTTGAGCACCCGGCCGTCGGGCAGGGTGAAGCCCTCGATGTTGTCCCGGCGCAGCTCCCGTTTGACCGCCATGGCCGCCAGGCCCGCCACGTCCACCTCGCAGTCGAAGTGGCCGGCGTTGGTGAGGATGGCGTTGTGCTTCATCACCGCGAAGTGCTTCGGGGTGATGACGTCCTTGCAGCCGGTGACGGTGACGAAGATGTCGCCGTACCTGGCGGCCTCGTCCATGGGCATGACCCGGAAGCCGTTCATGGTGGCGTCCAGGGCCTTGAAGGGATCCACCTCGGTGACGATGACGCTGGCCCCCATGCCGGCGGCCCGCATGGCCACCCCCTTGCCGCACCAGCCGTACCCGGCCACCACCACGGTCTTGCCCGCCACCACCAGGTTGGCGGTGTGCATGATGGCATCCCAAACAGACTGGCCGGTGCCGTACTTATTGTCATAGTAGTGCTTGGCCTTGGCGTCGTTGACGGCCATCATGGGGCAGGGCAGGATGCCCTCCCGCTCCCGGGCCTTGAGGCGCAGGATGCCGGTGGTGGTCTCCTCGCAGCCGCCGATGAGGTGCTCGCCCAGGTCGGCGCACTTGCCGCCCAGCAGGTGGATCAAATCGCCGCCGTCATCCACCACCAGATGGGGCTTGAACTTGAGGGTCTCGATGAGGAGGTTCTCATACTCCTCCCCCATGGCGCCGTGAATGCCGAAGGTCTCCACGCCCATGTCGGCCAGTCCGGCGGCCACGTCGTCCTGGGTGGACAGGGGGTTGGAGCCGGTGAGGCGCACCTCCGCCCCGCCCTTGGCGAGCACATAGCCCAGGTTGGCGGTCTTGGCCTCCAGGTGGACGGACACCGCCACCCGCAGGCCGGCGAAGGGCTTCTCCCGCTCGAAGCGGGCCTCAATGCCGCCCAGGGCGGGCATGAAGTCCCGCACCCAGTTGATCTTCCGGCGGCCGGCCGGGGCCAGGTTCTGATCCTTTACAATACTCATGCTGTTCCTCCTTGCGGGGCGGCCGCCGAGGGGCTGGGTCCGTCCCAGAAATCCAATGTCAGAAGGGGCTTGCTCCTGCGGAACTCCTGCACACGCCGGTGAATGGCCTCCAGCTGCTCCAGGCTGGCCGGCTGCTCCGGTCCGTAGGCCGGGCAGGTAAAAAACCAGCAGAATTTGGCTCCGGTGGCAATGACCCGGTCATAATAGAGTTCGGTGGCCACCCGCTCTGCGTTCTCCGCTGTGCAGCGGCAGGCCACGCCGAAGGGCAGCTTGTACCGCCGCAGCAGGGCCGTGGCCCGTGTGGCGTCGGCGCCGTCCTCGTCCACCTGAATGGCGGGGAACAGGTTGCGCACCCGCAACAGATCCGCGCACAGCTCGCCGGTGATGAACCGGGGCGGCGTGAAGGCGGCGAACACGCAGTCGGTGTGCTTGTTGCACAGGGCAATGGTCTCCTGCTCCCGGGCCAGAGGGTTGCCACCGCTGAAGATAAAGAGATGACAGCCCCGCCCCTTCCGGGCCTCAATCTCCTCGTCCAGGCTGTCGAACTCCATATAGGGCCGCACGCCGTAGATGGACGCGCCGCAGCCGCGGCAGCCCATCTCGCAGGGAAAGGAGGGGTCGATGATCACCGCCCAGGGGGCGCGGCCGTTCCCCAGTTCCCCCGCCGCGTTGCGGCTGGGCCAGTCCATCAGCCCGGCGTGAATCACAAAGTTCTCAAAAATCTTTTTCAGCACCCGGCTGTCGATATCGGTATACATGCTCTTGATGAGGCGGTGCCAGTTGTTGCCGGGGTCACTCATGGCCCTGTGAAACAGCTCCCGGTAGGGTGAGGCCAGCCGCTCCCCCGTGTATTTATCCAACCAGTCCATCAGCTTGGGAAGGTTGGCGTCCGGGTCCCGCTCCAGGTAGTCCAGGGCCTTGGAGATGCCGAAGGCCCTGAGTCTGGCCGGCAAGCTCATGAATCTGCACGCTCCTTTCCCACGGACAATTTTTATAATTGTATCATAATGCATCCATCGCCGCAACGCCATAGACAAAACTGCGGTTCCTGTTGGAATTTCAGACACAATGGCAAGAGTGTCTAACAGCCGGCGTTGACAAGCCCCGCAGTTCCGGGATATACTGAACTGATTTCATCTCAGATTTTCTAGGAGTGAGCGCCATGCGCACCGGACTCATCACCTTTCATTTCGCCCACCACTACGGGGCACAGCTCCAGGCACTTGCCACCATGCGGGCTATCCAGTCCCTGGGGCACGACTGCGAGATCATCGACTACCGCCTGCCCCACACCACCCGCACCAACCAGCTTTTCAAAAAGAGCGGCGGCGTGCGCGGCATGGCCTCCGACGCCCATACCGCCCTCCACTACGGGGCGTTCCAGCGCCGCTTCCGGCGCTTCGAGGCCTTTGTGGCCGAGGAGATGGCCCTCTCCCCCCGGCGGTACACCGCCTTTGAGCAGCTCCGGGCCGACCCGCCCGCTTACGACGTGTATGTGGCGGGCAGCGACCAGATCTGGAACCCCTATATCTTCCAGGACAAGCAGTTTGACCCCTCCTTCCTGCTGGGCTTCGTCCGGGAGGGCCGCCGCATCGCCTACGCCCCCAGCCTGGGCGTGCCCGAGCTGCCGGAGGACAAGGCGGAGGAGCTGCGCCGCTTTCTGACTCCCTTCTCCGCCCTGTCCGTGCGGGAAAAGCGGGGGCAGGTTCTGCTGCGGGAGGCTGCCGGGCGGGACGCCCGGGTGGTGCTGGACCCCACCCTCCTCCTCACCGGCGAGGACTGGGGAGAGCTGGCTGCGGCCCCCAAACGGCAGGGGCCCTATATCCTGTGCTACTTTGTCTCCGACCCCGGCGAGGCGGTCCCCTACGCTTTGGCCCTGTCGGCGCGCACCGGTTGGCCCATCGTGCAGCTCGCGGGGGCCCGGCGGAAGATCGACGGGGCGGCCGAGCTGGTCTTTGACGCCGGCCCCCGGGAGTTTTTGGGCCTGTTCCGGCACGCCTCCGCCGTGGTGACCAACTCCTTCCACGGGGCGGCCTTCTCCCTCCAGTTCCAGAAGGACTTCTTCACCTCCATGTCCCCCAGGGAGCGGGCGGAGCCCACCTTCTCCCGCATCTACAGCCTGCTCTCCCGGCTGGGCTGTGCCGACCGCATCCTGGGCCTGGACACCACCGCCCCGGTGGACGCCCCCATAGACTACGGCGCGGTGTACGAGAAGCTGGCGGCCGCCCGGGCCGACTCCCTGTCCTATCTGGGGGCCGCCATCGAGGGCGCCCCCCTGCCCGCGGAGGAGCCGGAGCCCCAGGCCGCCCCCCGTCCGGTGCTGTGCAGGGCGGAGGACTGCACCGGCTGCACCGCCTGTGCGTCGGTTTGCCCGGTGAACGCCATTGCCATGGAGCCCGACCATGAAGGCTTCCTGCGGCCTGTCATTGGGGAGCGGTGTATCCTGTGCCACAGGTGCGAGCAGACCTGCCCCATCCTCCACCCCCCGGTGCCCGGCCCCGCCCCGGCGGCGGCCCACGCGGTCTGGAACCGCGACGAGGCCGAGCGGACAGCCAGCTCCTCGGGCGGCTTCTTCTCCCTGCTGGCCCGCCATGTGCTGGAGCAAGGGGGCGCGGTGTTCGGCGCGGCGCTGGACGAGGACATGACCGCCCGCCACGTGTGCGCCCGCACAGTGGAGGAGCTGGCCCCCATGCGGGGCTCCAAGTACGTCCAGAGCGACCTGGGCGGCAGCTTTTCCCAGGTCAAGGCGCTGCTGGAGGAGGGGACGGCGGTGCTCTTCTCCGGCGTGCCCTGCCAGGTGGACGGGCTCAAACGCTACTTGGGGAAGGACTACCCCAACCTGCTCACCTGTGATCTGGTGTGCCACGGGGTGCCCTCCCCGGCGGTCTTCCGGGCTTACCTGGACGGCCTGGAGGCCGCCCGTGGCTCCAGGGCGGAGTCGGTGCGCTTCAAGGACAAGTCCCATGGCTGGGCCCACCCCTGGTTTACCGTTCAGTTTGCCGATGGGAGCGTCTATACCGAGGACTTCAACCGCACCGGCTACGGCCGGGGCTTCGGGATGCAGCTCTTCCTGCGCCCCGCCTGCGCCCGGTGCCGGTACACCTCCACCAGCCGCCCCGCCGACTTCACCCTGGCCGACTACTGGGGCCTGGACGAGAAGCTGGCCCTGCCGGTGGAGCGGGACAAGGGGGTCTCCATGGTGCTGGTGAACTCCGCCCGGGGGCAGGCTGTGTTCGATGCCCTCTCCCCCCGGTTCGGCCAGGTGGAGCGCCCCCTGGCCGAGGCGGTGGCGGGCAACCCCCGGCTGGCCTCCCCCCTGAAGGCCAACCCCCGCCGGGCCGCCTTCTTTGCCGCCTTCGCGGCCCTGCCCTTCGCCGAGGTGGAAAAGCGCTTTCTGGCCCTCCCCTCCCTGCCCTACCGGGCGGCGGCCAAGGTGCTCACCCCGGCCATGAAGGAAAAAATCCGCAAGCTGCTGAAATAACGGCGGCGAAATGTTTACAATTTATTCGGGAATTTTTCCCGGCCGTCTGGTACACTACTTTGTACGTCACAACGGGGCGGGCATTCCGCCCAACGGGAGGTAACTTCACTTGAGTGCAATTCAACGCTGGCTGGACCGGTTCTGCTACAAGCACCCCCGGTTCGGCATACCCAACCTGATGTTGGTCATTGTGGTCGGCAATGTACTTGTCTGGCTGATGGATCAGTTCAGCTACGGCGTGTCCCTGTCCGCCCTGCTCGCCTTCTCGCCGTACTACATTCTGCACGGACAGATCTGGCGCATCATCACCTTTGTCTTTGTCCCGCTGGACAGCAACCTCTTCTTCCTGGCCGTCTCTCTTTACTTTTACTATATGATCGGCTCAGTGCTGGAGCGGGAGTGGGGTACCGCTAAGTTCAATGTGTTCTATGGCTTGGGTATCCTGCTCAACGTGGTGGTCGGTTTCCTGCTCTACGCGGTCACCGCCCCTCTCTATCCCTCCCATCTGCTCCCGCTTCTCACCACCGCCAGCATGACCTACGTGAACCTCTCCCTGTTCTTTGCCTTCGCCACCCTGTATCCAAACATGCAGGTGCTTCTTTTCTTCATCATCCCCATCAAGATCAAGTGGCTGGCGTGGATCGACGCCGCCCTGTTCGGCTGGAGCGTCCTCAGCAGCCTCTTCGGCGTCTTTACCTCCGGCCTGGCCGCCCTCCCCGGCGTCATCATCCCCCTGGTTGCCATTCTGAACTACTTTATCTTCTTCTGGGACAATTTCCTCCAGCTCTTCGGCCGGGTCAAATACCAGACCTCCCGCCAGACCGTCAACTTCAAGAAGGCCACCAAGCAGGCCCAGCAGCAGAAGGGCTATATCCACAAGTGCGCTGTCTGCGGCAAGACCGACACCGACTACCCCAACGAGGAATTTCGTTACTGCTCCAAGTGCAACGGCTATTACTGCTACTGTTCCGAGCACATCCACAACCACGTTCACATCCAATAAAAAGCAACGCGGCGGGCGGCCTTCAGGCCGTCTGCCGCGTTTTTGTAACCGGGCTGTGATGATGTTCCACCCCATATTCTGTTATAATTGATTGAATAGATACTATTTGTTATTAAAAAAGGAGGTCTCATATGAATCGGCTCATAGCCTGCACCCTGGCCCTGCTGGTGGTGCTGCTCACGCCGGCCTCCGCCAACTCGGCCCCTACCCGTCTGGGCGGTACGGGCGGTTCCGCCCTGACGGTGGACGAGGGCTGCCCTGTCACTGTCACCGCCGAGCAGCTCACCTTTGATGTCAGCGGAGCGGGAGACTCAAATGGCCTGACCGCCCAGGTGAAAGCCGTCTATCAGATGGAGAATCCCACAGAAAATCCCCTTTCCGTCCAGATGAGCTTTTACCTGGAAGAGCACCGGGGACATATGGACTCTCTGGTGGATGTGGACAGTGCCGTGTCCTCCATCACTGCCGACGGCCAGAGTCTCCCCTTCACCATCCAAGAGGTAGAGACAGGGGACGCGGCTGTTGACCGCTTTGCCCTGACCTATACGGTGGAGTTTCCCGCCTGGGGAACCCGTGAGGTGGCAGTAGCCTATCTCAGCAGCAGCTACGGTCTTCGGGAGGGCACCACCTACTGGACGCAGGAATTCACCTACCTGCTCTCCCCCGCCAGGCACTGGGCGGAGTTTGGCTCTCTGGACATCACAATTCGCACCCCGGAGCCTGTACCTTACATCGTCCGCTCCTCCCTCCCCCTTCGGGAGGCGGAAGAGCGGTGCTACACCGCCCACTTCGACAGCCTGCCCGACGGGGAGCTCACCTTCACCCTCTATCCACGCCTCTCCATCACCCTGGCCGACCGGCTTCACGCCGTACTGACCTCCTATCAGTTCACCTTCGCGTTTTTCCTTCTCATTCTGCCTCTGACTCTCCTGGCGCTTCCGGCCCTCTTGATCTTCCTGCTTCAGCGCCGGAGCCGTCGTCAGCCCTGACGCTCCTTCACCACCGGGCTGCGAGTCCACTCCAGCCCGCAGGGCCGGGCTGTGGGGAAGCACAGGCCGAACAGATCTGTGCGGCGGGCCTCCGCCTCAAAGAGGGCGCGGGCGTCCCCATCCAGAGCCCTGGCCTGGGCGGGCTTGACCACCACCGGAAGGGCACAGGTCTCTTTCATGCGGCGCAGCAGCTCCCGCCCCCGGCCGCTGAGGCCCAGCACCCGTACATAGGGCGCCGCCGGGGGCCGCTCCGCCGCCCGCAGCCCCAGGAAGGCGGCCAGGGCCAGCCGCCGCAGCCGGGCGTGAGGGTAGCGCTTGGTCTTGGCCCGGGCATAAAAGTCCTCCAGGCTGTCCGCCGTCCGGGCGGAACGCGCCAGCCGGGCGGGCAGGCCCTCCGCCACCCCGCCGTCGGGGAGGGCGGCCCAGTCCGCCTCGTCCATCATGCGCAGACGGGCCAGCACCGCCCGGTCGATGTGCGCCATGGACGCCGTCTCCCCGCTCCAGGGGGCGGTGAGATAGGGGTCCGCCTCCGCCGCCCGTCCGGCCCGGAGGAGGGCCCGCAGCTCCGAGGCGGAGGCGAAGCCCCCGGCCGCCGGGCCGTCGTGGGCCGCCCCCCGCCGGGGGATGGTCAGGGCCTCCATGCCAGGAGGCAGGGCCCGCAGATACTCCACCCCCAGGTTGTCGTTTGGGCTGGCCAGGCAGTCGGCCCCCACCGCCGCCTGCCGGGCCGCCGGGAAGGACAGCCCACGGGCCAGCCCGGCCCGCAGCCGCTCCGGGTAGTCCGGACCATCCAGAGCCGCCGCCGCCGCCCGCAGGGGCGCCAGTTCCCCCGTCTCACTGCCGAAGGAGAGCACGTCCACCACCCCCGTGGCGGCCAGCAGGCCCACCGCCCCCCGGGCGAAAGCCTCCGCCGAGGCCATGGCCCAGGGGGTGGGCAGCTCCAGCACCAGATCCGCCCCGCCGGAGAGGGCCAGGGCCGCCCGGCTCCATTTGTCCGTGAGGGCGCACTCCCCCCGCTGGACCCAGTGGCCGCTCATGACGCATATCACCGCCGTGTCCGCCCCCAGGGTCCGCCGCGTCCGGGCGATGTGCCAGGCGTGTCCCCGGTGGAAGGGGTTGTATTCTGCGACGATTCCGGCTGTGGCCATGGGCTGAACCTCCAAACGCGAGAGTAAAATTTTTCTCTCTTTCAAGCAAAATATGGGTTGTCCTTTGGGAAAAAAGGGGCTAAAATAAAATATGTATGTGCTCTTATTCTACTACGGGAATATCCGGCTCACAAGCCATAGTTTAACGTAAGGAGAGAAGATTTCATGAAAGTTCTGGTCATCAACGCAGGCAGCTCCTCCCTCAAGTATCAGCTCATGGACCCCGCCACCCGTGAGGTGTTCGCCAAGGGGCTGTGCGAGCGCATCGGCATCGACGGCCGCCTGACTCACAAGGTGCCCGCCAAGGACGCCAAGTATGAGTTCGAGATCCCCATGCCCACCCACTCCGAGGCCATTCAGGCTGTGCTGGACGCCCTGCTGGACGCCGGGCACGGCGTGATCAAGAGCGCCTCTGAGATCGACGCGGTGGGCCACCGCGTGGTCCACGGCGGCGAGAAGTTCGCCTCCTCCGTGCGCATTACCGACGAGGTTATGGCCGCTCTGGAAGAGTGCATCCCCCTGGCCCCCCTCCACAATCCCGCCAACATCACCGGCATCAAGGCCTGCGAGAAGGTCATGCCCGGTGTGCCCATGGTGGGTGTGTTCGACACTGCTTTCCACCAGACCATGCCCGCCAAGAGCTATATCTACGCCCTGCCCTATGAGTTCTATGAGCAGGACAAGGTCCGCCGCTACGGCTTCCACGGCACCTCCCACCGCTATGTCTCCGCCCGCGCTGCCGCCATGCTGGGCAAGCCCATTGAGGAGCTGAAAATCATCACCTGCCACCTGGGCAACGGCTCCTCCGTGGCCGCCGTGGACTGCGGCAAGAGCGTGGACACCTCCATGGGCTTCACCCCCCTGGCCGGCGTTCCCATGGGCACCCGCGCCGGTGATCTGGACGCCGGTATCCTGGAGTACCTGATGGGCAAGCATGGCTACGACATGAAGGAAATGATGACCATCCTCAACAAGAAGTCCGGCGTGCTGGGCATCTCCGGCGTGTCTTCCGACTTCCGCGACCTGGAGAACGCCGCCAAGGAGGGCAACCAGCGGGCTGAGCTGGCCCTGGAGGCCTTCCAGTACAGTGTTAAGAAGCTGGTGGGCGCTTATGCCGCCGCCATGGGCGGGGTGGACGCCATCGTGTTTACCGCCGGTGTGGGTGAGAACGATGCCGCTACCCGCATGGCCGTGGCCTCCGGCCTGGAGTTCATGGGAGTAAAGATGGATGCCGAGGCCAACAACGTCCGCGGCAAGGAGACCGTCATCTCCTCCGCCGACTCCAAGGTGAAGGTGCTGCTCATCCCCACCGATGAGGAGCTCATGATCGCCATGGACACTGCCGAGATCGTTGGCAAGTAAGACCTGACAACAGCGCATCCCGGAGCTGGTACCAGCTCCGGGATGCGTTTTTTTATCTTCTCACGCCTGCGGCGTGTTGTTGTTTGTCTGCCCCCACAGCCGGGGAGCAGTATGCAGGGAAGCCGGTGATTCGAACGCGCCCTGGATAGCATTTCTCCTCCCGCGCATTCCCGGTCTATCGCCTTGCCTGTCTGGTACCTTGGCTGTAAAAATAAGATACCACCTTTTTCCCATTCAGAGTTGGATAAAGTATAACAGGCCTGTGAACGTTTTGTGAAATCTCCGCCCTCCGGCGCTCTTCCATTTATACCCTTATCCCAAATGACAAATATTTAACAATAAGGTTGTGGAAACTGACGATATCAGTATTTTGACCTCTCTTCTTTATGGAACACTCCGCCAAAATTCCCCCACCTCTTTTTGCTATATTGCACAAATTCGCGCACTTACCACACTGTTTCTACTTACTTTTTGGTTATTTGCTTACCGAATTGTGGGGATTGAAAGATAGCCTGCAAACCGTTAAATTATAGTCCGCAAAGGATGCCGGGCTGTGTTCCGGCAAAATCTATCACAGAGAGAAGAGGGAAACGTATGGCAAAACCAACCAAGGATAACCGCAAGTCCGTAGTCGACTTCGGCGTGGGCTGGGTCGTCATCATCTACTGCCTGCTGATGTTCTTCCTGTACGTCGGCATGTGCAACGACGGCGCCAACATCACCGCCCCCAATGTGGCCTACCGCCTGGGACTGGAGCAGGGCGACATCATGAACATGAACTCCCTGGCCGGTCTGGTGGGTGTCGTGTTCTTCATCATTGCCGGCCAGGTCAACCGGAAGATCGGCGCGCGCATGACCTCCGGTATCTGCTGCATCATCTCCGGCATCGCTTACATCCTGGCCTGCAACGCCCCCAGCATCGTTATCTACACCGTCTGCATGTGCTTCGTGTACGGCGGCATCATGTCCGCCGGCTATGTGGCGGGCGGCACCCTGGTGGCCTCCTGGTTCCCCAAAAAGAAGGGCGTGGTTATGGGCTATACCACCATGGGCCACAACTTCGCCTCCGCTTTCTATGTGCAGCTGGTAGCCATTCTGATCGCCCCTACCGTGGCGGGCACCACCAATATCGGCGAGAACTTTTCCACCGGCATCGTACCCATCGGCATCGCCGCCATTGTTCTGGGCATCCTGGGTATGATCTTCATCCGCAACGAGCCCTGGGAGCGTGGCATCAACCCCGACAACGTCTCCGACGAGATCTACCAGAAGGAGTATGACACCAAGGACGCCGTCGAGGGGGACGGCGGGTGGACCACCGGCAAACTGCTGGCCACCAAGGAGCTCTGGCTGGCGGCCATTACCACCGGCTTTTTCCAGATCTGCTCCGTGGGCGTCATGAGCCAGTTGGTTATCCGCAACACTCAGCTCGGCTTCTCTCAGCAGGCCGCTATGAACGTCATGACCATTCTGGCCCTGGGCGGCGTGGTTGGCTCCTGGCTGGTTGGCGTCATTGACGACGCTATCGGCACCAAGAAGACCATGGTCATGTTCGGTATCTGGTATGCTATCGCCCTGCTGCTCAACTTCACCGCTGTGGATTCCGTGACCCCGCTGGTCTACGTGTCCCTGTTCATGATTGCCATGGGCATCGGCGGCTCCGCCAACTTCACCACCTCCCTGCCCACCTCCATCTTTGGCCGCCAGGGTTTCGACAAGGTGAACAGTGTCATCTTCCCCATCCAGGGTGCAGTCACTGCCCTGTGCTTCCTGGTCAACGGCGTGGTGCAGAAGATTACCGGCGGCCAGATCCGCATGGCCTACCTGGTGTTCGCCGGCGTGGCCCTGGTGAACGTGCTCCTGGTGCTGATGGTCAACGAGCACAAGTACAACCGCGACTGGATGGCGGCCCACAAGAAGTAAGCTGCACCGCTTCTGAGCCTCTCCCAAAAAAGCTGTCCCCGCAGCCGCGGGGACAGCTTTTTTCGTTGCGCCCCATGCCCCATTCTGCTATACTGATC
>OGWS01002302.1_pt1 | contig 12321 bp, 10 predicted proteins | sample 1576111 | NCBI WGS metagenome assembly OGWS01 (sample SAMEA3541534, study PRJEB24748) | human gut metagenome | biome: human gut; feature: human-associated habitat; material: faeces | place: China | collected 2012
TGTAAGTTGGGTTCATTAAGTTTTCTTCAGAATAAATGTTATCTAATTTATTTATAGTTTGATTTCATTAATTCTTGAGTTGTTTACTAGATTATTTTTTGTTATGCTACCTTGCATCATCCATGATGATAAATAGTGATTATCTTTTATTTTTAACCGTTTAGTCGAGGAATTCCTTTATGAGAAAAGTAACACTTTCCGCATTAGCGATAGCTCTTGCTATGGGATTATCTGCTTGTTCATCGAGCCAAGAAGAAAGTTATGACCCATCTTCTAATGATGTTGCAACTTTCCAACCGAATAAATCTTCATCAGAAAATAATTCGTCAAACCAATCTTCATCAGAAAATGATTCAGCAAATCAAGCAAACGAATCAAATAACCAAAAACAATCAACCAAACCTCACTTGACAATAATTGAAAGAGGACCGGCAAGTAAAGGACACCCATCATCAGCGAAAGATTACGCTATTCCAACAACGGGTAAATTTAATGGGATTGCTTATGAATTTAGCAGCCGTTATGACAGTGACAAAATTGCTAATCCAAAAGTACATCAATTATCAACGGATAATATCTACGTCTTAAATATTAATGGTAAACGTATTGATATTGCACCAGAGGGTGTAAATCCAGGGTATACTTACTTGAACAAGGATGGAGAAATTCGTTTAAGCACAGGGGCTTTTGTTAATGGTGTAGTTTTCCAAGACAGTATGCAAAATGGGATTTATCAAAGCAAAAAAGATGGAAAAACCTACGTTTATATCCAAGGTGAACTCACTCCGACAGATAATATTCCGAAAAGTGGCACAGCTCGTTATCTTGGCCTGAGTAGCTACCATGTGAATAATGATACACTACTTGAAGGTGCTCTTGATCCTGTTGATGGCGCTCCTCCAAGATTTGGTATTGTGGGTGTTGATATGACGGCAAATTTTGAAGATAAAACGGTTGCTGGCCGCCTAGTTCATACCAGTGCAGCGAAGAATAATAATGTACTAGCTGAATTAGAGGGAACTATCTCTGGAAACCAATTCAGTGGTACAAAAAATGATACAAAACTGCAAGGTGCATTCTTTGGTGAAAACGCTAATGAAATGGGTGGCGTTTATATCAATGAGAAAGAAGGTTTTAGTGGTGCATTTAGTGCAAAAAGTAAATGGTAACGAAGAACTAGCAAGTTAGCGTATTTAATTAAAAAGAGCGGTCAAAATTGACCGCTCTTTTTATCTCTCAGCGAGATTATTTATTTAATTTCGCTTTGTAAGTTGGGTTCATTAAGTTTTCTACAGAAAGAATATCATCCAATTGTTCTGCTGTTAATAAACCTTTTTCTAATACGACTTCACGTACACCTTTACCGGTTTGAGCACAGATTTTACCCACCAAGTCGCCATTATGGTGACCGATAAATGGATTTAAGTAAGTCACGATACCGATTGAGTTAAATACGTAGTTTTCACAAATTTCTTTGTTTACAGTAATACCGTCTACACATTTATCGCGTAAGTTCACGCAAGCATTGGTTAAGATGTCGATAGATTCAAACATTGCTTGACCAATCACTGGTTCCATTACGTTTAATTGTAATTGACCCGCTTCAGATGCGAAAGTAACAGTAGTATCGTTACCAATTACTTTAAAGCATACTTGGTTAACCACTTCAGGCACAACTGGGTTTACTTTTGCAGGCATGATAGAAGAACCTGCTTGTAATTCAGGTAAGTTAATTTCTTTAATACCTGCACGTGGACCAGAAGAGAGTAAACGTAAGTCGTTACATACTTTAGATAGTTTTACTGCGGTACGTTTTAATGCACCATGAACCATGACATAAGCACCACAGTCAGATGTTGCTTCGATTAAGTTTTCAGCTGGTACGCAAGGTAATCCAGTTACCTCAGCAAGGTGTTTTACTACTAATTCTGTATAACCTTGTGGTGTGTTTAAACCAGTACCGATTGCGGTTGCACCAAGGTTGACTTCAAGAAGTAACTCAGCGGTACGTTTTAAGTTACGTACTTCCTCTTCAAGTAATACGGCAAAGGCTTTAAACTCTTGACCAACGGTCATAGGTACCGCATCTTGTAATTGGGTACGACCCATTTTTAAAATTTTAGCAAATTCTTTTGCTTTATTATCGAAACCATCATGTAAGTATTGGATTTTGTCGATAAGTTTTAAAATGCTGTTATATACCGCAATACGGAAACCGGTAGGATATGCATCGTTGGTAGATTGGCTAGCGTTCACGTGGTCCATTGGGTTAATAACATCATATTCACCTTTTTTATGACCAATTTTTTCAAGCGCGAGGTTAGCAACTACTTCGTTGGTATTCATATTCACAGAAGTACCGGCACCACCTTGATACACGTCAGATGGGAATTGATCTAAGCATTTCCCCGTGGTAAGAATTTCATCACAAGCCGCCACAATCGCTTTTGCAATATCACTTGGAATAGCACCTAATTCACCATTCGCTAGGGCAGTCGCTTTTTTAACCATTACCATGCCGCGAACAAATTCCGGTACATCAGAAATGGTTACATTAGAAATATTGAAGTTTTCAACCGCTCTTAAGGTATGGATACCCCAGTATGCATCTGCTGGTACATCGCGTTCACCTAATAAATCCACTTCTTTTCTGTATTGAGTCATTTTAATCACCTTTTTTGGTTGTTAATTAATTTGAGGTAATTATAGGAATTTACACTGAAAATAAATTTGATATTGATCACATTTTAAAGAAGAAGTATGAAAGATATTTTCATTTCTCGCATAAATTTTTTTAGGGTGAAATTTTTTTATTTATCCCCTTGAAACCGAAAAAGTTATCCCCACATTTAAAACACTTTATTTTAATAAGAAGGAAATTAATCATGAATATTCGTCCTTTACACGATCGTGTAATCATTAAACGTGAAGAAGTAGAAACTCTTTCAGCTGGCGGTATCGTATTAACCGGTTCAGCAGCGACTAAATCAACCCGTGCGAAAGTATTGGCAGTGGGTAAAGGTCGTATTTTGGAAAATGGTACCGTTCAACCTTTAGATGTAAAAGTTGGCGATACAGTCATTTTCAATGATGGTTATGGCGTGAAAAGTGAAAAAATCGATGGTGAAGAAGTGTTAATCATTTCTGAAAACGATATTTTAGCGATTGTGGAATAATTTAAATTAAGGAAAAAAGAAAATGGCAGCAAAAGACGTAAAATTTGGTAATGATGCACGCGTAAAAATGCTTAAAGGCGTGAATGTATTAGCAGATGCAGTAAAAGTGACCCTTGGCCCTAAAGGTCGTAATGTCATTTTAGATAAATCATTTGGCGCACCAACTATCACTAAAGATGGTGTGTCTGTCGCACGTGAAATTGAATTAGAAGATAAATTTGAAAACATGGGTGCACAAATGGTGAAAGAGGTTGCCTCTAAAGCCAATGATGCAGCAGGTGACGGTACAACGACTGCGACAGTTCTTGCTCAAGCTATCGTAAATGAAGGCTTAAAAGCTGTGGCTGCAGGTATGAACCCAATGGATTTAAAACGTGGTATCGATAAAGCAGTAAGTGCGGTTGTTTCTGAGCTTAAAAATTTATCTAAACCTTGTGAAACCTCTAAAGAGATTGAGCAAGTTGGTACAATCTCAGCTAACTCAGACAGCATTGTGGGTCAATTAATTGCTCAAGCAATGGAAAAAGTGGGCAAAGAAGGCGTGATTACCGTAGAAGACGGTACAGGCCTTGACGATGAATTAGCAGTTGTGGAAGGGATGCAATTCGATCGTGGTTACTTATCACCTTATTTCATCAATAAACCAGAAACGGCAACTGTTGAATTAGACAACCCATACATTCTTTTAGTGGATAAAAAAGTATCAAATATCCGTGAATTACTTCCAGTATTAGAAGGTGTGGCAAAAGCGGGTAAACCATTATTAATTATTGCTGAAGATATCGAAGGTGAAGCGCTTGCAACTTTAGTGGTGAACACCATGCGCGGTATCGTAAAAGTGGCTGCAGTGAAAGCGCCAGGCTTTGGTGATCGTCGTAAAGCAATGTTACAAGATATTGCGATCTTAACTGCAGGTACAGTGATTTCTGAAGAAATCGGTATGGAACTTGAAAAAGCGACATTAGAAGATTTAGGTCAAGCAAAACGTGTAGTCATCAACAAAGACAATACCACGATCATCGATGGTGTGGGTGATGAAGCACAAATCAAAGGTCGTGTGGCTCAAATTCGTCAACAAATCGAAGAATCAACTTCTGATTATGACAAAGAAAAACTTCAAGAACGCGTAGCTAAACTTGCCGGCGGTGTGGCTGTAATCAAAGTAGGTGCAGCAACTGAAGTTGAAATGAAAGAGAAAAAAGATCGTGTGGATGATGCATTACACGCAACTCGTGCAGCAGTTGAAGAAGGTATCGTTGCAGGTGGTGGTGTTGCATTAGTTCGTGCTGCAACCAAAGTCGCAGCAACCTTAAAAGGTGATAACGAAGAACAAGATGTAGGTATCAAACTTGCATTACGTGCAATGGAAGCGCCACTTCGTCAAATCGTCACTAACGCAGGTGAAGAAGCATCTGTTGTGGCAAGTGCGGTTAAAAATGGCGAAGGAAACTTTGGTTATAACGCAGGTACCGAACAGTACGGCGATATGATCGAAATGGGTATTTTAGACCCAACTAAAGTAACTCGTTCTGCGTTACAATTCGCAGCTTCTGTAGCGGGCTTAATGATTACCACAGAATGTATGGTTACCGATCTTCCAAAAGATGATAAAGCCGATTTAGGTGCTGCCGGAATGGGCGGTATGGGAGGCATGGGCGGAATGATGTAATTCCCCTTTGCGAAAGAAAGTGCGGTCGTTTTTCTTTATAGAAATGCGATCGCATTTTTATTTGTGTGGTGCTACACTTTACTTGTTTTCGATGATTTTATAGGTATAACAATGACAATTTCCCAAACTGAACTTAATCAACAACTCAAATCTGCCGGTATTGGTATTAATGCAACTGAATTACATGGTTTTTTGAGCGGCTTAATTTGTGGTGGACTGAAAGATCAAAGCTGGTTACCGCTTTTATATCAATTCAGTAACGATAACCACGCCTATCCAACCGCATTAATTCAGCCGATTACCGAAATCTATGAACAGATTGGTAAAACCTTATCGGATGTAGAAGGGTTTGATTTTGAATTGGGATTAACAGAAGATGAGAGCGTGTTTGCCCGTGCAGACAGTTTATCAGACTGGGCAAACCAATTTTTACTGGGTTTAGGTCTTGTTCAGACAGAATTGGATAAGGAAAAAGGCGAAATTGGCGAAGCGGTAGATGATTTACAAGATATTTGTCAGCTTGGTTATGAAGAAGATGATGATGAAGAAGAGCTTGCTGAAGCCTTAGAAGAAATTATTGAATATGTTCGCACCATTGCCATGCTGTTTTACACCCATTTCAACGATGATGCACAAGAAATAAAACCGATATTACATTAAAAGGAGCAAAACATGGATCTCGCATACATGGCGGCATTACCGCAAGAAGAATTTACAGAACGTCGTCAAAAAGTATTCGCACAAATGCAGCCAAATTCTGCTTTATTGCTATTTTCCGAAATTGAAAAACGTCGTAATAACGACTGCGGTTTTCCTTTCCGTCAAGACAGTTACTTTTGGTATTTAACGGGATTTAATGAGCCAAATGCAGCGTTGTTATTGATTAAAACGGAAGATGCGGAAAAGGTGGTTGTATTTCTTCGTCCGCGAGATCCTTTGCTTGAAACGTGGAATGGTCGCCGATTAGGCGTTGAGCGCGCACCGCAAAAACTCAATGTCGATGAAGCCTATTCTATCGATGATTTTAAAACAGAATTTCCAAAATTAACGGAAAAATTGACCGCACTTTATCATGTGGCCGATCGTCATCCTTGGGGCGATAAATTATTAGCTGAAAGTGCGGTGAAATTTTACGCTGTTTTTGATTGGCAGCCGATGTTAAGTGAAATGCGCTTAATCAAATCTCCAAACGAAATTCGCTTAATGCAGCAAGCGGGACAAATTACAGCATTTGGACATATTAAAGCGATGCAAGTGACTCGTCCAAATCGTTTTGAATATGAAATTGAAAGCGAAATTCTGTATGAATTTAATCGCCATGGTGCTAGATTCCCGTCTTACAATTCCATTATTGCTGGGGGCGATAATGCCTGTATCTTGCACTACACTGAAAATGATCAACCTTTGAAAGATGGCGATCTTGTGTTGATTGATGCAGGGTGTGAGTTTGCTATGTATGCAGGCGATATCACACGTACATTCCCTGTAAATGGTAAATTTACTCAGCCACAACGTGAGATTTATGAATTAGTCTTAAAAGCACAAAAACGCGCGATTGAGTTATTAGTACCAGGAAATTCAATTAAACTGGCGAATGATGAAGTGATCCGTATTAAAACTCAAGGCTTGGTGGATTTAGGCATTCTGAAAGGGGATATAGATAAGCTGATTGAAGAAAAAGCTTATCGCCAATTTTATATGCATGGTTTAGGTCATTGGCTTGGTTTAGATGTGCACGATGTTGGTCGCTATGACGATGATCGTAGTCGCACGCTTGAAGTGGGGATGATCATCACTGTTGAGCCAGGTATTTATATTTCAGAAGAGGCGGATGTGCCAGCTCAATATAAAGGCATTGGTGTGCGTATTGAAGATAACTTGTTGATGACTGAATACGGCAACAAAAATCTGACAGCAGCGGCACCAAAAGAAATCGATGACATTGAGAATTTAATGAAAAATTGAGAAAAATTCTCAAATTTGTGATCTAGTGCAAGTTTTTCCTACAACCAAAGTGTTACTATGCAATTAGATAAAAAAAGGTCAATTAAATCAGTAAGGAGTTGATTATGTATAAACACGTTTTAGTTGCGGTAGATCTTTCTGATGAAAGTGAATTTCTACTCAAAAAAGCCGTGGGAATTGCAAAACGTAATGATGCGCAACTTTCCATTATTCATGTAGATGTAAACTTCTCGGATCTCTATACTGGTTTGATTGATGTCAATATGTCATCAATGCAAGATAGAATTTCGAGCGAGACACAAAAAGCGCTAATTAATTTAGCAGAACATGCTGGTTATCCAGTGAAAGAAAAATTGAGCGGTAGCGGTGATTTAGGTCAAGTTTTGACGGACGCTATTGATCAGTATGATGTAGATCTACTAGTGACAGGTCATCACCAAGATTTCTGGAGTAAATTAATGTCTTCAACACGTCAAGTGATGAATACCATTAAAATTGATATGTTGGTTGTGCCACTTCGCGACGAATAGTGATCAAAAATTATTTTAGCCCTATTAAAATAACGTAAATTTTAACCGCACTTCTCAATCAATGCAGTAGAGTGCGGTTTTCTTTTTTAAGATCAGTGAAAAAGCCTTTTTCTCTAGGTCAAAATATGCAAGAATAGTGAGCTTATTTTATAAATCGTGATCGAGATAGAGACACAAGGTTTTATCAATGAAAACAACAGCAGAAATTAGACAGTCATTCCTTGATTTTTTCCATAGCAAGGGGCATCAGGTCGTCGCAAGTAGTTCACTTGTGCCTGAAAACGATCCGACATTGCTTTTTACCAATGCCGGGATGAACCAATTTAAAGACGTGTTCCTTGGTATGGATAAACGTCCTTACTCACGTGCGACAACTGCACAACGTTGTGTGCGCGCAGGTGGTAAGCATAATGACTTAGAAAACGTCGGTTATACGGCGCGTCACCATACTTTCTTTGAAATGCTCGGCAACTTCAGCTTTGGTGACTATTTCAAACATGATGCGATTAATTTTGCGTGGGAGTTCTTAACCTCTCCACAATGGCTCGGCTTACCAAAAGAAAAGTTATGGGTAACCGTGTATGAAACTGATAATGAAGCTTATGACATTTGGCATAAAGAGGTCGGTGTCCCTGCGGAGCGCATTATTCGTATTGGTGATAACAAAGGCGCACCTTATGCATCAGATAACTTCTGGGCAATGGGTGACACCGGTCCTTGTGGTCCATGTACTGAGATTTTCTACGATCACGGTGATCACATTTGGGGTGGGCCTCCAGGTTCACCTGAAGAAGATGGTGACCGTTATATTGAAATTTGGAACGTGGTATTCATGCAATTTAACCGTCAAGCAGACGGCACAATGGAAAAATTACCACGTCCATCGGTTGATACGGGGATGGGATTAGAGCGTATTTCTGCTGTATTACAGCACGTAAACTCTAACTATGAGATCGATATTTTCCAAAAATTAATTGCAAAAACAGCAGAAATCGTAGGAACAACAGATTTAACTAATAAATCATTACGCGTAATTGCAGACCATATTCGTTCTTGTGCATATTTAATTGCAGATGGTGTGATTCCATCAAACGAAGGTCGCGGTTATGTATTACGTCGTATTATCCGTCGTGCAGTACGTCATGGTCACTTGTTAGGGGCAAAAGAAGCGTTCTTCTATAAACTTGTGCCGACTTTAATCGAAGTCATGGCTGAAGCAGGAAAAGAAGTTAAAGAAAAACAAGCGAATGTCGAAAAATTACTTCGTTTAGAAGAAGAACAGTTTGCTCGTACATTAGAACGCGGATTAAGCTTATTAGACGATGCGCTAGCTCAAGTGAAAGATGGTGTGTTGTCAGGTGAAGTTGCCTTTAAACTTTATGATACTTATGGCTTTCCACTTGATTTAACCGCTGACGTATGTCGTGAGCGTGATATTGCAATTGATGAAGCAGGTTTTGAGCGTGAAATGGAAGCACAACGTTTACGCGCACAATCTGCAAGCCAATTTGGCATGGATTACAACAATGTTATTCGTGTAGAAGGTGAAACGAAATTTGAAGGTTATACTGAATCAGAATCTTTAGCCAAAGTGACCGCACTTTTCCATGATGGTAAATCAGTAGAGAGTATTACTGCAGGTCAAAGTGCCGTGGTGATTTTAGAAAACACCCCATTCTATGCCGAATCAGGTGGTCAAATTGGTGACAGCGGTTATTTAACCTCTCAAGGCATTCAGTTTAATGTAAAAGATACTCAAAAATATGGTCAAGTATTCGGTCATATTGGTGAGTTAGAACAAGGCAGTTTAAAAGTCGGACAAACAGTCAATGCGGTTGTGGATGCAGCAAGACGTCATCAAACGTCACTTAACCATTCTGCAACACACTTATTACACGCCGCATTGCGTCAAGTTTTAGGTCACCATGTAGTGCAAAAAGGATCATTAGTATCCGATACAGCATTACGTTTTGACTTTGCTCATCCGGAAGCGATTACCAAAGCACAGCTTAACGAAATTGAAACGTTGGTAAACCAAAAAGTACGTGAGAATTATGTGGTTCAAACGGACATAATGGATATCGAAGCGGCAAAAGCAAAAGGTGCAATGGCGTTATTCGGTGAAAAATATGCTGATGTGGTACGTGTTTTAACAATGGGTGATTTCTCCGTTGAACTTTGTGGTGGCATTCATGCTAAACGTACCGGTGATATCGGTTTATTTAAAATTGTGGCGGAAACTGCAGTTGCAGCAGGTGTTCGTCGTATTGAAGCGGTAACGGGTGAAAATGCAATTAATTGGTTACATAACCAACAACGTATTCTTACTCAAAGTGCAGATTTATTTAAATCTGACGTTAATACCCTTGTTGAGAAAATTCAGCAACTTCAAGATAAAGCGAAGAAAGCAGAAAAAGAATTACAAGGATTAAAAGAAAAAGCCGCAATGCAAGCGGGGTCCGATTTAGTGAAAAGTGCGGTTAAAATTAATGATGTTTCTGTAATCGTACATCAACTAGACGGAATTGAAACTAAATCGTTACGTGTGATGGTTGATGATTTAAAAAATCAACTTGGTTCAGGCGTAATTGTATTTGCATCTATTTTAGATGATAAAGTCAACCTCGTCGTTGGCGTAACAAGCGATTTAACTACTAAAGTGAAGGCTGGTGAGCTAGTGAATTTAATGGCTCAGCAAGTTGGTGGGAAAGGCGGTGGTCGCCCTGATATGGCAATGGCAGGAGGCTCCCAACCAGAAAATGTGAGTTTAGCATTAACAGTCGCAAAAAACTGGTTAAGCAATAATCTGTAGTACAAGCAGGTCGGTGGGATGCCGATCTTTACTTGATTGATAGGGATATCTAATAAATGCAAACTAAGGAGATAAAAGATGTTAATCTTAACTCGAAAAGTTGGCGAAAGTGTTCTCATTGGAGACGATATTTCTATCACGGTTTTGAGTGTACGTGGAAACCAAGTCAAACTCGGTGTGCAAGCGCCTAAAGAAGTATCCGTTCACCGAGAGGAAATTTACCAACGAATTCTGCAGTCAAAAGATGAACATGTAGACGGCACATCTTAGGTTTACGAGTTTTATGAATGTTTTACATTCTATTTATAATTTAATTAACGTTTTTCAAAAAATTAAACCCATTGGTTTGCAAGATTTTAAAAATAACGGAATTTGAGTTATAAAGGTAGAGAAGGAACTTTTCCAACTTAAATCTATCAAAGTTTAATAAATAATGACCGCACTTTTTCAGAGAAGTGTGGTCATTCCATATTTAAATAAAAAGGAAAATCAATGAAAGCAATTATTCCCGTAGCTGGTCTAGGTACCCGTATGTTACCAGCAACAAAAGCGATTCCAAAAGAAATGTTAACGCTTGTGGATAAACCACTGATTCAATATGTTGTGAATGAGTGTGTCGCAGCAGGAATTAAAGAAATCGTGTTAGTCACACATTCTTCTAAAAATGCGATTGAAAACCACTTTGATACATCTTTTGAGTTGGAAACCATGCTTGAGAAACGTGTTAAACGTCAACTTTTGGAAGAGGTTCGTTCTATTTGTCCTAAAGATGTAACCATCATGCATGTTCGTCAAGGGAATGCGAAAGGCTTGGGGCATGCGGTGTTATGTGGTCGTCCAGTTGTTGGAAACGAGCCATTTGCTGTAGTGTTACCTGATGTGCTTTTAGCGGATTTTACGGCAAATCAAAAGAAAGAAAATCTTTCAGCAATGATTAAACGTTTTAAAGAAACACAAGCAAGCCAAATTATGGTAGCACCTGTTGCTGCTGATGAAGTGAGTAGCTATGGTATCGCGGATTGTGGTGGCGTAGAGTTAAAAGGTGGCGATAGCGTCAAAATTAACAGCATTGTTGAAAAACCATCTGTTGATGAGGCACCATCAAATCTTGCCGTTGTAGGTCGTTATGTGTTCTCTGCTGCGATTTGGGATTTATTAGAAAAAACACCTGTTGGCGTGGGTGATGAAATCCAATTAACGGATGCGATCGATATGCTTATTGAGAAAGAGACCGTTGAAGCGTTCCATATGACAGGCAGAAGCTTTGACTGTGGTGACAAGATTGGCTATATGGAAGCTTTTGTAGAATATGGTCTTCGTCATGATAAATTAGGTAAAGAGTTTAAAGCTTTCCTAAAAGATCTTGTAAAAACTTTATAATTGACTGAAACCACCGAAAGGTGGTTTTTATTTATATATTTGGATTACACAATATAAAAGATAAAAAAAGAAGGCATCTAATGATGCCTTCTTCTTTTTCTATGAAACGAAATCTTAGCTTAGTTATTTTTCGCTAATAAAGTGCGGTAGATAATACCACCTAAAATACCACCGATAATTGGCGCAACCCAGAATAACCATAATTGGTCGATTGCCCAAGAACCTTGGAATACCGCAACTGCAGTACTACGAGCCGGGTTTACAGAGGTATTTGATACAGGAATGCTGATTAAGTGGATTAAAGTTAAACCTAAACCAATTGCGATTGGCGCAAAACCTGCAGCTGCATTTTTATGAGTTGAACCCATGATGATTAATAAGAAGAATGCAGTCAATAATACTTCTGCTACAAATACTGCTTCTAAAGAATAACCTTCAGGAGAATGCTCACCGTAGCCATTAGATGCGAAACCTGCAGTCACATCAAAGCCCGCTTTACCTGATGCGATAAGATAAAGTGCAGCACCCGCTACTAAACCACCAACTACTTGAGAAACGATGTATGGAAGAGCATCTTTCGCAGAGAAACGACCGCCAGCCACTAAACCAAGTGTTACAGCTGGGTTAAAGTGACCACCAGAAATGTGACCTACTGCGTAAGCCATGGTTAATACGGTTAAGCCGAAGGCAAATGCAACGCCCACATAACCGATACCTAGATTGACAGAAGCGGCAAAGATTGCACTACCACAACCACCGAAAACTAACCAAAATGTGCCGAAGAATTCA
>OGWS01002304.1_pt1 | contig 12307 bp, 8 predicted proteins | sample 1576111 | NCBI WGS metagenome assembly OGWS01 (sample SAMEA3541534, study PRJEB24748) | human gut metagenome | biome: human gut; feature: human-associated habitat; material: faeces | place: China | collected 2012
CTTCCAGGGTTTCCATGTATCAGGACACCGAAACCACTTCCGAAACACCGGCATATACCTATTATTTCCGTTATGTTCCCTATCTGTTTCTGGCTGTTCTGTGCTATTCCATGGGCTATATTCTTCTTGCTTTTCAGAAAGAAGATATCCAGAAACGTATGCAGGCTTCATCCGTTTCCATTCGCCGGCAGAACCTTGAAGGACTGCTTGCCATGTTTACGATCGGAGTCGGTTTATGGCTGATCGCCGTCACAGGTGCAATTGTCATGTATCAAAAAGATCTCCTGGCTTCCGGTGTTCTGACCTATTATCTCCTGAATACCTTTGTGATGATGATGGTCTCGCTGTCTCTGTCTTATCTGCTCGGACTTTTTGTAAAAAGCAGCAACATGCTCAATGGACTTTCCAATATTGTTTCTCTTGGCATGTGCTTTTTGTCCGGTGTTTTTGTACCAATGAGTGTTATGGATAAAAAAGTACTTAAAATAGCACAGTTTCTTCCAGTCTACTGGTATGAGGACATCAATGAAACGCTCGCCAGATATCATAGCGTTTCCGGCAATATTGCCACAGATATCTGGAAATCTCTGGGAATCGAAGTTATGTTTGCTCTGGCATTTGTTGCTATCATTCTGGCTCTTTCGAAATATAAACGGCAGAAGTAGGGCAATGTACCCTCACTTCTCCAGAAAAAAAGAACTCATGCTCTTGTGTTATTCATCACATTTTACTGTGAAAATCAACATAAGCATGAGTTCTTTCTTTTATCCTTTTTTTCAAGTCGAACAGTCCGCTCTGTCAGAAGAAGATTCCAACCTGTTCCAGAAACTGTTCCGGTGCTTCTACATGTGGAAAATGTTTTGTTTCTTTAATCATAACAGCTTCTACCGATGGATTGACATTCTGATATGCTTCTATGATTGCTTCCCCATTGTTCTCAGCTTCACCTTCAACAATATAAAGACTGTTATCGATTTCTTTCAGTCCACGGGTAATATCAATATTCATATATTTAGATGCTTTATTTGCATAAACATTCTTTGCATAACAGCCGCCTCTGTGCGCTGCCTCATAATATGCATCCTGCAGGTCTCTGTCCGGATGGAACGGATCAAATGCATAATTCTCAATGAATTCGTTATTAACAGCATCTCTTGATACGACCATGTGATAAACCAATGTTCCAAACACCGGAATTTCCAGACATCTGCGGAGAAGTTTTTCTTTCTTTCCAGGCATCTGTTTCAGACTTGAAAGACTGACCGGATTTACCATCATAATCTTGTTGAACAGATCTTTTTCATTGTGACATGCCATCACAACAAAAGATACTGCATATCCGTTCACGATAACATCTGTCTTCTCTCCGATCACATTTTTAATAAAATCGCAGATAGCCTGTACATAAACAAAGTTTGTATAAGTTATTCCTGACTTCTCAGAACGTCCGCATCCCGGAAGATCCAGGTTATAGACCGTATGTTCCAGTGCAAGATCATCCTCGATCTTACCCCACTCATATCCGGAACCACCCGGAAGCATATCATGGATCAAAAGGATCGGGCTTCCTTTGCCTTTTTTTGTATAATAAATATCACCAAAGCGCCAATGATAATAGTTTCTTACATCAGTGTCCAGCATTTCCTTCAGACAGGCGGATGCTGCAATCACTTTATTTATAATATGAATAGTGGCAGTTGTTGTCATAACCAGTGCTGCTGCAGTCAGCAGACGTTTGCTGTGTTTCTTCATGTTCTACCTCCCTTTTTCCATCACCTGAATATCTATATTATACGATAAAAAAGGTCTTTTTACAATCTATAACAGAGAAAGAAGTTTCTCTACATCTTCCATTCTGGTTGCCCAGCTGGTTGCAAATCGGACTATAGTATGTGTATCGTCAGCCTTCTCCCAGAAGCTGAACTGGACATCTTTTTTTAATTCTTCCATCTTACAGTTCTCCAGAACAACAAACTGCTGATTAGTAGGTGAATCTATGTAAAATGTATATCCTTTTTCTTTCAATCCCGCTTTAAGAACGGCGGCTGTTTCGATAGCATTTTTACCAATTTCAAGATAAAGATCATCTGTAAAAAGCGCATCAAACTGCACCCCCGTAAGTCTGCCTTTTGCAAGCAGGGCTCCATGCTGTTTGACTCTTGTAAGGAAATGCTTCGGCATACTGTCTCCGGTAAACACAACAGCTTCTCCGCATAAAGCACCCGCCTTGGTTCCTCCGATATAAAATACATCGCAAAGCTTTGCAATATCCTGTAAAGTCACATCTGTTTCTTTACTTACAAGACCATAGATCAGTCTGGCTCCGTCCATAAAAAGAGGAATTTTATATTCCTTGCATACTGCAGAAAGCTCCGTCAGTTCTTTTTTTGTATACAGTGTTCCATATTCTGTCGGGTGAGAAATATAGACCATTCCCGGAAATACCATATGCTCATGATTTTCATCACCATAAAATGTCTCAATCAGATTCTTAAGATCCGCCGCACAGATCTTGCCATTCTTTTCCGGAAGCGTCAGGACTTTATGACCGGTAAATTCAATCGCACCGGCTTCATGTGTACTGACATGTCCCGTCTGAGCCGCTACAACGCCCTCATACGGCTGTAACATCGTATCAATGACAATCTGATTGGTCTGCGTGCCGCCTGTCAGTAAAAAGACTTCTGCGTCCTCACAGCCACATGCCTTCTTGATCTTTTCTTTTGCTTCTTCACAGTAATGGTCGGTTCCATATCCAGGAAGCTGCTCCATATTGGTATCGATCAGGTGCTGAAGGACTTTTTCATGTGCACCTTCTGAATAATCATTTAAAAAATATAACATCTCTGATTCCTCGCTTATTATAAAATCGACTCTATTTTATCACCAGGAAGATTTTTTTACCACTGGCAAACAAAAAAATACCCCGCGAGCAACTCGCGGGGCAGGTTCGTATAAATTTAATTCTCTTCTGTAGCTGTATCGGATGTACTTTCTTCGGCATCTTCCGTATCCGGATTCACCATCTTCTGATAAGCTTCATCCAGATCTTTTACATTCATCTTGTTCACCAGATAAACTTTATCCTCAACTACTGCCGCATAGAAGTTTGTATCATATTCATAATACTTCACCGTAGTTTCTTTTCCGTCTGTATCTTTAAAGATAAAGGTATATGTCGGATCTCCTTCTGGAGTATACTCCTCAGTAAGACGTTCCTGTGCGGTCATGTTGATGAGTTTATTGTAGAAAGTCGTGAATGTGGATTCATCGAGGTCTTCGCCATCTAACTTGTAAGTTGTTGTAGTAGTCTCTTCCTCATCATCAGAAGAACTTTCATCAGAGGAGTCTGTATCTGTGGAACTCTCATCCGATGTTTCTGTACTGCTTTCATCTGTAGTATCAGAATCTGTATCGTCTGTGGTATCTTCATCTTCTGCCTTTACGGTTTCCGTTACAATGTTTATTGTATGATCTCCGTCTGCGCTCTGTACTTCCAGGGAATCCAGATCATTGGAAGAAACATAGCTTACTGTCAGGTTGTAGAAATCAGCCATTGTACTGTCGAGGATATCTGTCAGAGAATCTTTCGTGATCGTGTAAACTTCTTTACTGTCATCTACTTTCACATAACGGTCATCGCCGGTCTCATCTCCCACATAAATGGTAAGCGTCTTCTCTACCGTCTGTGTTTCCTGTTCATCCTCGGAAGAGTCTTCGTCTGATGCATCCGCATCTTCTGAAGTATCTGCAGCCGCTTCATCTGTTGTGCTTTCTTCTGTATCAGCATCTGTGGACTCTTCTGAATCCTCATCGCTCTCTACAGCTTCATCCTCGGTATACTTCACAGTAATAACTGCATACGGATCGTCAAATCCATACTTGGAATCGTCGGTGCAGTTATAATCTACAAATTTATCGTATGCCAGAGATCCTATCGCTGAAGTTACAGTTCCTGCTTTTGTAGTATCTGCCTTCTCTGTAGTTTTACCATCAGACACATTCCAGAACAGATTATCTGCATCCTGTGTAAGCTCATAACTATTCTCTTTATCTACTTTAACATCTGTGATCGTAGCAGATGTTACGGATGGAAATGTGCCACTCTCCGCAAAATCATACAAAGTTCCCATAAAAGGCTCTATTGAGCTGCTGGATACCAGATAAACATTTTTATCATCATCCTCTTTTTTCACATAGTACTGATTATTTGAAGATTCCATTCCAATCTGAAGACTTGTATCACCATCAGCTGTTGTCAGCGTAATGGTATTCTGCGGATTATCCAGATCATACTGACTCATATCTTCCACATCGGAAATCTCCTGGTCAGCAGTCAGGGATGCAACTCCCTTGACTGCACTGTCAACTGTATCCTGATTTACCGGAAAATTCGCATCAGATTTTTCTGTCCAGCTATCATCTTTTTTATCAAATTCTACTTCATTCTGGTCTGCGGTAAATGAAACTGCTGTTATATCATCTGCCTCCAGACTTACCAAATCTACGCTTGTGTCATTCTCTTCAGTTTCTTTCTCTTCCTGTGAGGTAACATAAAAGTTTACGCCTTCATACGCTGCACACAGCACTCCCAATACGACTACTGCCGAAACCAGTTTGACTGTTTTTTTCTTCATTTATGCCTTTCTCCTTTTCAGCCATACCATAAATCCCATTACCAGGAAGACTACCGGGATGATTCCCATTACCATGATCTTCCAGAAGCTTACATCATAAGCAGTCAGTGTCAGATAGGAAATCTGCAGGTTTTTAGATGGAACAGAAATTGTTGATGTCTCATCCGAGCTGCACATCCAGCTCAGAGAACTCATGATCATCTGCTCATTTCCACCGGATACCATCTGGTTGATCTGGCTGTCCATCAGATTTGAAGAAGTATAATAAACGATCTGTGTCTCTTTGTCATCATCCAATGTTTCTGTAATACTTACACCAAGATCAAACGGACCATCAATATCATCATCGGTTTTTTCAATCGCTCCACTATTGACATCCACTTTGGAATAAGCACTGTCAGAAGTTGTCAGAAGACTGTTGATCGTAACGGTATCTCTGACATCATCTGTCTTCTTGATTCCCTGTGCATAAGGCATCAGAACATAATAACCTTTGGATGCAAAATCAGAGACTGCATCGGTGCTGTTGACTGTCGGTACCAGATAATAAGGCATCTGCGCATAATGCTGTGAATCGCCTTCAATTACAATACCCTCTGTTCTCTCTACTCCATAGTTCTTGAGAACCGCATCAAAATTATCCATGGATTCTTCTGTATAATCAGAGAAGATCATAGCTTTTCCGCCATTTTCAAGATAATCAATAATCGCATCTTTCTCAGATTCGGAAATATCGGAAGTTGGTGCGTTGATTAGCAGGCACGCAGCATCATCCGGGACACTTTCTTCTGTGATCAGGTTCAGAGATTTAATATCAATATTTGCTTTCTGGATATCTTCCTGAAGAGTAGAATCCAGGTCTTTTTCACCATGTCCATCCAGTGTATAAAGAACCGGAAGGTCTTCGGAAGTTACATAGGAAATAGCACTGTCGATCTGTCCTTCTCCATCGAATCCTGTCGTTGTGGACTGATACGTATTATAATCAATCGAAGATTCATAAATACTGCTGTAATTTACAACTTTGCTTCTGTCACCACATACCACGATCAGGCTGTTTGCAGCAACATCATCACTGGTATATTCTGACGTAAATTTCGGATTTACAACAGGATCTTTCTGTTCTACTTTAATATGATCTGATCCTTCTTCATATTTCTCAAGTAACTTTTTAATTGTTTCATCTTCAGAACCGCTCTGTACGACCTGATAAATGGTCACATCTTTGTCCAGATCTTTCAGGAATTTCTTTGTGTCATCCCCGATACTGTAAAGTTTCTGTTCGCTGACATCCACTTCTGTATATTTAGATGGAAGGGAACCAACGATCATATTGACTACAAGAACGATTACGATAAATACTGCACTGATCACAACGCTGTAAGAACCGTTCTTGATGTATTTTTTATTCATGGAATCCTTTATTTTCTGTTTTAAAGGTTTCTTTTCTTTTTTGGCTGTCTCTTTTGCCGGATTTTCAATCTTATCTGCTTTCTTTGCTTTCAGTTTTTCCGTAAATTTCATTGTCTCCCACCTCCTTAATTCCAACGTCTCTTGGCAATCGACTGTACAGTCAGAAACAGGCAGACTGCAATCACAGACACGAAATACAAAACGCCTTTGACATCAAAGATTGCATTTGCAAAGTTGTCAAAATGGCTGCTCAGGTTGAAGATATCCAGAATTTTCTGGATTCCACCTGAGAAAAAGCTGGAATTTACAACATAAACAATGACAAGTGCGATTTCCCCAACTACACAGATGACTGCTGAGATCAGGAAGTTTTTGATCATTGTATAGATTATGATCGCTGCTGCCAGAATCAGTGCACACTGATGTACGATGTTCGGTAACTGGACCTTCACCGCCATGGCTGTCGCCACAACAGCGCCCATATAGAAGGAGCCATCTGCTGCGATACTGAACACGCCGCTTCGTAAAATGATATTCAATGCCAGTCCGGAGAAGATCAGTGGAACCGCTCTCTCCAGCACATTAAAGAAGCTTCTCTTTGTCTCCAGCGGTCCAAGTACCAGCTTGCGGATCGCAAATACCGGCTGATCACTTACCATAAAAATGATGGCAAATACGATCAGCAACGCAATGGCAATGGCACTGATGATACGGATCACGCTGAAATATTTCATCACATAATCTGTTTTCTGTCCTGTCTTTTTCATTTGCCCATGCCCTCCTGTGTCTTAATTCCCAGCATATAGAGACCCAGTTCTTTCTCACTGACCTCTTTCTTCCGGTTGTCCAGCTCTGCCACAATATTGCCCTTGTGCATAACCAGGATCCGGTCGCTTAAGGAGAGCAGCTCATTCAAGTCCGCAGAAATCAGCAGGATTCCCTTTCCCGCCTCACGCATGCTTAAAATCTTGGAATGGATAAAGGAAATCGCTCCGATATCGACGCCTCGTGTTGGCTGATCCAGGATCAGCACATCACTTCCGCTGCTGAACTCTCTGGCTACAATGGCCTTCTGGATATTACCACCGGAAAGGCTCTTGATCTTCTGTTTTTCAGAAGGGGTTTTTACCTTATACTCTTTGATCAGCTGAATGCAGTGTTCCCGCATCTTCTTGGTATTGATCACCTTCAACTGATTGGCAAAGCTGTCAATATTGGAAACCACCAGATTCTCTGCCACGGACATGCTCTCCGCACATCCATCATACATACGATCCTCCGGAATATAAGCCAGTCCAGTCTTACGGATCTCACCAATGGAATCATGGGTCACATCTTTTCCCTTCAGATAAACTTTTCCCTGACTGCACCGGATTCCGGCTGTGATAATGGAGATCAGTTCACTCTGACCGTTGCCATCGACTCCGGCAATTCCCAGGATCTCTTTATTCTTCAAGGTAAAAGACACACCATTTAGCTTGCTGACCTCGAATTTATCCCGGTAATGAAGATTCTCTACCCGGAGCAGCTCCTTGTCCGGATGCAGCTCTTTCTTATCATAATCAAAGGAGATCACACGACCTACCATCAGTCGGGAAATATCTTCCTCCGTCACCTCATCGGTCCGGTAAGTCCCTTCTGTATGGCCGCTCTTTAAGACGGTAATCCGGTCACTGATCTGTTTTACCTCTTTTAATTTATGGGAAATAAAGATAATGGTCATTCCCTTTTTCTTTAACCCGATCAGACGGTCAAACAGCTCCTCGGTCTCCTGTGGTGTTAAAACTGCAGTCGGCTCGTCCAGAATAATGATCTTCGCACCACGGTACAGGATCTTTAAAATCTCCAGCTTCTGTTTCATACCAACGCTCATGTCGCGGACACGGCGGGTCGCATCAATCTCAAAATTGTACTGTCTGGCAATCTCCTCTGTGATCTGAACATCAGATTTTTTATTTACCACAAATGGCAGGTGCTCCACGCCCAGCATCATATTCTCTGCACCGGTCAGGGAATCAACCAGCATAAAATGCTGATGCACCATACCAATGCCATGATCGATCGCATCCTTACTGGAGTTAAAATGCACTTCTTCTCCGCGCAGAAAAATCTGGCCGGAGGTGACACTCTCCATTCCATAAAGCATCTTCATCAGTGTACTTTTACCGGCTCCATTCTCGCCTACCAACGCATGAATCTCTCCTTCTTCCACGCTGAAGTTCACTTCATGGTTGGCCAGCACACCGCCCTCATAAATCTTTGTCAGATTCCGTACTTCCAAAATTGGTTTCATAAGCACTGTTCCCTCTCTAGTATCCGGTCATGATATTCTTTATCATGAAAACTCACGAACTAATATTATAAATCAAATTTATGTGAAATTCCACTATTATTCTATCATGTTTTCTAATACATAAATCTATTTTTTCTTATTAATCCGTTTTCTCCTATTCCGTTCCCTATAATCCGGCCTTTTTCGCCCGTTCCAGGGCAGATAAGATCACCTTATCCATGTCATAATATTTGTATTCTGCCAGACGTCCGCCAAAGATCACCCGATCCTCTTTCTCAGCCAGTTTTGCATACCGGCTGTAAAGATCCTGATTCCTCTCATCATTAACTGGATAGTACGGCTCCATGCCTTCTTCCCAGTCTGCCGGATACTCTCTGGTGATCACAGTCTTTGGCTGTGTTCCGAATTCAAAATGCTTATGCTCGATCACTCTGGTGTATGGAGTTTCCCGGTCGGTGTAGTTGACCACCGCAACACCCTGATAGTTGTCGGTGTCCAGCACCTGGGACTCAAAACGCAGACTTCGATATTCCAGTTTTCCATACTGATAGCCATAATAGGAATCAATGGTTCCTGTATACACGATACAATCTCCTAATGCATCATATTTCTCTCTGTTTTCCAGATAATCCACGCCGGTTTCCACATCGCAGCCCTCAAATAGCTTATCAATGATCACATTATAACCGCCGATGGGGATTCCCTGGTATAGATCATTAAAATAGTTATTGTCATAAGTATAACGGACCGGAAGCCGTTTGATGATAAAGGCCGGAAGCTCCTTACAGTCTCTTCCCCACTGCTTCTCGGTGTAGCCTTTCACCAGCTTCTGGTAAATGTCCACGCCTACCAGACTAATGGCCTGCTCCTCTAAGTTCTTAGGCTCGCCTGTGATACTGGAGCGCTGGCTGGCAATGATGTCTTTCGCTTCCTGCGGAGTCGAAATGCCCCACATCTTGCTGAAAGTATTCATATTAAATGGCATATTGTACATCTCGCCCTTGTAGTTAGCCACCGGGCTGTTGGTGTAGCGGTTAAATTCTGCCAGACTGTTGACAAAATCCCATACCTCCCGGTTGCTGGTATGAAAAATGTGGGCGCCGTATTTGTGGACATGGATACCTTCCACATCTTCACAGTAGATGTTGCCGCCTAAATGGTCTCTTTTTTCGATCACCAGGCATTTCTTACCCTGTTTGTTCGCTAAATATGCCCAGACTCCGGCAAAAAGTCCACTTCCTACAATCACGTAATCATATTGTTTCATGGTGTCTGTCCTTTCGTTGTTGATACTTTGTTTTTATGTTTTTCCCGCCGTGTTCTTCTCACTTTTGGCTCTTCTTCCAGCTCCGGGTGCGTCTTCCCCATAAGAACTACGATGGAACGTGGCTCCGCCTCATAGGTCATCTGCTCTTCTAACATTGGTTCATTTCCATTCTCCTGGAAATTCTCTGATTCCTTCCGCCCGGTATCCACCACCAGATGCCAGCGGCGTCCCTTCGACAGCTTAGGCAGGGCAAATGAATGCGGCTCCCAGTGCATATTGTAGATCAGCAGGAAATCCTCGTCCCTGGTTCCGTCTTTCTTGTGTCCGTACTCTCCGCAATACATGATGGAAAGCTGATGACAGGAATCCGAAAAATCCGGCTGCCATGCTTTCATCCCATGACAGGAGATGTCCGGCTGGCCGCAGCCTAAACTGTCCATACCAAGAAGCGGTTTGACCTGATGAAAAACCGGATGCGCCTTGCGGAAGGCAATGCTTGCTTTTACAAACCGGTAAAATTCCGCATTGCTCTTCTGCTGGTTCCAATTCAGCCATGTGATCTCATTATCCTGGCAATAAGGATTGTTATTGCCGGACTGGGAATTGCCAAATTCATCACCAGCCAGAAGCATGGGCGTTCCCTGACTGAAAAACAGCATCAGCACCGCATTTTTCATCTGTTTTTTGCGAAGCTCCAGCACTTTCCTTTTCCTGGTCGGCCCTTCTGCGCCACAGTTCCAGCTGTCATTTTCCTCCGGACCGTCTTTTCCACGCTCGCCATTGGCTTCATTGTGCTTTTCATTATAAGAAACCATATCTGCCAGCGTAAAACCATTGGTTCCTGCCATATAATTGATCACAGCGCTATTTTCCAGATTTAACTTTGCCCGGTAAGCCAGACGGTTTAAGCTTCCGTCATCGCCCTTTAATACCTGGCGCATATCTCTTAAAAAGCCCTCATTGTACCAGCCCAGACGGCGGTGGCTTCCCTCGTCCACCCCATTCCAGTATTCTGCCCACAGCTTCAGGCGGCTTAAATACGGGTCCTGCCCGATCAGCTTTAAGGGCGCATCACCTACCAGGTGAATGCCGTCAATGTGGTATTCTCTCGCCCAGTAACGGACAGCATCCAGCACCATGGACGGATCTTCTTTTCCGCTGACGTACAGCTCCAGAACTAACTCCATGTTATTCTTATGAAGCTCTCTGACCAAAGTTTTCAGTTCTGTATCCGGGCGCTTGCGTCTGCCGGAGCTGTAAGAAGCCTTGGGGGCAAATAAAAAGCTGTCGCCGTATCCCCAGTAATTTAATTTAGGCGGCTGGTTTTCCACAGGCAGCTTCACCATACGCACTTCTGTCTCTTCCCGCACCTCGTTAAATTCCATCACCGGCATCAGTTCCAAGGTCGTCACGCCCAGTTCCTTCATATATGGAATCTTCTCCATCACCGCCCGAAATGTCCCTCTGTCACGGACACGAGAACTTGGATGCTTCGTGAAGCCACGGACATGAGCCTTATAGATCACACAATCTTCATAGGGGATTTGGGGTCGCTTGTCCTCTCCCCATTCAAACACGGTCTGTCCGGCTACTGTCTCCAGCTTTCTCTTAAAACCTGTCTCCGCTCCCCAGATCTCCCGTCCACGGAACACTTTTCCATAAGGATCCGGAAGCCATCCCTGTTCCGTCTGAAAGCCATACACAAAACAGCCTTTGATCTGCCGGTCTGTCTCCAATGTCAGGTTCCACACATCCCCCTGCCGAAGCTCCGGAGCCATCTCAAATACAGCCGTCTCCCCCTGCTCCTCCGTCAACACCAGACTGCAGGCACTACCCGGCCATTTCACCGACACATGAATCCTCTTTCCATCAATCGTAAGCCCCATCGGGTAATTTCTGTCTGTTTCTGCCACCACTCTAAACTGCTTCAACCCTGCTCTCCCATATCTGCTTTATTTTTGATACCTATTTTCACACGTTTCTTCATCTACTTCTTTCATTATAAGATATTGGGGCGGTTTTTTCCATCATTTTTCTTACTTTCCTGTTCCATCTCTAATTTCATTTTGTCTTTGGAACCATTATTTGACATTTCTGAAATATTTATCTTATATTCTTTTGGCAGACATTCTTTCAATTTCATATATAATCCACCCACTGCTTCATATTCTAATACGGTAAATACATTGCTATGTATCTTTCTGCTTAAAATGAAATAAATTTTCTTACTTTCCTTTTGGAAACTTCCCACTGATTTTGACTGAGTTGATTTAGGTATCCATATTTTCTTATCTTTTTCGCTCTTATCATGGTCATACCCTATAATTCCATATGCATTTCCATGTACCAATTTAAATTTATAATAATCAGGGGTATTGCCCGTAGAACTAATTCGAATTTGTCGTGCTTTTTCCACAAAATGGAAGATTTTCAGAAATGTCCTGCTCTTTTCAACACAGGATTGATGATCTTTCGTATAGACAAGGTAATTTCGGACCGATTGTCCTTTCTTGCACATCTCGTATAGATTCTGTTTTTTTATCTCTTCAGATTTTGATTTATCAATCTGGCACCCCAATAAATGCCAGAAATTATGCTCATTAATACGTAAAATGATACACTCTGTCGGATGGTTTTTCCCAACTCCGCAGCCAATTAGAAACTCCCTTCCAGCTAGTTTGTCATATTCCAAAATAA
>OGWS01002318.1_pt1 | contig 12270 bp, 11 predicted proteins | sample 1576111 | NCBI WGS metagenome assembly OGWS01 (sample SAMEA3541534, study PRJEB24748) | human gut metagenome | biome: human gut; feature: human-associated habitat; material: faeces | place: China | collected 2012
CGGCCCATTGGGCCGGCCCTGTTCCGGTAAAATATGCTTTGATCAGCCTCCGATTCAGCCGGGAGGCTGATTTTTTTGTCCCGGTGTACGGGAGTGTCCCTCAAAACCGCCGATCCCACCCAGGGACGGGGGGTCCGATCCGGGGAGGCGGTGGCAGAGCCGGCGAAGCGGATGTAGGATGCCGCATAGAGAGGGGGGGACAGGCGTGGCCAGACTGGCAGAGCTGGCAGACGGCTACATGGACGCGGCGGTGCGGCTGCGGATGGGGTTGGAGGAGGTCAGGGCGGAGTTGGAGACCGCCGAGGACGGTCGACGGCGGGCGCTGGAGGGGAGGGCCAAGCTGCTCCGGCAGATGCTGAAGGAGATGCGGGATTTGCGCCAACTGGCCGAGGGGTATTATACCAGGCCCCGGGACGGGACCTACAGCATGTCCCAGATCTACGCGCCCCGGGTGGACAGCACGAAGCAGTGAGGGGGTGTGGAGGATGACTGAGGCCCAGGAGGTGCGTGCCCGGGCCAAGGCGCTGCGGGAGCGCCGGGAGGAGCTGGAGAAGGCCCTGGCGGGGGCTGCGGGGCCGGGTGCGCGCCCCCTGCGGCTGGAGCTGGCCCGGGTAAAGGAGGAGCTGGTGGACTGCGCCCGGCGGCTGAAGGAGCTGATGCCAAGCCACAAGGTACGCTGCCGCACCACTTGGGCGGGGGTGGACGGATGGCAGTGGGACAGGTTTCAGTATCAGACCTGGGCCGAGCTGGAGGGCGCCGGGGAGCAGGACGGCCCCACGGAGCTGGACCACATGCGCCTGGCCGTCCGGCTGGCCCGGGAGCGGGCGGTGACGGACAAGCAGGGGGAGTATCTGGCCCAGGTAGAGGGAGGGAAAAAGGCCGCCCAGGTGGCCCGGGAGGCGGGGCGCCACCGGGGGACAGTGAGCCGCACCGTGGGCCGGGGCCGTACAAAGATTGCCAAGGAGGCAAAGGCGCTGTATGAGGTGCTCCAGGCCCAGCAGGGGCCGGGGCCGCTGGTGGTGGATCTGGCGGACGGCCGGGTGCTGGAGGCGGTGCTCTCCCTGCTGACGCCGCGGCAGCAGCTCTATCTCTATCTATACTATGGGGAGTGGCTGAGCCTGCGGGAGATCGGAAGGCTGCTGCGGGTAGACCACGCCTCGGTGCTCCGCTCCATCCGGTGCGGGCTGGAGCGGCTGGGAACGCTGGCGGTGGGAACCAGGGCGGAGGTGCGTGGGCTGGAGGAGCTGGAGGAGCGGCTGATGGCCCACTTCAACCAGTTGGAGCCCCCGGAGGAGGCGCTGCGCCCCCGGCACAAGGCCCCGGCCAGGGCCCCCAATCCCCGGCGGCCTCCGGCGGAGCGGCCGCCCCTGCGGGCCATGGTGCTGCGGCTGGTGCGGGGCGGGGAGACCCGCACGGCCGAGCTGGGGGAGGGCCTGCGCCGGACGGAGGGCGGCCGCTGGGGGAGCGGGAAGCTGCTGGCCGCCCTGGAGGGGTGGGTGGAGCGCCTGCCCGGCCGGGGCAGGGAAAAGGAGGGGAGGCGGCAGAAGCTGGGCCGCCTGCTGCTCAAACTGTTTGAATGGATCAGGAGGGAATTGTATGCTGACCATCATCGAAATTAAGGACAGGGAGGACGGCGGCCATGGCCTGCAGAGCCAGAGCCACCGGACGGAGTGCTGGCTGGAGGGGTGGCTTGCCGTACCGCCGGAGCTGGAGCAGACGGCCTGGGACTGTGCGGGCTACTGCGACCTGGACATACAGGACGGCAAGCTGGTGGGCCTGACGCCCCGGGAGCAGCCGCCCAAGCCGGAGCCGGAGCCGGACCTGACGCCCCAGTTCCGCACAGCCATGCTGTCCTATGCGGCCACCAGCACAGCCATCCCGGACAGCTATGCCCTGGACATGTCCGATCTGTTTCCCACCTGGGCGGCGGTACTGGCAGACGGCGAGGAGCTGCCTGAGGGGCGGGTCCTCAACGACGGCGGCCAGCTCTACCGGGTGGTGCAGGCGGTGACACCCCAGGCCCACCAGGCCCCCCACGACGAGGGGATGCTGGCCGTCTACCGGCCCATCGACCGGGAGCACGCCGGCACGGCGGACGACCCCATCCCCTGGGTGTACGGCATGGATTGCCATGCGGGCAAGTGCTACCGCTACAACGGCAAGGTCTACCAGGTGGCCGAGGGCGGGGATATGATCCCCTGCACCTGGCCCCCCGACACCCCCGGCATGTGGCAGTGGGAGGAAGTGCAGGCATAAGATGAAGGGGGCGGATTTGCCGCCCCCTTTTGAACCACAGGAGAAAGGATGAGAGCCATGGAGCGAGCGAACGGAGGGAACAGCAATGCTGAACAGCCGGGATATTGATCGGCTGCGCCCCGACGTGGCGGCCAACTGCCGCGCCTGGCTGGAGCTGTGCCGCGCGGCGGGGCTTCTGGTGCTGGTCACCGGAACCGTGCGGGATGAGGAGTACCAGCAATACTGTTTTGAAAACGGCACGGCCGCCACGCCTGTACCCAGCTTTCACGGGGAGCAGGCGGGGCTGGCCTTCGACTTCTGCCAGAACATCAAGGGACAGGAGTATTCGGATTCCACATTCTTTCAGCGGGCCGGAGAGCTGGGGGAACAGGTGGGCTTTGAGTGGGGCGGCCGGTGGAAGAGCTTCCCTGACCGGCCCCATCTCCAGTGGAGCGACGGCGGAAAATACACCAGCAGTATGATCCGGGCGGGGGACTACCCGCCCGCCATGCCCCCATATCGAGAGGAGGACACCGACATGACGAAAGAGGAAATTCAGGCCATGATCGACGCGGCCGTGACGGCCGCCCGGCCGCCGGTCTACACCAGTGTGGAGAACTGCCCCGCGTGGGCCAGGGAGACGGTGCAGAAAGCCGTTGACGAGGGAGTGCTGCGGGGAGACCAGGGCGGCGGACTCCGCCTGACCGACGACAACCTGGTTAACCTTCAGATGCTCCGCAACCTGGGCTTGCTGGACGGGGGCGGGGCCTGATGGACCACATCAACGGCTTCAAGGCCGCCGTAGCCGCTGTCCTGGGCTGCCTGACCGCCCTGTGGGGATGGTTCGGCTGGCTGGTGGTGGCGTGGGTGGCCTGTATGCTGCTGGACTACGCCACCGGCACCGCCGCCGCCCTCAAGGCGGGGAAGTGGTCCTGCAAGGCGGCCCGGGAGGGCCTCTGGCACAAGGTGGGAGCCATGGCCGCCGTCCTGGTGGCCGCCATCCTGGACGGGGTGCTGGGCTTGATCCTGGATCATATCCCCGCCCTGACCCTGCCCTTCGATTATACGGTATTTCTCACGGTGCTGGTGCTGGTCTGGTATATCCTGACCGAGCTGGGGAGTATCGTGGAAAATGCCGGGCGGCTGGGAGCCCCTTTGCCTGCATGGCTGTCCAAGGCTATTGCAGCGCTGGAGTCCGGCGTGGACAGTACCGGAGATAAACTGACCCAAGGGGAAAAAAAAGAATAAAAGGAAAAAGCCTGTAGTCAAACGACTACAGGCTTTTTCCTGCCGTTGAGACAGACGGTTTTTACAGTGGACCGGAGAGGCCTGCTATACTTCACCCTGTGCGAGTGCTTCGGTGCCCAATAGGGTAAGGCGGAGTCCCTGCCGGGTTTTCCCTACTGATATGTAGCCGGACTCCGCCAGTCGGCGAATTCTTAATTTCAGCTTGGCCTCGGTAAAACCCGCCGCCAACAAAGGCGAAAGGCGAAGCAGGGAACCGCGGCCTGCAGGGCGCCCGGCGGCGGTAAGCTCCTGAATGGAGTTCAAAAGGAGGCGGTCTTCCTGGGACAGTGGTTCAGAACAGTCGGTGAACGCAGAAATTCGGTGGCCAAAAAAGTTGCGAATTAAATCATTTAAAAGCGATTGCTGCTGATCAGGGGCAATATCCTGCTGATAAAAAATAGTCAGGTTACTAGAAAAAGCCCGCAGCTCGCGGACGTTCCCGGGCCATGTATAATGTAAAAGTCTGTGCTCTAATTGTGCTGGAAGTCGCGCACCCTCGGCCATGGAATGGAGAAGTTCCGGGATATCCTCCACGCGTTCGCGGAGCGGAGGGATAACTAGGGGCAGGATCTTGAGTCGATAATAGAGATCCTCACGGAAGGTACCCTGCCGGACCATCTCGTTCAAATTCCGGTTGGTTGCGCAGATAACCCGTACGTCAATAGGGATCACACTGGTGGAGCCAACCGGCATCACTTCCCGCTCTTCCAGAACCCGTAGAAGGCGACTTTGAAGAGAGAGGGGAATGTCGCCAATTTCATCAAGAAAAATGGTGCCGTTATCGGCGGTTTGAAAGAGGCCCTGCTTTCCCCCTTTGCGTGCCCCAGTAAAAGCCCCCTCTTCATAACCAAAAAGTTCGCTTTCAATTAGGGTATCTGGAATGGCGGCACAGTTTACGGCCACAAAGGGGCTTTGACGGCGACGCGAGGCATTGTGGATGGACTGGGCAAACAACTCCTTGCCTGTGCCGCTCTCCCCAAAGATGAGGATGGTCTCATCTGTACCAGAATAGTACTGTGCCAGGCGAATTGCCTTTTGAACAGCGGGGGAGTGTCCTAAAATGTCTGAAAAGTGGTACTTGGCTGGCAAGGAGTTCTTTTTTACACCATGAGAGCACCGTTTTTCGGAGGAGGACGCGGCGATTGGGGTGAGCAGGATGAAACAGTGGCGGTGCTGGAGGGGGGACTCGAAGTGGAGGTGCAGTGTATAGGGCTTTTTCCCTAAATATACGACTTCCTTTTCCTCACGACCTTCGGACAGGGAGGCGGCGAGGTGGGCCAACTCTGGAAAACACGGGAGAAGCGGGTGGCCAGGCAATCCCTTCTGTCCGGCGGGCAGGAGACGGGCGGCGGCCTCGTTCAGCTCCACGATCTGTTGGTTCTCATCCAGGTGGAACAGAGCAGTGCCTGTAAGAGCGAGTGTCTGGGATAACTGGCTTTTGAGTAGTTGGTTCTGGGTGTGGATATCTTGTCGGTGGTACAGCTCAGATACCAGTTGCTGCATCACCGGTATATGGAACTGGTTCAAAAAGTCAGGCGGCAGATTATATATTTTGACAATTTCAGCAAGAGTAGAGGGAGTGATATTTCGGTATCCCAGGTTGATGTAGACCTTTTTGTTTTCTGGACAATAGCTGCGAAAACCGGCATAAACAACGGTGTCATAGGGAGTAGTGTCTATGTCACAGCCGGGCCAATAAGGGATATAGTTCAGATGATTGATCCCGAGCTGTTGCAGGTTTTCTACCAAATCCTCCGCAATCCGTCTGGGCTTGTTTGCAACCAGCACTGGCGTACCTTCGGGCAGTTCCAAAAGCCGATGTAAGTGATTGCTGTCCAAAAAACGCCGGGCAAATATGATTTGGCTGTTTGGAAAATATTTGTCGGCGTACGCAAGGGAGGTAATATTGACCAAAATAGCGGCGGGTTCTGCCGCAAGCGTGTGTACGGTGGCAAGGGTAACAGGGACAATATCCAGAGACGAGGAAAAAACCTGTGAGAGAATTTTACACATATAGTTACGGTCCAGCTCGTTTTCCGTAAAAACACCAAGAGTTTGTTTGGCCATAGGGTGTCCCTCCTTGAAGCGCATGGGTGAAACATTGCCTCTTAAAAGGATAACAGACAGAGCATGGCCCGTCAATGCAATTTGGACATTATTAAAATGATTTAAGATATCCAGATATGAGATACAAACAGATGTATGAGAAGAAAAGGATAAAACAAATTTGTGAGATTACTCCAAATATCTGCAAAGTATTTTGGCTAAAAAATAAAAAAAGTTTAAAAAGGATTCATTTGCAGCGATATGGAATTAAAATTGCTTTTGATAATAGCGTCTGAGGGACCTCGGAGAGCTGCCAGCGTACAGCAGGTTAATAGGCAACAAAGTATGAGGAAAGGAAAGGCAGAAAATGGAGTTGGGAATCAAGGGAAAGAGAGCGGTAGTTACTGGGGCTGGTCAGGGTATCGGCCGGGAAACTGCTCTGGTCTTAGCCCAGGAGGGTGCCGTGGTCTGTGTAAGTGACATCAATGACAGCCGCGGAAAAGAAACAGTGGAGGAAATCTGTGAGAGGGGGGGAACTGGAATCTATATTCATGCGGATGTGGGGGTGCCGGAGGAGATCAAGCACCTCTTTCGGACGGCTGCAGAGCGGTTGGGAAGCGTGGATATTTTAATTAATAATGCAGCGATCTCCCCCAAAGTTCCATTTGAAGATATCCCGCTGGAGCAGCTTGAACAGGTTCTGCGGGTAAACCTAATGGGGGCATTTCTCTGTGCACAGGAGGCTGCGGCGCAGATGAAAGAAAAACGCTGGGGACGCATTATCAGTCTGGCCTCAATGGCGGGACGTTTTGGGGCAAATAAGTCCGGAGCGCACTACGCCGCTACCAAGGCGGGAATCGTTGGGATGACTCTAAGTTTGGCAAAGACACTGGGGCCGTACAATATCACTGTAAACTGCGTATCGCCCGGCCGCATTAATACGGAACTTACGAGGGTGCTGCCGCAGAAAGTCCAGAACGAAATCTGCAGTCAGATACCTCTGGGGCGTATTGGAGAGCCGTCAGAAGTAGCCTCCGTAATTGCATTTCTGGCATCAGAGCAGGCCAGCTATGTATCCGGCTCCTGCGTGGATGTGCTGGGTGGTTATATCGCATAAAGCGAAGGAGAATAAAAGAAAAGGAGGCTAAAACAGGCGGCAGAGCAATGGAAAAGAGAGCAAAAGACGTTTTTGTGAGGTGGAAAACATGTTGACAATCATACTGGTGGTAGGGTACTTCCTGTTTTGCGTGGGCATGGCCTTTTTTCTGGACTACAGAACCAAAAAAAGAAAACTGAATGAAACCGCAGTGGAGTACTCTACCGGTAAAAACAGCATGGGGTTGTTTATGGCTTTCTCGCTGATGTGCGGCAACCTGATCAGTTCCAGCTACATTATTGGCAACTCATCTGCAGTTATTGAGCATGATATCGCTTATCAGTGGACCTTCTACGGCTATATCATCGGCTGGGCGCTGACCTGTGCCTATATCCCCATTTATCGCTCCATCTGCTATAAATATGGCTGTTCCTCCTTGGGGGAAATCTTTGGAAAGCTGTTCAGCAAGCGGGTATCCGTCTGTGTGTCGGTCATGATCTTCGTATCTTTTGCCAGTGCGGTCAGCGCACAGACGGTCATCGTCTCCAATCTGCTTCAGTCCCTGCTGGGCATCCGCAGCGAGGTTACCATGACCGTCACCATTGCGGCCATGATCCTGCTGGCACTTCAGGGCGGCATGAAGGGTCTGGCCCGCATCAATATGGTGCATGTGGTTGTACTTAGCGTGTCCGTTGTGGCAATTTTTATTGCGGTAATGACCTCTGTGGGATGGGACTTCGGACAAGTTTACCGTGCGCTGGAGCCCCAGGGTACCTTTAAGCTCATTGGAGGCTCCAGAAGCAATTCCTACATCATCGGTACGCTTGCCATTCAGCCCTTTGTTACGGTTGTAAATGCATTGTCCATCTCTGCGGCGATCGGCGCCAAGGACGCCAAGACCGCACAGAAGGCTCAATCCATCATGCCTATTTTTGCAATTTTCTTTTTTGGATTGGTCATCATAGCTGCCTGCTGTGGCAAGTTCCTGTGGCCCGACATGGATCCGGGGACTGCCTGGTACACCATTGCCGGTCATTACGGTCCCGCCATGGCGGCGCTGGCCAGTTGCGGCGTGCTGGCGGCCAGTATGTCTACGGCGCCGACCTACATCATGGTAATGTCCAGTACTGCAATGGAGCTCTATACTCCCCTGCGTAAGAGCCCTATGAGTGAGAAGCAGAAAATGTTTCTGACCAAGCTGCTCATTGTGGTATTCGGAATCCTGTTCCAGTTGCTCGGCCTGCTCTCCAGCGATGTGGTGGACATCCTGTCCAACGCGCTGACAGTGCGCGCGGTATGCGGTTTGACCTTTACCCTGTTTCTGCTCTGGAAGCGGCCTAACGAGAAGTCCATTTTCTACAGCATGGTGTTGGGTATCATCGTATGTGTTGTCTGGATCGTGTACGGCTACGTCTTCGGTACGAGTCCATTCGGTATTCAGATTACCTATGCCGGCGGTATTGTCGCACTGGCGACCCAGATCATTGTCACGCTGGTCACTACCAGGTCCGGTGAGCGCTCCGACAGCTACCAGCTTTATAAAGAGGCCAGAAAAGAGATGAAGGCTGCAATTGCCGCAGGCAAACGTGTCTGATAGAACCATTTACTAAGTCTAAATCAGAAAGGTATGGACAAGCGGATGAAAAAGCATGGAGGAAATGTAATGGCCGGCCTGCTGGCCGACTATGGTGTGACGGCGGTATTTGGTGTGCCCGGCGGGCAGACTTTGCCGCTCTACTACGGAATTTTGGATGAGGGGAACCGTATCAGGCATATTCTCATGAAGGATGAGATTGATGCCACCTTTGCCGCGGACGCCTACGCCCGTATCAGCGGCGGTATCGGAGTATGCGACGCCACCGCCGGCTGCGGTGCCATCAAGTTTATTTCGGGCTTGGCGGAGGCGTACAACACCTCCATCCCCGTCATCGCCATCGGTTCTGAGATGGAGGGGGATTGGCTGGCCGCCCGGTACCGCGGTACGGGCTCCCAAGTGGTAGACTCCAAGGAGGTGCTCAAGCCAGTGACCAAGTGGCAGGCGTGCCTGCCCCATGTGAACAAAATGCCGGAGTTGGTGCAGACTGCCGCCCAGATGGCGGTCAGTGGCCGTCCCGGACCCGTATTTATCGAGTGTCCATGGCGGCCCTTCCGGGAGGAATATACCGGGCCGGACTATGAGAGCAACCGAAAACTGGCCAGCCTGCCCGCCCACCGTCCTACCCCGTCCCGCGACGAAATCGACGAGGCGATCCAGGTACTAAAGGAGGCCAAGAGGCCGGTTATGCTGCTGGGCGGCGGTGCTTGGCGTTCCGGCGCCAGAGCGGAGATCACGGCGCTGGCAGAGCGCATGGCTATGCCCGCAGCCGCCTCCCTGACCGGAAAAGGTGTGCTGCCTGAGAACCACCCACTGTCCCTGGGTGTGGTAGGCAGTCTGGGCGGCAATGATGTCTCCAGAAAAATGGTGGAGGAGGCCGACGTGATTCTCGCCATCGGCTTTAAGTTCAGTCAAAACTCCACCTATGGCTGGACAATTCCCAGGAAGGGCCAGAAGGAGATCCGCATTGACATTGACGAGACTGAAATGAATAAACTGCATACTACAGATGTAGGGCTGGTAGGCGATGCCAAGGCCACCCTGCAGCTTCTGCTGGATCGGCTGGATGCGCAGAGAGATCCCACTGCTGTAGAAAAAGAAATCGCGAAGTTGTACCGCGCTTGGCGGGAAAAAAACCGGCCGGCGGTGGAGGCTGATGATTGTATTACTCCGCAGAGGGTCGTCTCCTTATTGAATGAATTGTGCGGCGACGATACAATCCTGGCCTGCGACGCCAGTTTCTCCTGCGGCTGGGCGGGCAGCTTCTTTGACGTATATGGTGCCCGTCGTACCATTCTTCCCCGGGGCGCCGGCGGCCTGGGCTATGGACTTCCTGCCGGCATCGGCGCAGCGGCGGCGCGGCCGGGGAACAAGGTGGTGGTGCTCACCGGCGACGGAGGGCTGAACTACTGCTTAGGAGAAATGGCAGTGCTCCATGAGCAAAACATGGATGTCAAGGTGGTGGTTCTCAACAACAGCATCCTGGGTTGGATTAAGTGGTACGAGGCGGCCATGTGGGACGGCCGCTTTACCGAGGTGGACACCGAAACCATCGACTACGCCGCGGTAGCTAGGGGGCTCAATTGTAAAGGCATATCCATTCGGGACCCCAGGACCCTTCGGGAAGAGCTGAAGACGGCACTGGAGCTGGAAGGGCCAGTGGTCATCGACATCACCACAGCGGAAACGGAAGCATGTAAGTTTACGGATGATCCAAAGGCTGTGGCCTATATCCGGGAGAGCGCGGAGCAGAAAAAGCGAAAGTAAAGGCAGCTGGATATGAAAAGGGGAAATATGCCATGAAAGAAATCATATGGAAGCCGGAGCTGCACCGCTTTTCGAGCTGCAAGGAGTTCGTGGAGGAATTCCGGCTGGGTGCGTCCGACCTGATCCTGACCAACGAGTACATCTACCAGCCCTACTTCGGGGCGATGAACCTGGAGTGTGCCGTGCTGTACCAGGAGCAGTACGGCATGGGTGAGCCCACCGACGTGATGGCGGAGGCCATCCTGCGTGATGCGGCCGCCACGGGCTGCAATCGGGTTGTGGCCATCGGCGGCGGCACGGTCATCGACATCGCCAAGGTGCTGGCGGTGGGCGGCGGGGAGAGCATTGACGAGCTGTACGGCATGGCGCCGGAGCTGCCCAAGCGGCGGGAGCTGGTCCTCATCCCCACCACCTGCGGCACGGGCAGCGAGGTGACCAACATCTCAATTCTGAACCGGACCCGCCTGGGGACGAAGATGGGGCTGGTGGGGCCGGCCATGTATGCGGACGCGGCGGTGCTCATCCCGCAGCTCCTGGAGGGGCTGCCCTTCGGGGTATTTGCGACGAGCTCGATCGACGCGCTGGTGCACGCGGTGGAGTCCAGCCTGTCGCCGAAGGCGACGCCGTATACCAAGCTGTTCGGGTATAAGGCCATTGAGATGCTCATCCGGGGATATCAGACGATCGCCCGGGAGGGGCGGGAGGCCCGCCTGCCCCTGCTGGAGGACTTCCTGATTGCGTCGAACTATGCGGGCTTTGCATTCGGTACGGCTGGGTGCGCGGCGGTGCACGCCATGAGCTACCCGCTGGGGGGAAAATACCACGTGCCCCACGGGGAGAGCAACTACGCGATGTTTACCGGCGTGTTGAAGAACTACATGGAGATCAAGCAGGACGGCGAGCGCGCCGTCCTGGAAACCAACGTCCACGGCATGCACCCCGACCTGATCCGCCTGCTGGGCCGGATGCGTTACCGTTCCAGCTACGGCCAGAACGTGCTGCAGCACTCCATCGAGGTTGCCAACCTGGCCGGCGTTATGGCCGCAGAGCTGGGCGCTGACGTCAACACCGCCAAGCGCGCCGGTCTGATCCACGATATCGGCAAGGCCCTGACCCACGAGATCGAAGGCTCCCACGTGAAGATCGGCGTGGACCTGGCCCGCAAATACAAAGAAAGCCCCGCCGTCATCCATGCCATCGAGGCCCACCACAACGACGTGGAGCCCCGCACCATCGTGGCCTGCATCGTCCAGGCAGCCGACGCCATCTCCGCCGCCCGCCCCGGCGCCCGCCGCGAGAACCTGGAGAACTATATCAAGCGTCTGGAGAAGCTGGAGGAGGTCACCTCCTCCTTCCCCGGCGTGGAGAAGTCCTTCGCCATTCAGGCCGGCCGCGAGGTGCGCATTATGGTGGCCCCGGACAAGGTCAGCGAGGATCAGATGGTGCTCCTGGCCCGGGACATCGCCAAGAAGATCGAGGAGGAGCTGGAGTATCCCGGCCAGATCAAGGTCAACATGATCCGGGAGACCAAGGTCATCGAGTACGCGAAATAAGATACGCACGGGAGGGGCTGCTGGACAGCCCCTCCTTTGTTGAAAGCGGGGAGTTTGCCCATGAAAAAACCGAAAAAAGAAGAAAAGCCCCTCAGCGGCGCTCAGGAGGCCTACGAGTGGCTTCAGATTTTGATTGTGGCGCTGGTGACCATCATCCTGGTATTCACCTTCGTGGGGCGCATCACCCCGGTGGTGGGGGAGTCCATGCTGCCCACCCTCCACGAGGGGGATGTGATGCTGATCCGGGACATCGGCTACACCGATCCCCAGCCGGGGGACATCGTGGTGCTCACCAAGGAGTTTGACGCCGCCAGGGGGCCCATTGTCAAGCGGATCATCGCCGTGGAGGGCCAGACGGTGGACATCGACTACCAGACCGGCACCGTCTATGTGGACGGCGAAGCCCTGGACGAGCCCTATCTGAACGAGCCCATGGAGGAGCCCTGGTATGAGGATCTCACCTCCGTGACGGTGCCGGAGGGGTCGGTCTTCGTCATGGGGGATAACCGCAACCACTCCAACGACAGCCGGGACGTGACCCTGGGCACCGTGGACACGCGCTATCTGCTGGGCAAGGCGGAGTTCATCTGCTTCCCCTTCTCCGACTTCGGACGCATCGGCTGAGGGAGGCGGCCGCCCCGCCCGGCCGGGGATCATACAATCGGGGGCCGCAGGCAATGCCTGCGGCCCCC
>OGWS01002322.1_pt1 | contig 12249 bp, 10 predicted proteins | sample 1576111 | NCBI WGS metagenome assembly OGWS01 (sample SAMEA3541534, study PRJEB24748) | human gut metagenome | biome: human gut; feature: human-associated habitat; material: faeces | place: China | collected 2012
CTTTCACGCTCTGGCTGGGAGCAGTCGGCCGCGCGGCAGCCAGCGGGTCAGCCGATCGCCTGAGGTTTTCGCGCTCCGCCACAGCCGCCAGCACAGCCATCCCGCCAGCCAGGCCAGCAGCGCCGCCCCCAATAGCAGCCATTTAAAGCTGGCGCTGTTTTCATCAGCCGGAATATCAATCGCCGCCCCGGCGAGGATGCCCGGAAGGAAATAGAGCGGCGGCCAGAGCAGGCAGCCGATAATATTCGGTAGCACGAACTTGGCCACCGGCAGGTCGAGCATCCCGGCGACCATTGGCACCAGCGGACGCGTCGGTCCGACAAAGCGGCCAATCAGAATGGTGATCATGCTGTGCTGATGCAGCGCATGCTCGGTTTTCTCCAGCAGGGCGCGGTTTTTCTTCATAAACGACCAGCGGTGCAACGGCTTCTTAAAGCGCCAGCCGAGCCAGAATGAGATCCAGTCGCCCAGCAGGCAGCCGACAATCCCCGCCAGCCACGCCTGCCAGAAGTTAACTTCGCCGCCGCCGATGAGCGCCCCAAGGCCAGCCATCATCACCGTGCCGGGTAAGATAAGCCCCACCAGCGCCAGCGACTCGAGAAAGGCCACCAGCATCACGGCTAACAATGAGTAGACCGTGGATTGGGTAATAAAGTGTTCGAGCAATGCTTGCATAATGTACCCGGTTAAAAAACGAAGCCCGGATTCTCCGAAGCCATCGCGCCGTCGTCAAGCCATCAATTGTCTTAATAGTTTACTGGCTGTGACATTTAAGCGGGTCATCATTTCACTTTCTTTACTTTTTATTCACAACCCGCGCGGAATTCGCTCGGGCTGGCCCCGGTGCATTTTTTAAACACGCGGGAAAAATAGAGCTGATCTTCGAAGCCGACGTTGCGCCCAACGGTGGCGATCGGCATCCGCGTGGTGCTGAGCAACAGTTTGGCCTGGCTGATGCGCTGATCCTCCCGCCAGCCGAGGACGCTGACCCCCAGCTGCTGGCGGAACAGGTGCGACAGACGCGAGGGCGACAGGCAGACGTGCTGGGCGACGCTGGCGATATCAAAATGGCTGTCCGCCAGATGGTCGCTGATGTACTGGCAGGCGTCGCGCACCCGGTTGTCCAGCGGCGGATGCAGCGATTCGTTGATCGCCTCCATGCGCCGCAGCAGCAGCTGTTCCAGCAGGTTTATCGCCAGCAGTTCGGAATAGCGCCCCGCCCCCTGCCCGGCATCGACGATCTGGCCGAACAGCTCGCCAAAGCGCGCCTGCCACTGTTCATCCGGACGGAAAAAGCCGGTCTGGGCAAAAATCGTTGGCCAGTTGAGCCACTCGTGCCAGTAGGCGCGCGGGCGGAAGTAGACCCACTGGTGATACCACTCGCTGGCGTCGGGATGGCGGCCATAGTGATGAATTTCCCCGGGCGGGAACAGCAGCATATCGCCCGGCCGGCAGACAAACTGTTCGCCGTGGTTGTTGATCACCCCCTCGCCGCGGATCGTCAGATTGAGAATATAGCCTTTCATACCCAGCGGGCGGTCGATAAAGAAATCCAGGTATCCCTGCGCCTCAATCGGCGTCAGGCCGGTGACCAGATGAGCGTTAAAAGAGTAGCCCGGCAGCAGCGGATCGTTTTGCGTTTCGGCCATACGCGTGGTTCTCCCCGAAGGTATCAGTGGCACCAATTGTCCATATTCATCATTTTATCGCTCTCGGCCCTGTCGCGACTGCGACGGCGGTGGGAATTTGGCGAAAAACCCGCACAGCAAGCGAAAAAAGCGCCAGCAGCGTGCATTCCACCGTGATATGCCGGGTAACAAAAGTGTCTATAAATACGGCAGAAAAGTCCACATCGAATATTTGCACGGCGTCACACTTTGCAAGGTAACAGCAAAATAATCCATAAGATTAGCGAATCCGGCCTGACGGATTTTGCCGGGGATATCTACTGTTGCTGCATGAATGATTTCTGCATGGAGTAACAAGATGGCAATTGCGATTGGCCTCGACTTTGGTAGTGACTCAGTCCGCGCTCTGGCGGTGGAATGCGCGTCCGGCGCAGAGCTGGCGACCAGCGTGGAGTGGTATCCGCGCTGGCGGGAAGGACAGTATTGCGATGGCGCTAACAACCGCTTCCGCCATCACCCGCGAGATTACATCGAGTCCATGGAAGCGGCGCTGAAAAGCGTGCTCGCTTCGCTGAGCGCCGAACAGCGCGCCGACGTCGTGGGCATTGGCGTCGACAGCACCGGCTCAACTCCGGCTCCCGTCGATGCCGAGGGCAACGTGCTGGCGCTGCGCGAAGAATTCGCTGACAACCCTAACGCCATGTTTGTCCTGTGGAAGGATCACACCGCGGTCGAGGAAGCCGAGGCGATCACCCGCCTGTGCCACCAGCCGGGCAAAGAGGATTACTCGCGCTATATCGGCGGGATCTACTCCAGCGAATGGTTCTGGGCCAAAATCCTCCACGTCACCCGCGAAGATAGCGCTGTCGCCCAGGCAGCCGCCTCGTGGGTAGAGCTTTGCGACTGGGTGCCCGCCCTGCTCTCCGGTACTACGCGTCCGCAGGATCTGCGCCGCGGCCGCTGCAGCGCCGGACATAAATCGCTGTGGCATGAGAGCTGGGGCGGTCTGCCGCCGGCCAGCTTCTTCGATGAGCTTGATCCCATCATCAACCAGCATCTGGCCTGGCCGCTGTTCACCGATACCTGGACGGCCGATGTGCCGGTCGGCACGCTGAGCGCAGAGTGGGCCCAGCGCCTGGGTCTGTCGCAGACCGTGGCCATCTCCGGCGGCGCCTTCGACTGCCACATGGGCGCCGTTGGCGCCGGCGCGCAGCCTAACGCGCTGGTGAAAGTCATCGGCACCTCCACCTGCGACATTCTGATCGCCGATAAAGAGAGCGTCGGCGAGCGCACGGTCAAAGGCATCTGCGGCCAGGTCGACGGCAGCGTGGTTCCACACTTTATCGGCATGGAGGCAGGCCAGTCCGCCTTCGGCGATATTTACGCCTGGTTTGGCCGCATTCTCGGCTGGCCGCTGGAGCAGCTGGCTCAGCAGCAGCCGGCGTTGCGCGAGCAAATCAAAGCCAGTCAAAAACAGTTACTGCCGGCGCTCACCGAAGCCTGGGCCAACAATCCATCGCTGGAGCATCTGCCGGTGGTGCTCGACTGGTTCAACGGCCGCCGCACGCCGAATGCCAACCAGCGCCTGAAAGGGGTGATCACCGACCTTAACCTGGCCACCGACGCGCCGGCGCTGTTCGGCGGTCTGATCGCCGCCACCGCCTTCGGCGCTCGCGCCATTATGGAGTGCTTCACCGAGCAGGGGATCCCGGTTAACAACGTCATGGCGCTTGGCGGTATCGCGCGGAAAAACCAGGTCATCATGCAGGCCTGCTGCGACGTGCTGAACCGTCCGCTGCAGATTGTCGCCTCCGATCAGTGCTGCGCGCTGGGGGCGGCTATCTTCGCCGCCGTCGCCGCCGGCGTCTATGAGGATATTCCAGCCGCCCAACAGCGGATGGCAAGCCAGGTGGAAACTACCCTGCAGCCGCGTCCGGCGCAGGCACAGCGTTTCGAACAACTCTATCAGCGCTACCAGCAATGGTCGGTCAGCGCGGAACAACACTATCTCCCTTCGGCTGCAAAGGCGGAAAAAGCCCCGCAATCTCAGGCAGCGCTCACCCATTAAGGATACGAAAATGACGATTTTTGATAACTATGAAGTATGGTTCGTTATTGGCAGCCAACATCTGTACGGCCCGGAAGCCCTGCGCCAGGTGACGAAGCATGCCGAACATGTGGTGAACAGCCTGAATGCGGAAGCCAAACTGCCGTGCAAACTGGTCCTTAAGCCGCTGGGCACCACCCCGGACGAGATCACCCATATCTGCCGCGACGCCAACTACGATGACAAATGCGCCGGGTTAGTGGTCTGGTTGCATACCTTCTCGCCGGCAAAAATGTGGATCAATGGCCTGACCATCCTCAACAAACCGCTGCTGCAGTTCCATACTCAGTACAACGCCGCGCTGCCGTGGGACAGCATCGATATGGACTTTATGAACCTGAACCAGACCGCGCACGGCGGCCGCGAGTTCGGCTTCATCGGCGCCCGTATGCGCCAACAGCACAGCGTGGTCACCGGCCACTGGCAGGATAAAGAGGCCCACCAGCGTATCGGCGGCTGGATGCGTCAGGCGGTCTCCAAACAGGATACCCGTCATCTGAAAGTGTGCCGTTTCGGCGATAACATGCGCGAAGTGGCGGTGACCGACGGTGATAAAGTCGCCGCGCAGATTAAGTTTGGCTTCTCGGTGAACACCTGGGCGGTCGGCGATCTGGTGCAGGTGGTGAACAGCATCAGCGACGGCGATATCAGCGCCCTGGTCGATGAATATGAGAGCAGCTACCGTCTGACCCCGGCAGCGCAGGTTCACGGCGAGAAGCGCCAGAACGTGCTGGACGCCGCGCGCATTGAGCTGGGGATGAAACGCTTCCTCGAACAGGGAGGTTTCCACGCCTTTACCACCACCTTTGAAGATCTCCACGGCCTGAAACAGCTCCCGGGTCTCGCCGTACAGCGCCTGATGCAGCAAGGCTACGGCTTTGCCGGCGAGGGCGACTGGAAAACCGCCGCTCTGCTTCGCATCATGAAGGTGATGTCAACTGGTCTGCAGGGCGGCACCTCCTTTATGGAGGATTACACCTACCACTTCGACAATGGTAACGATCTGGTGCTCGGCTCGCACATGCTGGAAGTGTGCCCGACGATCGCCACCGCCGAGAAACCGATCCTCGACGTTCAGCCGCTGGGCATCGGCGGCAAAGCGGATCCAGCGCGCCTGATCTTCAATACTCAAACCGGCCCGGCGATCGTCGCCAGCCTGATCGACCTGGGAGACCGCTTCCGTCTGCTGGTCAATACCATCGAAACCGTCCCAACGCCGCACGATCTGCCGAAGCTGCCGGTGGCCAACGCCCTGTGGAAAGCGCAGCCGGATCTGCGTACCGCGTCGGAAGCCTGGATCATCGCCGGCGGCGCGCACCATACCGTCTTCAGCCATGCGCTGAACCTCGACGATATGCGCCAGTTCGCCGAGCTGCATGATATCGAGCTGACCGTCATCGACAACGATACCCGTCTGCCGTCCTTCAAGGACGCGCTGCGCTGGAATGAAGGGTATTACGGTTCAAAACGCTAAGAGGCCGTCCCCTCACCCTTCCCCTCTCCCCGTTGGGGAGAGGGGACCGACCGGGCGCCATGCCGCCTTTCTCCCTCTCCCGCCGGGAGAGGGTCGGGGTGAGGGGAAACGGATTTCCCAAAATCAACATTAAGGAGAATTATCATGAGTTTTATGTTGGCACTACCTAAAATCAGCCTCCACGGCGCAGGCGCGATCGGTGATATGGTCAAGCTGGTAGCGGGCAAACAGTGGGGCAAGGCGCTGATCGTCACCGACGGTCAGCTGGTGAAGCTGGGCCTGCTGGACAGCCTGTTCGCCGCGCTGGATGAACAGCAAATGGCTTATCAGCTATTTGACGAGGTATTCCCCAACCCCACCGAAGCGCTGGTGCAGCAAGGCTATGCGGCTTACCAGGCGGCCCGCTGCGATTACCTGATCGCCTTCGGCGGCGGTAGCCCGATTGATACCGCCAAAGCGATAAAAATCCTCACCGCCAACCCAGGCCCCTCCACCGCCTACTCCGGCGTCGGCAAAGTGAAAAACGCTGGCGTGCCGCTGGTGGCCATCAACACCACCGCCGGCACGGCGGCGGAGATGACCAGCAACGCGGTAATTATCGATAGCGAGCGGCAGGTGAAAGAGGTGATTATCGACCCGAACCTGATCCCGGATATCGCCGTCGACGACGCCAGCGTGATGCTCGACATTCCGCCAGCCGTTACCGCCGCCACCGGCATGGATGCCCTGACCCACGCCATCGAGGCCTTTGTCTCCGTTGGCGCCCATCCCCTGACCGACGCCAACGCCCTCGAGGCCATTCGTCTGATTAACCTGTGGCTGCCGAAAGCGGTAGACGATGGGCACGATCTGCAGGCCCGCGAGCAGATGGCCTTTGGCCAGTATCTGGCGGGCATGGCGTTCAACAGCGCCGGTCTCGGGCTGGTACATGCCCTGGCCCATCAGCCTGGCGCCACCCATAATCTGCCGCACGGGGTATGCAACGCCATCCTGCTGCCGATCATCGAAAACTTTAACCGCCCGAACGCGGTGGCGCGCTTTGCCCGCGTGGCGCAGGCGATGGGCGTCGATACTCGCGGCATGAGCGATGAAGCTGCCAGCATGGAGGCCATCAATGCCATCCGCACGCTGAGCAAACGCGTAGGGATCCCCCAGGGTTTTAGCCAGCTTGGCGTCAGCAAAGCCGATATCGAAGGCTGGCTGGATAAAGCGCTGGCCGACCCATGCGCGCCGTGTAACCCGCGCCCCGCCAGCCGCGATGAGGTTCGCGAGCTCTATCTGGAGGCCTTATGATCCGTAAAGCCTTCGTCATGCAGGTGAACCCCGACGCGCACGAGGAGTACCAGCGCCGCCATAACCCCATCTGGCCGGAGCTGGAGGCAGTGTTGAAGGATCACGGCGCGCACCACTACGCCATCTATCTCGATAAAGAACGCCATCTCCTGTTCGCGACGGTGGAGATTGAATCGGAAGCCCGCTGGGAAGCGGTCGCCAGTACGGAAGTATGCCAGCGTTGGTGGAAATACATGCGCGAGGTGATGCCCAGCAACCCGGACAACAGCCCGCTGAGCGCGGAGCTCAAAGAAGTGTTTTATCTGGCGTAAAAATAACTGGCCTCCCTCCAGACGGGAGGCCGGTCGATTAAACGGTCATTGCATTATCGCGCAGCGGCTCGGTTTTCGCCTTACCCGCTAACGTAAACGCGGAGATTAAGGTGACGGTCAGAGCAATACCGCCGAGGATCATATAGGTCTCCTGGAAACCGATCCGATCATACATATTGCCGGCGAAGGCGGAGAGAAAGATCGCCGCCACCTGCTTGGCGAACTGGAAGCCCACCAGATAAATCGTCGCCGACAGCCGGACGTCAAACACGCCGGTGATGTATTTAAAGGCGCCCACCAGCAGGAACGGCACCTCCAGCGCATGGAGCATTTTCAACGCTACGACTTCCGCGGCGGTGGTGGCGAAGGAAGAGCCAATCATTCTTGCCGCCATCACCATCCCGGCGATCAGCAGGGTATTCTTCGCTCCGATACGGTTAATAATCCACGGCGAGCTGAACATAATGATGGCGTTACATATTTCTCCCGCGGTGGTGGCGAAACCAAAGGCGCGGGTGCCCGCTTCCGGGGTCACGAAGAACGATTTGAAGAAAGTGGCGAACTGCTGATCGAAAACGTCATACACGCAGGCCACGCCGATAACATACAGAATAAACATCCACATCTTACGCTGGCGGAACATGCGCACCGCCGTTTTTAAATCGATCGCCGGGCGATTGGCGCCGAGCGAGTCCATTACCTGCGCGGACTGACTGGCCTGCGGTTTGGCGATGGCCACCAGCACCACCAGCAGCAGCGCGGCGGCCGACCCCATCCAGAACACCCATTCGGGATTAATGCTGAACAGCATTCCGGCGGTGGTCGCGCACAGCGCCCATCCCAGGCAGCCAAAGGTGCGCGCCTTGCCGTATTCAAACCCGCTATTGCGGCTTACCCGTTCGATATAGGCCTCCATCGCGCCGGCGCCTGCGGAGAATGCAAAGCCGATATAGGCGCCGCCGCTCAGCGCCCCGAGCCAGATATTGGTTTTCAGCAGCGGAGCGAAAACATAAAGGAAGAAGGGAGCAATCAGCACCAGCAGAACGGTCACGATCCACATCAGGTGTTTTTTCAGCCCCAGCTTGTCAGAGATCACTCCGAGGATCGGCTGGAAACAGATGGCGAACAGCGACAGGCTGGAGAAAACGAGGCCGGTTTCGGTTTTATTCAGGCCGATGACGTCCGACAGCCAGATCGGCAGAAACGGAAAGCAGGTGGCCATGATGAAGAAGTAGAGAAAGAAGAACAGCCCGAAAATCCAGAAGTTGGGGTTGTTTTTGTGGGTACAGACGGTCGGGTTCATTATATTTTCCTCAAGAAGGGCCGCAGCGCGGCCCGATACCATCACACGCGTTGCAGACCAATCAGAATGGCGCTTTCCGGGTCGAGGATGGGCAGCGCCAGCCCCGCCTGCTGCAGCCACTCACCGCTCACCGTCTGCGGCGTCGTCATCCATGCCGGTAGCTTCCGCATGGTGTGGCCGCCCTCGCCGGTGATCTGAATGTTCGGATGATCGAGGAGCGTCACCTGATAGCGGGCGCTCGCCTCCAGGCCCGCCAGGCGCAGCGGCGCCATCAGGGTGTAGTCCGGCATCGCCAGCTGGCTAACGAGGAAAATCGCCTGCGCTTTATCCGGGCTGACGACGCCATGGGCAAGAGTGGTAGCATCCGGCATATCTATTCGCCACTGCACGCCGTGATGGATCACGTCGCGCCACTGTTTATGCAGGGCCGCATATTTTCGGTATCCGGCGCGCTCTTCTTCATCGGCGCTCACCGGATCCAGCTCAAGGCCCATATGACCGAACAGCGCCGTCAGGCCGCGGAAGGCGATACTATGCTGGCGGAAGGTGGCATGACAGTGGCGATTGCCAATATGCGCGCCCATTACCTCGGGTGGAAAGAAGTAGCTCATGCCGCGCTGGATGGTGTTGCGCTCAAGGGCGTCATTGTTGTCAGACGCCCAGAAGCGATGGCTGCGTTTGAGGACTTCATAATCGATCCGTCCGCCGCCGGAGGAGCAGGATTCAAATTCAATGTGCGGGAAACGGGCCACCAGCGTATCCAGCAGGCGGTAAAACTGGCGCGTTTGCGCGTCCGCAGCGGCGCGTCCCTGATGCCCAGGCTGCACCAGCTCGCGGTTCATATCCCACTTCACGTAGTCCACCGCATGCTCGCCCAGCAGCCAGCTCATCCGCTCCAGCAGATAATCAAACGCTTCGGGAATGTTGAGGTTCAGGACAAACTGATGGCGGCCGGTCAGCGGGGTATAGCCCGGCAGCGCCAGCACCCAGTCCGGGTGTGCCCGGTACAGATCGGAATTCGGGTTAATCATTTCCGGCTCCACCCAGATACCGAATTCCATACCCAGAGACTTTACGTGATCGATAACCGGCGTCAGGCCGTAGGGGTATTTTTTCTCATCGAGATACCAGTCGCCAAGCGCCGCCCAGTCGTCGTTGCGCCCTTTAAACCAGCCGTCATCGATAATAAAGCGCTCGACGCCCAGGGCCGCCGCTTCGTCGGCCATACGCATGATGTAGTCCGGGTCGTGGTCGAAATAGATCCCCTCCCAGGTGTTGAGATGCACCGGGCGCGGTTTGTTGCCCGGGAAACGAATAATCCGTTCGCGCAGATAACGATGGAACTGCTGGCTCATGCCGTTCAGCCCATTCGCCGAGTAGCTGGCATACAGGTACGGCGTCCACAAGGTTTCCCCTTCCGCCAGCGCCATTTCGCCCGGCAGATAGAGCGCCTCGGCCTGCAGATAGCGACGGCCATCGGTTTTCACCTCCGCCCGCAGGCGATGGTTACCGCTCCAGGCCAGATGCACGCCCCAGACTTCACCCTGCATCTCGCTAAAGGCGCGGCTGCCGGTGATCAGGGCCGGGAAATGTTCGTGAGAGGTGCGCCCGCGGCGGTTCTCCAGCACAAAGCTGTCGTGCTCAAGCGTCAGGCGGTGAGGCTGAAACTCGCGGATCCAGCGGCCATGGAAAGCCATCACCTCGCGAGCGCGTTCGGCGACCGGCAGCGTGACCGCCAGGCGATCCACCTGCCATGGGCTGGCGCGCAGATTGGTCACGCCATGGCGCACGCTCAGCACGCCGCTGGCATCCAACGCGATCTCGCTCTGCAGGCGCAGGCCGGCCTGCGGATCTTCGCTGACCAGGGTCAGCGTCTGGCCCTCGTGCCGCACTTCGCTGGTGGTGAACAGCGGAGAGGCATCCAGCCCCTGACGATGGCCTTCAATGCCCGGCGCGCCAAACAGACCATGGCCCAGCTCCGCCATTAAGGTCACTGGCGAATCAACATCCAGTCTGCCGTTGGCGACCGGGCGCGTCAGGCTGTCGGCATCCTGCGGCGAAAAGTGGCTTAAATGCGGTCCCCAGTAGACAATTTCGGCGAAAGGGCGGGTTTTAATTACAATATCGGCACCGGCGCTTTGCAGGTGAATCAGCGAATCAGACATCAGACATCTCCATCACAAGGAATGTCTTACTGTTGATCCGAAACGTTTCGGATGCCAACCAAAACGTTTCGGATCCGTGATCGGCTTCAGAATTACGGGTTAAAAAGGGATAAGATCAGGCGGTTTCACCCGGGAAAAATTCCGGCTGCCATAGCACCTGCAGCGTGGCGAGATCCTCCCCGGCGATTAAGCGACGCACCATATCGGCAATCTGCCTTCCCACGCCCTGGCGCGTGGACTGGATCACCGCGGCGACATCGGTCTCAATGATGCTGTCCTGCGGCAGCCCGTCGTACACCACCAGGGCGACGCGGTTGTCGCCGGTTAAACGCCCCAGGTGAGCGAGCGCCATCGCGGCGCCATCGCCATGGGTGTTGCAGTCGGTGATAATCGCGGTAGGCGGCTCAGGCAGACGCAGCAGCTCCAGCGTGGCCTGATAGCCGCCGCGGCGCGTCGCCGGCACGCTACGCAGCCATGCATCGGATAACCCCGCCTCGCGCAGGGCATCGAGGTAGCCGTTACGCCGTTGCAAAATAAACGCCTGATTGTTGTTCTCGCCCAGCAGAGCGATACGCTGGTGGCCCTGTTGAATCAGATGGCGGGTGGCGCGGCAGGTGCCGGCATAGTTATCGAAATCAAACCAGGCGTAGGGCTGCGCCAGGCGGCTACGGCCGAGCGCCAGAAACGGAAAACCGGAGGCCTGCAACTGCGCCAGCCGCGGATCGTCATCCAGAGTATGGGCCACGATTAATGCATCGACGCGACGGCCCTGCACCATGCGCATATAGCCATGTTTATCCGCCTGCTCATCATCGGCGATCAGCAACAAATCAATGTCATGGCGCGCCAGCTCATGGCTGATCTCCCCGACCATCTCGAGAAAAACGTTATTGTTGAGCGGCGCGGGGCGGACAGGGAAGACGAGACCAACGGCATCAATGGTGCCCATTTTCAGACGGCGGGCGAAAGTGTTGGGGCGATAGCCCCGGCGCTGCGCTTCAGCCTCAACCCGGGCGCGGGTCTCCTGCGACACATCGTCATAGCCGTTCAACGCCCGGCTGACGGTCGTGACGGAGATCCCAAGTTGTTTGGCAATGGCTTTCAGCGACATAAAAATCCCTGTTTTCGCATAGGAAAGCTAGTTTCCCGCAATATGGCTATGACGTCCAGCGAGCGCGCGTCCCCCGCCGACGCGATGTCAGTTTTGCTCAGCGATCAGCAGGGCCTGCGTATCCGGCTCCAGCGCCTGAAAAACATGCTCCTGATCCGCCGGGTAGCAGATATAGTCGCCCTCGCCGAGCTCTTCCGGCGCCGACGTCAGCCCTACTCGCGCCCGCCCCTGGGTGACGATAATATGTTCCACCGAGCCTGGCGGATGCGGATGCGAAATGCGGTCGGCGCCGGGCTGGGTGAGCAGCAAATAGATGTCCCGACGCGCGCCGGGCGGACAGGCGGCCAGCAAAATGGCCTGATAGTTCGCCTGCTCTGCCACCACTTTGGTCCCCTCGCCGCGGCGGATCACCTGCGTTTTGTTCACCTGCGGCTCAAGCAGCCTGGCAAATGGAATATCCAGCGCTACGCAGAGCGACCACAGCGTTTCCAGACTCGGGTTGCCGTTGCCGGACTCCAGTTGCGATAGCGTGGATTTTGCGATACCCGCCCGACGCGCGACTTCCGCCAGCGAAAGCCCGGTCCGCGCCCGCTCCCGCACCAGACTTTTGGCGATAACGCTGATTGGCTGTGTCATACCCGCCCCTTGTTTTTTATATCGAACAATTCGTTCGCCTTGAAAAACGATCATTATGTGTTCATTATAATGGAAATTCGTTCGATATGGCTAAGTGATATGAAACAAACTCTCTCCAGTCTCAGCGGAGACACGATAAAAGCGATTGTTTTGGTCTGCCTTGCCGTCGGGGTGGTGGGCATGTCCTATGGGTCGCTGGCGGTGGCTTACGGCTTTCCTTT
>OGWS01002335.1_pt1 | contig 12201 bp, 13 predicted proteins | sample 1576111 | NCBI WGS metagenome assembly OGWS01 (sample SAMEA3541534, study PRJEB24748) | human gut metagenome | biome: human gut; feature: human-associated habitat; material: faeces | place: China | collected 2012
CGTATCAATGGTCTGTCCTACAGCAAGTTCATGTATGGCTTAAAGCTGGCTGGTGTTGAGATGAACCGTAAAGTTCTGTCTGACATGGCTATCAACGATGCTGAGGGCTTCGCAAAACTGGCTGAGCTTGCAAAAGCTAAATTAGCTTAATAGGCTTTATAAAAGAACATAAAAAGAGGATCGGCATTTGCCGGTCCTCTTTTTGCTGTTTGTTATGCTTTTTCATATACGGTGTAGTTATTGCGTCCGCCGCGCTTGGTCTGGTAAAGCGCTTTGTCTGCGTTGCGGTACAGATTGTCAAAACGGATTCCCTGTTCCGGGCTGAAAGCAACACCAACGCTGAATGTGATGGACTGGTTGTCCATTTCCGGTTGTTTGATGGAACGAATCTGATTCAGCATGGTTTCTACCCGGTTTAACGCAATGTCTTTGTTGCCGATATTTTTCATGAGAATGACAAATTCATCTCCGCCGATCCGTCCGATGATATCGTCATCCCGAAACTGGTTTTTCAAAAATGCACCTACGCGCTGGAGAATCAGATCTCCGACGGCGTGTCCCCAGGTATCGTTTACATCTTTGAATTTATCGATATCCAGGATCAGGAAAGCGTGCAGGGTGTCTGGGCGGCATGTTCGCAGAAAAGCATCTATGACAGGCTGCGTATGTTCTTTATTATATACAGCGGTTAAACCATCAATCTGTGCGGAATGAACCAGTTCTTTCCGGTCCCTGGTGTGGATCACGGCGATACGCCAGATCAGCAAAAGAACCAGAACCATAAAATAACCATTTAATGCCAGTTCGTAATCGTGGACAAACATATAACTCTCATTCGCAACCGATACGGGAATGATGTAACACATCATCCAGTTGTTTAAGTGGAGTGGTGTGTAGGCAATGTAGCGGCTGGAATCTGGATCTTCCGGCTGGATCAGTTTCAGCACACCATCGGACTGGGTTTGGAAAGCATCACGGATTTCCTGAAGAGAATTGTTGCTGCGGAAATTCCATTTGTCAAAAAATTCAAAAAAGTTATCGGTGTAACTGATTTTCTGCGTGTCGGAATTGCCGTCCAGCGTGATGATATTTCCATCCTCGTCGATAATGATACAAAATCCTTTGCTCCCAAACAGGTCATCAAACATCAGGTGGTTGAGTGCGGTAACATTGTAAGAAGCCCCAAGAAGTCCGATGACGGAATCATTGTGCAGGACCGGAACTCCGAGAATGACTCTGGTCTCGTGGTCGACACTGCTTTGTACTGGATCGCTCAGAATGCGCTGACCGGTAATGCCTTCCTTGAAATAATCGCGGTGGGAAACGTCTTTTACGTCTCCATTTTCACAATGAGAAGTGCCGTCTGGTTCGATCAGAGCGACGTGGTTGATGGAAGTGGTGGACTTGATGGCGGAAAGCATATCCTGGTTTTTCTGGGAGAGAAGAACACCATCTTTTCCAATCTGTGCGGCAACTCCATCCAGAAACTGGTAGTTGACGTCCAGAATATCTTCAAAATGTACGCTCTGCCTGGAAACGTTCATCATCAGTTTTGACTGGGCGAGTGATTCTACTGCACGTTGGGAAACAGCAGAAAATACAACAATACCAAATGCGGTTGCGATAATGAAGGCGACAATGCTGGAGAGGTATCCCTGAAGGGGTGTTTCGATTTTCTTTTTCATGTAAGTCACCTCGGTATGTGTCATTTGTTTTTCTTCATTATACTAATATTTTCTCGGAAAATCCACAAATAAATGGGCTGAAAATGACAAAAAGCGGTGCATAAATGCTAATAAAAATGAATCCGTGGAATTTGGGGGGAGATTGGCAAAAGAAATTGGAAAAGAAAATGTAAAAAGTACTTGTCAGATCCAGGAAACTGTGGTATAGTATTAAACGTTCGCGGGAGTGCTGGAATTGGCAGACAGGCTAGACTAAGGATCTAGTGGCAGTTATGTCGTGTGGGTTCAAGTCCCATCTCCCGCAGGTATGCAGAAGTGGCGGAATTGGCAGACGCGCACGGTTCAGGTCCGTGTGGTAGCAATACCTTGTGGGTTCGACTCCCATCTTCTGCATTGCAGAATCAGCGGACGCGCCACTGGTGCCTCCTCGATATGCTGAGCCAAATGAGCCATCGTACAGATCGTACGGTGGCTCTTCTTTTTTCTTACATAATCCCCAAAACTTTTCCAATCAAAAACAATATCCCCAAAAGCCAGCTCGTCAACACCCCAAACAGGATCACCGGCCCTGCAATGGTAAAAATTTTACATCCAATTCCGAATACGTGTCCCTCGGCCTTGTACTCAATAGCCGGGGCCACCACCGAGTTCGCAAAGCCGGTGATCGGCACCAGGGCTCCTGCACCGCCCCACTTCACGATCTTCGGGTAGATGCCAAATCCGGTCAGCAGCACACTCGCCAAGATCAGTTCGATCAGCATCCAGGTCTGTGCCGCTTCCTTTTCCATTCCCAGATACTTCATCATAAGCATCACAGATGCCTGGCCGACCGTGCAGATGATGCCGCCTGTCACAAAGGCATGCAGCATGTCGCTCCCAAGTTCATTGACCGGCGTGATCTTTTTAATATATTCATCGTAAGCTTTTTTGTTTAATTCCATTTGGTATTTTCTCCTTTATTACTATGTGCGGTTCAGGCACGCATTGTGCAGACAACAACGAATTTCGAAACAATATTCACCTTTCTGATTCATTCTGCAGACATCCCGCACAAAAAATACGTCAGTGCCCCGGCAAGTTTTCCCAGTGCGATCGACAGAATCAGATACTGCAGCCCCACCGCCAGATAGAGCCGGCGGCTGATGACCGGCAGTGCCTTTAATGTTTCCGAGAGTGACATGACAAGACACCCAACAAAAATCCCTACCGCCATACCGAAAGTTCCTAAAAATAAGGATGACAGGCCAAACAACGGAATTGGGAATTCATACAGATCCACAAGATTTCCCAGCACACCTCCGGCAACGATCACGCTTCCATACAGCATGATATGCTCCTTCGTACCAGTTTTCCCGATCAGCCGCGGAAACACGCCGATGATCACCAGAAACGCAAAGACTCCTGCTGCAATCACGCCTCCCGCGCTGATGCCGATAAAAGCCAGAGCTGCATTCTGAATCATTCGCATTCCCAGACTAAGTAACATCGATTCCGCGCTCCTTTCTGGAATCATTCTGGATCACAGTCTTGCTGATGTTATCCTCATACAGCCGCATCTCCACCTCCAGCGGAGTCGGGTCCGTATTCAGCTTCCACTTTGCGAAATGATTGAAGAACGCGATGATCCCTACTGCAAGTCCCACGGAGTACGAGAGTTCCAGAATCGTGTATCCGGGCGATTCCTGCCCGGTAACAAGACGGTAAACTTCACCAAACACGGAAGTCACACTCACGTCGTTGTTAAAGGTCATGATTGCAAACGCTGCCCCGCAGAAACAGATGATGCAGACAAAGATGGTCTTGCACCACTGCCAGAACAGATTCTGCTTCACCTGCGGCTGATAGTCGATGATGAATTCCACTTTTCCCACATTGTTGACCGTGACCGATGAATCGGCGCTTTCCAGAATCCGGATCACATCCAGTGCATTTTCCACATACCGTTTTCGTTTTTCTTCCCGGATTGTTTTGATCTTTAAGCTGGCACAGCGGTTTTGCACATGCGTGTCGCTGCAGTAAACTTCCGCCACATCCTTCACCTGAATATCTGGTTTATGGACCTCTGTGATCTCGCGCAGATTCAAGTAGACAGTGTGCTGCGCACTCATACGGCCACCTCACAGACACAATCTAATACGTCTGTCAGATTCTGCTTCTGTTCCTCACTTTTATTCTCTCCAAGTTTTGTTTTCTGTACTTCCTGCCACACCAGAGTACCATCCGGTTCTTTTTTCTCAGATCCATGATAGAAACAAAGCCAGCATGTCGCCATCACCAAAAGAAGCGAAAGCATTGCGATAAAGATACTGATTTTTGATTTAACAAATTTCATTTCCGTTCATTCCTTCCATTCTTTCTTCTGTCTATCTAAATTTGAGTATGCTCATTTATACCAACAGATATTCCCCATAAAAAAAGAAGCCACATACGGTTTCAACCGCACTAGCTTCCTTTCATAGCAAATGAGACAATTCAATTAACAATAAAATTTCATCTCATCCTCAACAAAAAACCTTTTCCACTCCGAGCATATCAGAAAGAACTGTGCAGAAACAAACTAGGCAATCCGGACACCTCCACTGGCTGCATACTTATAAATCAAATGTGCATTGCTCTGCAATAATTTTTCAAAAAATTCTATTTCAGAATCTGAATAACCATCGTTTCGAATCCATTTGTAATCTGGAAGTACACATCTGGCAGAATCAAAGCCTTCTTCTGTCGGGCGTTCAAAATTTACGATTACTTTTTTCTTTCCATCCTCCTCAATAATCTGGGAATGAACAATCTCAGTTTCATCAGCAAGCGTCATATACGGATACATCATAATTTTCCATTCTCCATTTCTCATATGGATCAAATACTTTTTTCCAACAACTTTCTTCTATTTCTATTATGACCCAAAGACAAAATAAAAGGAAGATACGAATCCCAAAATCATGATATTTATATGCGCAGCTATGCTCCCAGATATTCCCGCATCTGCTTCAAAATCCGTTTTTCCAGCCGTGATACCTGCACCTGGGAAATGTTTAGATCCGCAGCGATCCGCGTCTGGGTCTGATTTTCAAAATAGCGCCGCACGATGATCTCCCGGTCTTTTTCTGGTAATTTTTCCATCAACTGGTTTAAGACAAGCCGGTTCATAAGCTGCTCCTCATTTTGTGTTCCATCCGGAATCCGGTCCATCAGGCGCAGTCCGCCATCGTCTCCATTTCCAGACTCCCGGTACAGCGATTCCACCTCAGCTCCGGCTCCCATGCAGGCTGCAACTTCTTCACAGCTGATATCCAGCTCCTTCGCAAGTTCCGAAAGTCCCGGTTCCCGCCCATACCGCGCCGTGAAAGCTTCCCGTGCTTTGTGGATGCGAAGTCCAAGCTCCTTCATAGAACGACTCACGCGGATCATGCCGTCATCACGCAGAAAGCGCCGGATCTCGCCAGCGATCATTGGCACTGCGTAAGTCGAAAAACGTACCTCAAACCCCAGATCAAACTTGTCCACCGCCTTTAAAAGGCCGATGCATCCGATCTGGAACAGATCCTCCAATTCGTGTCCCCGTCCGTTGTAATGTCTTGCCACACTCCAGACCAGCCCCACATTTCCCATGACCAGCCGCTCCCTCGCTTCCTCATCACCGGCATGGGCACGCTGCAAAAGCTTTCTTGTGTCATCCATACACATTCACCTGCCGATTTGTTTTCGCATAATAACCTTTGTCCCCTTGCCCGGCTCGGACTCCACATGGACCTGGTCCATAAAGGCCTCCATAAAAGAAAATCCCATACCGGAACGGGTTCCTGTCTTATCTGTAGTAAACATGGGTTCCATGGCCTTCTCCACATTCCGAATTCCCACGCCGTAGTCTTCCACCACCACCGTCAGCTCCTTACCTTCCGTCTCCACCTCAACAGTGATGATGCCGCTCTCGCCTCCATATCCATGGATTTCCGCATTGGTCACTGCCTCAGAGACAGCGGTCTTCACATCATCGATTTCCTCCAATGTCGGGTCCAGGCGGCTCATGAACACTGCAACCACGACCCGGGCAAACTCCTCATTTCTTGAAAGGCTCTCCAGTTCCATCCGAAAACGCTCCATATATTCCCATCCTCCCGTTTTTCAGCTTTTCGATTCTTTTGTCACAACCTGTCCCAACTTTCCACGTACTGTTTTCCATTTTCTCCTGCCTAATCCAGACAGCTGTTTTTTGCAGTCATTTTCGTGCATGGGCTCTCACCCTGCGATCGCCGCTTCCTTTGTATCAAAATATTTCATGATCCGGCCAATCCCTCCGATGGCCAGCACGCGCCCTACCTGGGCATTCACTCCATAAATCGTCACCGTGCCGCCGCTTCCCGCCATCTGTTTGTAGCGGTTCAATAAAATCCCGATTCCGGACGAATCCATAAATTCCGTTCTGGAAAAGTCAAACACCACCTTGTTGATATAATTTTCCGATAACAAAAGATCGGTCTCATACTTTAAATTCCGGCAATTATGATGGTCTAACTCCTTTGGAAGATGAATTATCAGGGTCTGCCCGTGCGCCTCATAAGAAAAAGTCTGTTCGTACATATATAAAACTCCCTTCCTTTCCGAAAAACAAATCCGCAGCAGCGATGCAGCTGCTCAAACTTCGCCAAAAACAGCACTTGCATCACTGGCACTGCTTCTAATATCCACTACAACAAAAAAGGTGCGGCAGAGCACACATTCTGTGTATTCTCTGTCGTACCTTTTCTTATTTTTTAACTTAGTACCCTCTCTGGGTCTTCGCATCATCCACAAAATCTGAATTCGGATAATTCATGATGATGTCCGTAAAATACTGGGTCGCGGTCTGCTGGTCTCCGGCCGTCACATATGCCATACCCAGCTTGTAGATCACTTCCGGGTTGTCCGCCTTGATCTGCAGGCTCTTCTGGTAATATTCCTCAGCCTTTGCAGCATCTCCTGCCGCCAGCGTTTCATCGCCCATGTTCATGAGTACTGTGTAACCATTTTCAGCCATATCCTTCTGGATCCATGCTACCGTTTCATTCAGCACGCCGTCATTTAATACAGACCAGTCGGTATCCACATACAACAGCACGGCTGTCTGCTGGTCTTCATCCCGGTATGCCTGCAGGATTTTCACCAGGTTCTGGTACTGCGCCAGGGTGCCTCCACTGGAATTCTGCAGAGTCTTTAAATTTTCCTCCGCCTGATCCTGTGCACTCTTCGCTGTCTCCACCTTCTGGTTTAAGCTGTCGATCTCCAGATTTTTCTGGTTTAACTCCTCCAGCGTATTTTTCAGTTCCTGATTATGCTTCGCATTCAGGGACTCGGTACTCGCTGGCATGACCAGAAAGAAGATGACCATGGCACCAAGTACCAGGCCGACCAGGATATTTAATACTGACTGCCAGCCGGTATTTTCCTTATAGCTTGGCGGTATGATGATGTCATCGTCCTGCATCTGCCGGTGGGAAAAGGCATTCTGCAGTTTCCGTTTTTCCACCTCAGCCTTGCCGGTATTGTGCTTGGCGATGTCCATGTAATGGAGCGCCCACGGGTTGTAGCGGTCAATCTTTAAAGCCTGGTACAGGCACCGTCCCGCCTTGATATAATCCTCATGATGGAGGTACAAAAGCGCAAGCAGTTCCTGTGCCTTGACATACTGCGGGAATTCCTCTACCATGCGCATCAAAAGCAGGACAGCCAGATCCTCGTTGTCGTTCTGGGCATAGATCAGTGCCTGATTATACTTCTTCGCAGCCTGATCCGCCAACTCCAGATACCCTCTTGCCGCATGGACTTTACGCAGATATTCTTCTGCCAGGTTGTCCTGCTCCTGCAGGTTTAAGCTGATGACCCACTGGGTCAACGCCGCACCTACCTCGCCAATCTCATTGTAAATAAGACCCAGGAGATTTCTCGCATCGGTCTGATATTTGTCAAACCGGAGACTCTTTTTCAGCGCAGTAACCGCGCCGGACAGATCCCGGCTTTTTGCTTTTTCCAGACCAATGTTATAATAGGCATTGGCAATCTGCCGGTTTTTCGTTCCTGTTTTCATATTCGTTTTTTGTTACTCCCTGTTTTTCAGCAGTTCCACCATCAGATCTGTCATATCGGTCAGATCCTCTTTCACAATCTGCGTTTCCACATCACCGACTTCCAGACTCGGCTGGAAGCGTGCGATCTCTTCTTCAAAATCCAGCATACAATTTCCTTTCGTCGTTTGCCGCCACCTGCAATCAGACAGCTGACAGCAGAAATGTAACTATCCGCACTGTTTCAGGGTTTCCAGAATTTCCCCAATCAGATACAAAGAGCCCACCATATACAGGTGTTCTCCTTTCTTCTTTTCGGAAAGTGCAAAATCAAGCGCTTTCTTTGTGGAATCAAACGCAGTGACATGGCTGCATCCGGCTTCCTCAAACTGACGCGCCAGGGCATCTGCCTGAAGTCCCCGCTCACTCTGAAGCTGCACCACCGTAACCGATTCCGGAGAAAGTTCACCGCAAAGCAGCCGGATCATCTCACGGTAATCCTTGTCCGACACCGCCGCAAATAAAAGATGAATCCCCGGCTGCTGGCACAATGTCTCCTGCGGATCCATCTCTGCCATCTGCTCCTTCACTGCCTGGATAAATGCACGGATCCCGCCCGGATTGTGTGCACCGTCCACCCAGACATCAGGAGCAACCTGCTGCATCCGGCCATTCCAGTGCACCGAAGCCAGCGCTTTTTTGCACACGGCATCATCCACACCGGTAATATCCAGTACCTCCAGTACTTTCACCGCCAGTGCCGCATTCATAGCCTGGTAAGGCGCCGCAAAGGAAACCTCCCGGTACGCACCTTCTGCCGTAAGTCCATAAGCTGCGCAGCCAAGCCTGTCCGCAGCTGCCGCGATCACGGCTCCTGCCGCCTTGTCGTTATTATCATACACAAGCGGCATACCCGGCTTGATAATCCCGGCTTTTTCTGCCGCGATTTTCTCCACGGTATCACCCAGATACTGCGTATGGTCGAGACTGATCGAGGTGATCACACAGGCTAACGGATGCCGGATCACATTGGTCGTATCCAGCCGTCCGCCCAGTCCCGTTTCCAGGACGACAAAGTCCGGCTTTTTCCGTCCGTATAAATCCATTGCCATCAGGAATACAAACTCAAAGAAGGTCGGGTGCGAATAGCCCTTTTCCATCATTTCGTCAGTGACAGCCTTTACCCGGGCGAAGCTTTCCGAAAAGTCTGCCTCATCAGCCGGTTTTCCATCATAAAGGAACCGCTCCTTCACGTCCACGAGATGCGGGGACACGAACGTTCCCACATGATATCCGGCTTCCATGAGAATGGCTGTCAGGTCCGCACACACCGAACCCTTTCCGTTGGTTCCTGCCACATGGATGATGTTTAATGCTTCATCCGGATTTCCCAGCTTTTCCAGAAAATCCCGGACCTCATCCAGCGTATTTTTCTTTTTTGTCCAAAGCGGGATCCCCAGCAGGTAATCCCGCGCATTCTTGTCTATCATTGTAATCTATGCCTGTCCACTTAAAATTATGAACGATTGCGAAATTTATTTTTGTTCCACTTCACGCCGCCAGTTACTGCAGCTGTGCCAGACGTGCCTTTACCTGCTCCATCATCTGGGTGTATTTCTCCAGCTTAGCCTTCTCCTCGTTGATCTTTGCTTCCGGAGCTTTGCTTACGAACTTCTCGTTGGACAGCATGCCGTTTACACGTGCAAGCTCCTTGGTGAGGCGCTCTTCCTCTTTCTGCAGGCGCTCAACCTCTTTGGCGATATCAACCAGCTCTGCAAATGGCATATAGATGGATGCCTCCGGAATTACAACGGATACTGCGTCATCGGCAATGCCCTGCTTATCCTTCTGTAAGAATACCTCGCTTGCATAGCCCAGGGTTGCGAAGAATACCTTGCTGTGCTCAAAGATCTGAAGCAGCTTCTCATTTTCGGAAACCACATAAACCTTTGCTTTCTTGCTCGGTGCCACGTTCATGGAAGTACGCACATTACGGATCGCACGGACTGCCTCCTTGATGGTCTCCACGGCATACTCATCCTGCTCAAAGTTCCACTCTGCCTTGTATTCCGGCCATGCGGATACCATGATGGATGCTTCCTCATCCTGCAGGTTACAGAAGATCTCCTCGGTGATGAACGGCATATACGGATGCAACAGCTTTAAGGAGTTGATCAGAACGGTCTTTAAGGTCCACAGTGCTGCTGCCTTGGTGCTGTCCTCGTCGTTCCACAGACGCGGTTTTACCATCTCGATGTACCAGTCGCAGAACTCTTCCCAGATGAAGTCATAAACCTTCTGCAAGGCGATACCAAGTTCGAATTTATCCAGGTTCTCGGTGACATCCTTCGCAAGGGTGTTGACCTTGGACAGGATCCACTTATCGGCCATGGTCAGGTCAGATAAGGAAACATCGTGTACCGGAGCTTTCTCCATATTCATCATGATGAAGCGGGAGGCGTTCCATACCTTGTTTGCGAAGTTGCGGCTCGCTTCCACTCTCTCCCAGTAGAAACGCATGTCGTTGCCCGGTGCATTACCGGTGATCAGCGTCATACGCAGGGCATCTGCGCCGTACTTGTCGATAACCTCAAGCGGATCGATCCCATTGCCAAGAGACTTACTCATCTTGCGTCCCTGGCTGTCGCGTACCAGACCGTGGATCAGGACGGTGTTGAACGGACACTTGCCGGTCTGCTCATATCCGGAGAATACCATACGGATAACCCAGAAGAAGATAATATCGTAACCGGTTACCAGCACGTCGGTCGGGTAGAAGTATTCCAGCTCCTTGGTTTTTTCCGGCCAGCCCAGGGTAGAGAACGGCCACAGTGCAGAGGAGAACCAGGTATCCAGAGTATCCTCATCCTGCTTTAAGTGGGTGCAGCCGCACTTCGGGCACTTCTCCGGCATGGATTTTGCAACGGTGATCTCGCCGCACTCCTGGCAGTAGTAAGCCGGAATCCGGTGGCCCCACCACAGCTGTCTGGAGATACACCAATCACGGATTCCCTCTAACCAGTGCAGATAGGTCTTTCCGAAGCTCTCCGGAACGAATTTTAAGTCGCCGTTCTTCAATGCTGCGATCGCCGGTTTTGCCATCTCATCCATGCGGACGAACCACTGCTGTTTTACCATCGGCTCAACGGTGGTCTTGCAGCGGTCATGGGTTCCTACATTATGGGAATGCGGAACAACCTTAACTAACAGCCCCAGTGCCTTTAAGTCTTCTACCATAGCCTTGCGGGCCTCATAGCGGTCCATACCGTCATACTTGCTGCCCTTGCAGTCGATGGTCGCATCGTCATGCATGATGCAGATCTCAGCCAGGTTGTGGCGGCGTCCAACCTCGAAGTCGTTCGGGTCGTGAGCCGGGGTGATCTTCACGCAGCCGGTACCAAACTCTTTGTCTACATATTCATCCGCAATCACCGGGATCTCGCGGTCAGTTAACGGAAGCTTTAACATCTTGCCGATGATATCTTTATAGCGCTCATCCTCCGGGTTTACTGCAACTGCGGTATCACCAAGCAGCGTCTCCGGACGGGTGGTTGCGATCTCAACGAAACGGCCTTCCTCGCCCACGATTGGGTAATTGATGTGCCAGAAGAAGCCATCCTGCTCCTCATGCTCTACCTCTGCGTCGGAAATAGAAGTCTGGCAGACCGGACACCAGTTGATGATACGGGAGCCCTTGTAGATGTAGCCTTTCTCGTACAGCTTTACAAATACCTCAAGCACAGCGTCAGAGCAGCCCTTGTCCATGGTGAAGCGCTCTCTGTCCCAGTCAGCGGAAGAACCAAGCTTATGCAGCTGCTTGATGATGCGGGTGCCGTACTCTTTCTTCCAGTCCCAGCATGCCTCCAGGAATTTATCGCGTCCCAGATCGTGCTTATCGATGCCTTCTTTTCTCAGCTTGTCGATTACCTTCACCTCGGTTGCGATTGCTGCGTGGTCGGTACCCGGCTGCCACAGCGCCTCGTAGCCCTGCATTCTCTTGTAACGGGTCAGGATGTCCTGCATGGTGTTATCCAGTGCATGACCCATATGCAGCTGTCCGGTAATGTTTGGCGGCGGCATAACGATGGTAAACGGCTTCTTGCCCTCTCTCTTTCCGCGCTCAGCATCTGCGTGGAAGTACTTGTTATCCAGCCATTTCTGATACAGCTTTTCCTCAATGGCAGAAGGATTGTAATTCTTTTCCAGTTCTTTCATGATCATTTCCTTTCCTTATGTGTAAATGTGTAGAAATCCTCTTTTCCACGGCAGCTCTCTGGAACAATTGCATTTCTTCTATAATAAATAAAGAAAGCCCTCTATACAGAATCTGCGTTCTGCATAAAGGGCGAAAAGTTCCGCGGTACCACCTTTGTTTCTCACTTTGTCACTGCTGCCAGAAGCAACAGCTGTCTCCTTAACGCGGATCAGACGGGAACCCCTACTTCGTCTAAATCCAGACTGCAGGGTCCTCTTTGAAA
>OGWS01002336.1_pt1 | contig 12193 bp, 16 predicted proteins | sample 1576111 | NCBI WGS metagenome assembly OGWS01 (sample SAMEA3541534, study PRJEB24748) | human gut metagenome | biome: human gut; feature: human-associated habitat; material: faeces | place: China | collected 2012
ATATCCCTTGTCTGATACTTTCCGAAGAAGAAACACAGCCTATCGGCTTATGGGGACAACGCCACAAGCAGTATTTGAAGGAGCATAAGCGGTTCCTTTATACTACAATGCTGATTAAGGGTATACTAAACTCCTATCTTGCAGATATTGACAGACAGGCAACAGAAATGATGTTTAGATTGGTCGAGCAGATGGCTGATAAGGAGGGCTTGACTGAACAATTCAAAGCAGAAAACCCGATGTTGTGGGTTGGAAAAATGAACGAGATACAAGCAAGGACAAGAGAAATTCTTAACACAGAAATTATTTATACATAAACCAAAACGGCAGGGAAAACTCTCTGCCGCTTGTTCTTTTAAAGTTATAAATATCTCACTTTTCTATTGACATCCATAAGATAAAGTGATATATTTATAACATCGTAAGTGCGAAATATATAACACGGGAGAACAACAATATGAATAAGAAAGTATCCTTAAAAGAAATTGTCGGAACTAAAATTGTCTATGCTATCATCCTCACATCCTATTATTGGATGTGGGCAAGAACCGATTGGAAAGACTGGTATGAAATGATGCAATATGTACTTGGTGTCTTTCTCTTCTCTTTCTTTAGTGTACAAATGATCCGAATTTCAAAGTATAAAAAAGAAGGCATCGACGAGATGGCAGAACAAAACTTGAAACGATGCGATTCAATTTGCTTAAAACTTTTTGTTGGTGTAATGGTTGTAGTTGCTTTTGGTGCTGCCATTTTTGGTCATACGAATGTCGTCAGTACTGGATTTATTGGATGGACGATTGTGTTGTCGATTTTGGTTTTATCTATTATTCGTACAGTGATGTTTGTAGTTATGGATAGTAAGGGGGTATAATATGGCTCTCATTACCAAAATCAAAGAATATCGAGAGCGGGCAGGATATAGGCAAAGTGAACTCGCTGAGATGGTAGGCGCAAGGCGAGAAACCATTGTTCACCTTGAAAATGGCAGATATAATCCTTCCTTAAAGTTAGCTATGGATATAGCGAAAATATTCAATGTAACTGTCGAAGAATTGTTTGAATTTGTAGATAACGAAAAGTAAAGAAGTTTTTCGCAAAATAGCAGCGAGTCCCTCTTAGTTACCTGCTATATCATTCTGCTTAGTAATTTCTAAGAAAAATAAGAAGTAAGTTTAGATATTTATAGCTACACCCTGCAAGACGCAAAAATCTTGCAGGGTGTTTTCTTATGCTCATATATATGTAAGACCGCAAGGCAGGTTTCTGTCCGTTCTTAACTGCCTGTTCCCATTCTGCAAGGTCTTGGTTATACTGTGTCACAATAGCCTCTGCTTTGCGGTAAGTTTTCATAAACGCCTGTACATCAGGATAACCGTCATCTTTTAGAATATCGGGGATTTTATCCAGTTTTTCAGCAAGTTCGACTTCGGTCTGCTGTATCTGTTTTTTCAGAGCCTTACGCTCCTTGCCTTTGAAGATACCCGTTGTTTCTGCAAGCTGCTGTCGCAGATTCGGGAGTGTGTTGTGGTCAAGCTTTTTTGTAACACTTGTGACTAAAAATAGCGCTTATCAATTTATGCTGCCGTCCTTGCTTCATATGGGGTTCAATAACCATTATAACTGTGTGGACGAACATGATTATAATCAACGTATGCAAATTCTTCTACCTTTTGATAGAGTGTTTCCTCTGTTGTAAACTCATACAAATTTGTGCATTCATTCTTCAAGGTATTGAAGTAACGCTCCATCGGTGCATTGTCGTACGGATATCCTGCTTTGCTCATGCTCTGTGTCACATTTACCGATTCGCAGAATTCGGTAAATGCTTTGGATGTATACTGTGAGCCCTGGTCAGAATGTAAGATAAGCCCCTCTTTGATGGTTGGCTGCGATTCCAGCGCTTTTCGGAGTGTCCGGATTGCAAGATCACTGGTAATGTTACGATCTGTTATGCTGGCAATCACACTCCGGTCATGCAAATCTATAATAGTGCAGTTATAGCGTACTTCATGATTTGCAAGGAACAGATAGGTGAAATCCGTGCACCATTTTCGATTGATTTCATCTGCTGTGAAATTCTGCTGCAGCTTATTATCGAATACCTTATGTGGTTTTCCATGCTCATATCCCGGCTTTTGGGGACGGACAATCGAGCGGAGACCAAGTTCTGTGTTCATATATTTATGAACAGTGGTATTACTGTAAAAATAACCTTTACGTTCCAGATAGACTTTCATACTCCGGTAGCCGTCAACTCCATTGTGCGAATGATATATTTCCTGAATCTGTGCTTGGACTTCGGCTTTAAGGGTATAATAATCCGCCTTCCGGTGTTTCCGGTAGTTGTAATAAGCATTTGGGCATATACCCAGCCGTCCAAGCAGCCAGCGAATACCAAATTCATTATGATATTGTTCAATGAATCGATAAGCCTCTAATCGATTTCCTTTGCAAAGAATGCCGCCGCTTTTTTTAAGAAAAGATTTTCCTTACGAAGTTCTTCGTTTTCTCTTTTGAGTCTGAGCATCTCCTTCATGTTGTCATAATCTTCTTTGGCTTCCGGGCTTGACTGGCATTATTTACTAAACTTGCTACACCACTTAGAAATGCTGGCTTTCGATACCCCATACTCAGCGGTGATGCTTTTGTAGGTACGACCTTCTTCTTCATGAAGACGTACTATTTTTTTCTTAAATTCAGGTGTGTAACTTTGTGGCATAATAATTACCTCTTTTCTCTACTGGATTTATTATATCTTATTAGCCACTGCTGTTACAACGTTAGTATAGCACTTCAACTGGAAAATCTTTTTTTGCAGGCTGCATTGCCAATGCCCTTCTGGAAAAAGGCATTCCTGTACTGATGACCAACTTTTCCCGGATTCTGAATACCCTTACCGGAATGCATTTTGAAGACAGAAACCAGTTCATCAACAGCTTAAACCGCTACAGTCTTCTGATTATTGATGATCTCGGAATTGAGCGGAACTCTGACTTTGCGCTGGAACAGGTATTCAATGTGATTGACAGTCGTTACCGCAGTAAAAAGCCCCTGATCATAACGACCAATCTCACTTTATCAGAGTTGAATAACGCCGCTGATATCGCACACAAACGAATTTATGACCGTATTCTGGAGAGATGTATTCCTGTCCGCATCAATAACCGGAATATTCGTCAGGACAATGCAACAGCTAATTTAAAACAGGCAAAAAGAATTCTGTTGAACAATCATGCTCCGAACCAGAACTAAAGCAAAGAAGCCTAACACGATAATTATTCTTCACTGACAGTGGTACTACTTTCTTTCCTTATTTATCACCAGAAACATGCCACTGTCAGTTATCCGAAACTATAGTACCAAACCATAAGATTTTAAAACCAATACTGCCCGGATACGGGCATAAAAAGGAGGTGCCAGATATGGCAGATATAAGAATCATGACACCAGAAGAAAAAGCACTGTTACAGGCAAAACACCGTCAGGAAGAAGCCGAAGCAAGAAACCGAAAAAAAGAACGTGATGCCAGAACACACCGATTAGTCCAGGAAGGAGCAATTCTTGAAAGTATTGTTCCCCATATTAAAGAAATGGATTTAGATTCTCTAAAACGGGAGCTGATAATCCGGCTACGGGGAATGTAAACGCACAAGTTCTACTCCCGAAGGGCGCACTTACTCACCACCCGATAAATCGGGCGGTGGTATCCCCTACGGGGCTCGTGCGCTCTGCCGAGGGCTTTATCCGCTGTTGCAGGCAACATCGAAAGGAGGTGCCAGATATGGCAATTTATCATATGCAAGCCAAAGTTGTCAGCCGTGGTTCCGGGCGTTCCGCTGTCGCAGCTTCTGCTTATATGAGCTGCAGTCGGATGTATAATGACTATGATGGCATTCAGCATGACTATACAAGAAAGCATGGACTGCTTTATCAGGAAGTAATGCTCCCACCGATGGCTCCACCAGAATGGAAAGACCGTGAACAACTCTGGAATGCTGGGGAAGCTGCAGAAAAGACAAAAGACAGTCGACTGGCAAGAGAATTTGTTGTCGCGCTTCCCGTTGAATTAGATAAGGACAGTAATATTTCTCTTCTTCAAAATTTTATTCAAAAGAACTTTGTAAATATGGGCATGTGTGCTGACTTTGCTATTCACGATACAGATGGACACAATCCTCATGCACACATTCTGCTTACCGTCCGTCCACTGAATGAAAACGGAACATGGCAGTATAAAACAGAAAAAGAATATCTCTGTATAAAAAATGGGGAAGAAAAAGGATTTACAGCTACTGAATTCAAAACTGCTCAAAAAGATGGCTGGGAAAAGCAATACAGATATAAAGTTGGAAAAAAGAAAATTTATATGGTCGCATCTGCCGCACAGGAAAAAGGCTATGACCGTATTGACAAGCATCCAAAAAGCAGCCGCTATGGAAGACAGAATCCCATTTCTGAACAATGGAACAGTAATGAGCAGCTCTGTATCTGGAGAGCAAACTGGTCAAATACTGTAAATGAAATGCTTGTCCGTAATCAGATAAATGCATCCATTGATCACCGCAGCTTTGCAGATCAGGGAATCACTGAACAGCCGACCATTCACGAAGGATATATTGCTCAAAACATGGAAAAGAAAGGAATGATAGCTGACCGCTGTGAAATCAACCGTCAGATTCGTGCAGATAATCAAATGCTCCGGGAATTAAAAACTCAGGTATCGAAACTGGCTCAGGCTGTCAAACATTCTATTCCTGTAATTGCAGAAACAATGGAAACTATCCGAAATCATATGATTTTTACACAATATCATTTACTTCATAATGAAATGCAAAAAGAAGTGATCCATGACTGGATGCAGCATTTTCGTCCTATCCTAAATAAATATGATACCATTAAGAAAAAGCTCAAAGCGAAAGTTACTGAAAAGAAAGAACTAAATGTGCAAAAAAGTAAAACCAGTATTCTAAATCCTTTCCAGCATATAAAGTTAAACCAGCAGCTTACAACCGTAACAGAAGAAATCGAGGAACTGAAATCTGCCAAAGAACAGCTGCTGTTTCAGGCTGAATGCTCCACAGAGAAAGATATGGCGAGCCTTTCCAGAAAATACGACCAGATGGATAAGAATCTGGATATTCTCGATTCTCAGGATATGGCTCTCAAAGAGCAGCTTGAAAAAGATGCTGTCGCTTTCCAAGAGGAAAAACTCCGGCCTAAACCAGAGCAATATACAGAATTACTGGATGCCAGAATCCAGATACGACCTACTTTCCGAGAGAAACTGATTGAGCAGCTCAAAGGTACTTTTGGTGAATATTATGACTATCACTATCGTGATATCGCAACCCATGAAGTGGATGATCTCAATATGGAAGATCCCTATAGCTTCTCTCATCGTACCTGGGAACTTGAATATCAGAGGAAACAGGAATTGCAAAAAAAACATCCTGTTCAATCCAGGCAAAAATCGCACAACACAGAACTATAATGTTTAAACTACTAATATAAAAAATATCCCGTTTTCTCAAAACAGTTATATTGCTTCATCCCAATAATTCACAAACTGCTAACCACCGAGCAAAAGTGAGGCACAAAGTGCGTAAGCATAATTTGATTTCTTTCCGCTTACGCACTCTCTTTTTATCTTGAGCAAAAAATTCCTACTTTGTAAAGCCAACAAATGGGGTTTGGGGGGCTCCCAAAGTGCGTTTGGATATCCAAACGCTATGCTTGCAAAACCAGTTCCACTAATTTCCCTCGATACTCCCTTCTTCTAAAATCAATGATAATTATAACATTGCCAATTTTGTAAAGTAATAATCAACTTAAAATATAGACGACAAACAATAAAACCATGATACTGTTACAAAAAGCAGTAGCATGGTTTCTTTATATTTCATTATAGATTTTCTCTATCTATCATATTTTCTATTGTTTCTGAGAAACAACACTCTTTCAAATCAATACTTTTGTCCATCTTTACAAGATTTGTATATTTCTCATCTGTATAGTGTTTTGATATTACAGCAAATACTTTATATGTAGGCTGTGCTGTTACATCTCTGATGTCCTTTTTCAGCAATGTGTTCGGTACATTTAATTTCGTATTTTTATCTTTTACGAAGCCAATACAACCACATATATTCCCGGCAGCTTTTTCTGTATATAATTTCGGTCCTCGATCTGTAAATTCTCCTATCATTGTTACGTTTTTCTTAATAAGCATCATACGTTCCAATATATCCAATTTTTGCCCCGTAGAGCCATCTTTTGCAAAAACAAAATCATTTTCTGTTAATCGCTTATCCAGGCATTTCTGGTAAAAATGAATTGCAGAAGCTGTCTCTTTTTTATTCAATCGAACTCCTGTCAAATGTAAAAAATTGTATCTATGGAAAACAACTTCATATCCCTGTACAGATGACAAAATCTTATTACTTTCCTGTAATTGCTTATTCACCTCTTTCGGTAAGCCATATAGGAACAAAACCTTCTGATCCTCAAGATGTTCTTTATATAGTTGTGCCGCTTTTGTCATAATCTGAATTGCACGTCTTTTGTCCATAACTTAATCCTTATCCCATAAAATTTAGAGAAGGGAATGTTCACGCCGCAGCACTAAACATTCCCTTCTCATGGTTGATTTTTCCGTTGTCTGCCAACCTCCAGCACCTTCGTCTGGAAAATATCAGGTTTTTCCGTTGCCTGCCAACCTCCGACACCTTCGTTCGGAAAACGTATCAGATTTTAGGTGTCAACCCACCGCTGATGCACAGCTTTTCTAATTACATTTTACACGAACTATGTGGAAAATGCAATTACAATTTTATCTTATGATGCCCTGCTACATTTTATACACTATTTATCTTACATTTCATTCTTGATAAATTATCTCTTTATCCACAATCTCCCTCGCACATACTTGTATATTGTTCATTCTTCCTATCCATTCCAAGACATTTTCCACCTTTAGCTGTTCTGTAATGCCTTGTGCCTGTTTCATCTGTTCTACAAGTCTTTCAAAGCGTTCCTGTGCCTGTTCTTCTATATCAGCCAAATAACCATTCAGCCTGCCGCTTGTAAGCATATTCAGATATAGCAATCTGCGGTATTCCTTCAAATACCGCAAATGTCTTTGTCCCCATACACCGACAACCCTTTGTTCTTCTTCCTTCGGTAAGGTAAGAGCAGGGATAAGATAATCCCCATGTCTGATATAAGTACCGCCCATCTCTTCAAAAATTGTTTTCTTCATTGTCTGTTCTACCTTTCTTATCGTTCTCTATTCATAGATTTTCTTTACGACCGTTCCAATTTTACAGTAACAATAATTCTTCAATTTTCAGTTCACATTGCCCCTCCCGAAGAAGTATGATAGAATAATTCTATTAAATTGAATCGGAGGTGCCACATGGCTATCAGTTCCAACAATATTCAGGTCTATACTACTTTGTCCAAAGAACTGGTTGCTGAGATTGATAAGGATGCAAAAGCGAACTATCGTACACGTTCCCAGCAGATTAACATGATCCTGACCGAGTATTATAAGACTCAAACAACAACCAAACATGAATCCGAGTAAAACACTGAATTGCCTGAAAACACAGGAAATATCAGTGTTTTCTTATGTTTTCCCTTAATTATAAGGTTCATGGGAACCGTATGTATTTCCAAAACTGATATTAATCGCAACCGGCATTCGATATTCCAGTGCTTTCCGCAAAACATAGTCCACACCCTGCATCAGTTCCGTTGTCCGCGGAAACCCTTCCCGTCTTGGATTTCCCAATTTCACGATCAAGAGTTCACTCTCCGGTGCGACTCCCGCATAAATACCACCGACACTTCCTCTTCCGTTTCCGGCTGCAATTGCGGCAACAGAAGTCCCGTGCCCCGACACATCCCGACTTGGTACAACCTGCTCCTGCCTGATTTTTGTCGGTTCCTGAAGTGCCGCATTGATCTGATCCTGCGTATATTCCGTTCCCAGAAAATATCCTTCAGGAGGATTTCCCGCTATACTTTGATCCCACAGTGCACGGATCCTTGTACTTCCATCTGTATTTCGAAAATCCGGATGCGAATAATCAATCCCGCTGTCAATCACCGCTGTAAGAATCCCTTTCCCGTACAGCTTTAACGGAGCTGCCTGTACCGGAAGAATACAGGATGCTCTCTTTCCGTTAGCCGCTTCAAAAAACAGCCGTTTTGGTTTTTCAATGTATTCGATCTGCGGAACCCGCATAAGCTGTTCGATCCGGGATTCCGGCACAGTCAGAATTGCATACTCATTCGATAATTCCGTAACAGAAGAGGCGATTTCACGAACCGCCTCCAGATTTCCCGAATATTTGATGATCAGATCCCACTCCTGATCCAAAGGCTGATACCCAACCTCCAGCTCCAGTGATTTTTCACGCTCCTCACTCGTAGCGTCCAACGCAAGATTCAAAAGATTTTCTGCTTTTTGGCTCATCTATTTCCCGGCTCCTTTATAAGGTGCATATTCATATGGAAGAAAATATCCCTTCTCGTGACGGCACACCGGACATACAGATGGTGCCTGCTTCCCGTCATGGATATAACCGCAGTTTGTACAGATCCACCGTCCTTGTTCTTCCCGGCTGTAATAGGTGCCGTTTTCCAGCATTTCTGCGATTTTCTGAAATCGCTCCTGATGGGTATGCTCAATTTCTGCAATCTGGAAGAATGTAGACGCCGCCTCAAAAAAACCTTCTGCCTTTGCCGTACTTCCAAACGCAGGATACACATCTTCAAATTCTTCCTTTTCATTATGCTCCGCTGCTCTAAGAAGCTCTTCTAATGTATCCTGCTGATCCACCGGATAGGTCCCGTCAATCTGGATCGTGCTCCCTGTAAACTCTTTCAGCAGCTCATAAAACCGCTCTGCATGTGCCCGCTCCTGATCTGCTGTATACAAAAACACGTCCGCAATGGTATACATCCCCTTCTCACGGGCTTTTTCTGCTGCAATCGTATATCGGTTTCTCGCCTGACTCTCCCCGGCAAACGCCCGCATCAGATTTTCCTTTGTCTCGCTTTCAAAAAAATTACCAGTCATGATACACACTCCTTTTTCGTTTCATAAAAGTAGTATGTATCATAACTGGCAAAATATGGTTCTGCTTCTTAAATTTTACGAAATCAGTTAAATCCGATCAGTCTTCTCGCCACACTGTATGCCATAGAAGAAACTTTTCTTCCTGATTTTCCCGGAAGGTTCATGGTCTGACCGAGAATTCCATATCGGATCTTCACATATGTCCGATAATCTTTTTTCTTCAGATATACCCACAGCTCTTTCTTTTTCTTCAGATTCTCATTCACCTTGGAACGAATACATAAAATCGAAGATACTGTCATCATAATAGCAAGATAATTGATCATATATTTTCTGAGCTTTTTACTCTCTACCATACGTAATTCATACATAGAGATCATAGATTTTGTTACATAAATCTGCTGATCGATGCGGCTGATCATCACTTTCTCATTCACAGACTGATCCTCTCGTCCGATAAAATAGCGATAGAAGTCCACATCCATATAGTATAATGTCCGAACATGAGGAAGCGGGTAATATACATAGATATTATCCACGTAAAACGTGTGCTTCGGCAGCTTCAGCTGACAGAGTCTCAACATCTCGGTCCGGTAGATCACGGAATGCATGAGAATATACTGGTCCAGATGGAAGCTTCCGATATCATCCCAGCGGAACACCTGATTCTGCGGAAGTACATTGCGGTAATGAATGACTTTTTTATGTGTCATCCCAACTTTCTCATACACATAATTAGAAATCAACATGTCTACTTTAGAATCTGCATCCACAAATCCCTTCACTGCACTCAATATCTTCAGCAGAGCCTCTTCATCTACCCAGTCATCACTGTCCACTACTTTAAAATAGACACCTGTGGCATGCGCCAGACCTGTATTGACCGCATCCCCGTGACCGCCGTTTTCCTTGTCTACCGCTTTGACGATCCCCGGATATTTTTCCTCGTATTTTTTTGCAACCTCGCTTGTCCCGTCTGAGGATCCGTCATTAACTACAATAATCTCCACATCTTCTCCTCCGGGCAGGATCGACTGAATTGCTTTTTCCATATATGCCTCTGAATTATAGCATGGAATTGCAAAAGATATATATTTCATGTCTACACTCCTTTTCTTCAATATAGCAATTATACTGTACTTTTATTATTTTTCCAACCATTTTATTGTAAAATACCACTCCTTCCTTTATAGTATTAGGGAGAACACTTATTTTTATAAAAGATAAATTGGAGGAACACTATGAAAAAAAATGCAGTTGTAGGACAATCTGGCGGACCGACTGCCGTTATCAATGCAAGCCTTTACGGGACTGTATACGAAGCATTAAACCGCGAAGACGAGATTGGCACTGTTTATGGGATGATAAATGGAATTGAAGGATTTTTAAATGATCAGGTCATGGACATGGCGCCACTGGAAGAATCAAAAGAACTGGAACTGATCCGGACCACACCCGGCTCATATCTTGGCTCCTGCCGATACAAGCTTCCGGAAGATCTCAACGATCCGGTTTATCCACAGCTTTTTGCACGCTTCGAAGCATACAACATCGGATATTTCTTCTACATCGGAGGCAATGATTCCATGGATACGGTCAGCAAGCTTTCCCGCTATGCCGAAAAGATCAGCAGCGACATCCGTGTGATCGGAATTCCAAAAACAATTGATAATGACCTTGTCGAGACAGATCACACACCGGGATTTGGAAGTGCCGCAAAATACGTCGCTTCTACTGTGCGGGAGATTGCTATCGACGCATCCGTTTATGACAACAAAAAATCCGTTACCATTGTTGAGATTATGGGACGCCATGCCGGATGGCTCACTGCTGCCAGCGCACTGGCCAGAAAGTTCGAACACGACAACCCGGTTCTGATCTACCTTCCGGAAACAGACTTTGACCAGGATGCTTTTATTGAGAAAGTCCGTACGTCTCTGGAGACTACACCAAACCTGGTAGTATGTATTTCCGAGGGAATCCACGACAACACCAGTACATTCATCTGCGAATATTCCAATGATGTCGGAACAGATACATTCGGCCACAAAATGCTCACAGGTTCCGGAAAATATCTGGAAAATCTGGTGAAAGAACGCCTTGGCGTCAAAGTACGTTCTGTAGAACTCAATGTCTGCCAGAGATGCTCTTCTTCCATGCTTTCCAAAACAGACCAGAAAGAAGCCATTGCTTCCGGAGCTTACGGAGTAAAAGCTGCTTTAAACGGAGCCAGCGGAAAGATGGTTGCTTTTGAACGTCTGGACGGAGATGACTATCAGATTGATTATGTTTTAAAAGACGTCAACGTCATCTGTAATCAGGAAAAATGCGTCCCTGCTACATGGATCACTGCAGATGGTTCTGACGTGACAGAAGATTTTATCCGGTATGCTCGTCCGCTGATCCAGGGAGAAGTAACCGTTCCCACAGAAGACGGCGTTCCTAAATTTGCTTATAGAAAGTAGCTATTGAAACAAAAAGAGAGCGGCATTCGCTCTCTTTTTTCTACTGAAATGCATTGTCATCAGAAAGTGTAATCAAGTGTAACCAAAAACAGAGTTCTGAAATACTTAACAAAACTCTTCCCAGACATGCAAAAAAGCCCTGAAAATCAAGGCTTCTTCGTAGTCTGCGGATGACAGGACTTGAACCTGCACGGGATGCCCACTGGACCCTAAAACCAGCGCGTCTGCCAATTCCGCCACATCCGCATATTGCAAAACAACAAGCATTTGTTTTCTTGTCGACTGCTTAGATAGTATATCAAGTATTGGTATTCCTGTCAAGTATTTTTATACAAAAATAGCTGTGTCTACTTAATTCCCGCAGATACAGCCATTTTTGTGTTTTTAGTACTGGTTCTTACTTTGTTTTTGCCGATTTTACATTCAGCCATTTTGAATAGACATTTTTGAATCCAACTTTCTTATAGGTACGAATGCGTACATAATATTTCTTCTTTGCTTTGTTAATTTAATGATAGCATATTTCCATACATCAAAAAAGAGACATGATCCTAGATCTCTCTAAAATCATATCTCTTACAACAATGAGCGTGCGGGGATTCGAACCCCGGACAACTTGATTAAAAGTCAAGTGCTCTAC
>OGWS01002345.1_pt1 | contig 12165 bp, 8 predicted proteins | sample 1576111 | NCBI WGS metagenome assembly OGWS01 (sample SAMEA3541534, study PRJEB24748) | human gut metagenome | biome: human gut; feature: human-associated habitat; material: faeces | place: China | collected 2012
TATAGAAGACAGGACGAGATCGGTACTCCGTTCTGCATTACCTATGACTTTGAGTCTGAGGAGGACCACGCAGTGACCGTCCGCGACCGCGATACCATGGAGCAGGTTCGTGTGCCGATCGCTGAGTTAAAACAGTATTTCGAGGACAAGTTCCGTTTCTAATATGAACGATAACCAATTAAAAACCGTAGGCGCAGTCGCCGGCTACATTCTCGCAGGAGGAAAAAACACGCGTATGGAGGGACAGAAAAAACTGTTTCTCCGCTACGGCGGTGAAACGTTCTGCCAGAGAATTGTAAAAGCCTGTGACTGTCTGCCTGCGGTTTATTTGTCTGTAGATCAAAAAGAACCGTACAAGGAAGCCGGTCTGCCCATGGTAGAGGACCGGTGGAAGGAAATCGGACCGATCGGGGGAATTGCAAGCGGACTTTGGGACTGCAAAGAAGAGGCGCTTCTCGTGATAGCCTGCGATATGCCCATGATCGATGCCGGACTGGTAGGAAAAATCCTGGAGTGCTACCGGAAAGAACCATCCTCCATTCTTGTGACGGCACAGAGCGGACGCATTCACCCGCTTTTTGGAATTTATCCCAAAAGAATATTGCCCTGCATGACAGAACAGATTCAGGCAGGTGATTACCGCATGATGCATCTGCTTAAGCGCGCCGGATACCGGATCATGGAACTGGAGACGGAGAGTCACGCGATGGAAAATGTGAATACGAAAGAGGCTTACCGGGGATTGACAGGTTCTGCAATTCAGAATGCTGCGGCGCCGAACCCTCAAATGGTAATTTCTCTCCAAAAGAAGAGTCCTTTCGTATTTGCGGTCAGCGGCTATAAAAATACAGGAAAGACGACTATGATCACGCGTCTTGTGCCGGAACTGACGAAGCGTGGCTACAAAGTAGCGGTCATCAAGCATGACGGTCATGATTTTGAGAGCGACGTACCGGGAACGGACAGCTACCGTCATCAGAAAGCGGGGGCTTATGGGACTGCGGTATTTTCCAAAAACCGTTTTCTGGTCACGAAAGAATGTCAGGGGATTACGGAGAAGGATCTATTTGCGGCATTTCCGGAGGCAGATATCATTCTGATCGAAGGACTGAAAAACAGCAGTTATCCGAAATACGTCTGTAATTATCCGCAAGAGCCTCTGATTTCAGCGGAAAAACTGGCAGATGAACTGGAAACGTTAAAAAAACAAATATAGGAGCATAGAGAGAAACATGGTTCGTATCACACTAGAGGAAGCACAAAAACTTATCTTTCAGCAGGAATATGCCGTAGAAGCCATGCGGCGTCCGGTCACAGAGTGCGCCGGCAGTGTCCTGGCAGAAAACCTGGTATCCGGGATGATGCAGCCTCCGTTTGCGCGCTCGGCTATGGATGGCTATGCGTTGCGGCAGGAAGATGTCCGGAAAGCAGACCGGGAGTATCCGGCTATCCTGCAGGTTGTCTATAAAACCTGTGCCGGAGACCGACCGGGAAGAAACATTCAGCCAGGGGAGTGTGTGCGCATTATGACTGGTGCCATGATCCCGGAAGGCGCAGACTGCGTGATTCGGCAGGAAGATACCGATTACGGGGAAGAAACCGTTCAGATTTATACAGCTGCAGTTTTGCAGCAAAACTGCTGTCAGGCAGGGGAAGATTTTCAAGCAGGGGAAGTTCTGGCAAAAGCAGGCGAAACGGTGGATGCTTACACCGTTGCCGCTGCGGTCGCTTCCGGGAAAAAAGAACTCAGTGTACGGCGGAGACTGCGGGCGGCGCTTGTTACGACAGGGGAAGAACTGTGCGAGACCGGAAGCGTTTTGCAGCCGGGGCAGATCTACAATTCCAATCAGGCGTATCTGCGGGTGAGACTGATGCAGGAGGGCTGCGATGTCGTGTATTGCAAAATGACCGGAGATGACCGAGAGTCCATTGCCAGGGCAGTGCAGGAAGCCGCAGACAAAGCCGATTTTGTCATTACGACAGGAGGGGTATCGGTCGGACAGAAAGACCAGCTCCCCCATGTGATGGATGCACTGGGGGCACGGATCCTGTTTCGTGGAATTGCAGTGAAACCCGGAATGCCGACGATGTGCTCCGTACTTGGAAAGACTCCGGTGCTTTCCTTATCCGGGAATCCGTACTCGGCTTTTTCTGTATTTGAACTGTTGATCAGACCGCTTACGGCAGGTCTTCTGGGAGCGGATGGGTATGATTATATCCGGATCCACACAACCGCCTCATCGGATTTTTTAAAGGAAAGCAGAGGAAGAAGACTGCTGCGGGGATATTACGATGGAACTGCGGTCGCACTTTCGAAAAAACAGCAAAATGGCCAGCTGACCGGCGGGATCGGATGTAACTGCCTGGTGGATGTTCCGGCAGGCAGCGGACCGGTATATGCCGGGACTCCGGTCGAGATTATTTTGACAGGGATATCGTGATGCACGGTACCCCTGTTTTTTTCGCAATAAAATGACATGCAATAAAAAGAGCCTGCCTGACTGCAAAGCGCAGTGTCAGATTCGTTTGGGTACAAAATTCGTCAAAATATGCAAAATACACATTCGTATATACGAACTCACATCGTATATGTGAAAATGACGGGAACGAAACAAAATTTTACGAGTTTTTGCTAAAATTTATACAAAAAACACCAAGAAAAACCTTTACTATCGCAAAAAATATGGTATACTTATACCAGACCGTCGATGGTGATTTTTTTGTGCAAAAACTATACCGACGGAGTTGAAAACCGTAGGCAGCATCGTCTACACAAGTTGAGGAGGAAAAAACCAATGGCTAAAAAGTGGGTGTACTTATTTACAGAAGGTGACGCTACCATGAGAAATCTTCTCGGTGGTAAAGGCGCAAACCTGGCTGAGATGACCAATATCGGTCTTCCGGTTCCGCAGGGCTTTACAATTACAACTGAGGCCTGCACACAGTACTACGAGGATGGCCGCGAGATCAACGAAGAGATCCAGGGGCAGATCAACGAGTACATTGAGAAAATGGAAGAGATTACCGGAAAGAAATTCGGAGATCTCGAGAACCCGCTTCTGGTTTCCGTACGTTCCGGCGCACGTGCTTCCATGCCTGGTATGATGGACACCATCTTAAACCTGGGCTTAAACGAGCAGGTTGTTAACGTAATCGCTGAGAAGTCTGGCAATCCGCGTTGGGCTTGGGACTGCTACAGAAGATTCATTCAGATGTATTCCGACGTTGTAATGGAAGTCGGTAAGAAATATTTTGAGGCTCTCATCGATGAGATGAAAGAAAAGAAAGGCGTTAAGCTTGACGTTGAGTTAGACGCTGACGACTTAAAAGAGCTGGCTAACCAGTTCAAGGCTGAGTACAAAGACAAGATTGGCGCAGACTTCCCGGATGATCCGAAGGAGCAGTTAATGGGCGCAATCAAAGCTGTATTCCGTTCCTGGGACAACCCACGTGCAAACGTTTACCGTCGTGACAACGATATCCCGTATTCCTGGGGTACTGCTGTAAACGTACAGTCCATGGCATTTGGTAACATGGGTGATGACTGTGGTACCGGTGTTGCATTTACCCGTGACCCGGCAACCGGCGCAAAGGGTCTGTTCGGTGAGTTCTTAACCAACGCACAGGGCGAGGACGTAGTAGCTGGTGTCCGCACTCCGATGCACATCCAGGAGATGGCAGAGAAGTTCCCGCAGGCATACGCAGATTTCGAGAAAGTATGTAAGACTCTAGAAGATCACTACAGAGATATGCAGGATATGGAGTTCACCGTTGAGCACGGCAAACTGTACATGCTGCAGACCCGTAATGGTAAGAGAACCGCTCAGGCTGCATTAAAGATCGCTTGTGACTTAGTAGACGAGGGTATGAGAACTCCGGAAGAAGCCGTTGCAATGATCGATCCGCGTAACCTGGATTCCTTATTGCATCCGACCTTCGACCAGAAGGCATTAAAGGCTGCTACCCCGATCGCTAAGGCTTTAGGTGCAGCTCCTGGTGCTGCATGTGGTAAGATCGTCTTCACTGCAGACGATGCTGTAGAGTGGGCTGAGAGAGGCGAGAAAGTTGTTCTGGTTCGTCTTGAGACCTCTCCGGAAGACATTACCGGTATGAAGGCTTCCCAGGGTATCCTGACTGTTCGTGGTGGTATGACCTCTCACGCAGCAGTAGTTGCACGTGGTATGGGTGCCTGCTGTGTATCCGGCTGCGGCGACATCATTATGGACGAGGCAAACAAGAAATTCACTCTGGCTGGCAAAGAGTACCACGAGGGCGATGTGATCTCCTTCGACGGCTCCACCGGCTGTGTATATGACGGAGCAATCCCGACTGTAGAGGCAACCATCGCAGGTGAGTTCGGACGTATCATGGCATGGGCTGATGAGTACAGAACCATGGCAGTACGCACCAACGCAGATACCCCGCACGATGCGAAGAAGGCTCGTGAGCTTGGCGCAGAGGGCATTGGTCTTTGCCGTACCGAGCATATGTTCTTCGAGGGTGACCGTATCGATGCATTCCGTGAGATGATCTGCTCCGATACCGTAGAAGAGAGAGAAGAGGCTCTGGAGAAGATCCTTCCGTTGCAGCAGGGCGATTTCGAACAGCTCTACGAGGCTATGGAGGGCAACCCTGTAACCATCCGTTTCCTGGATCCGCCGTTACATGAGTTCGTTCCGACTGAGGAAGAGGACATCGAGAAACTGGCTAAGGCAAAAGGCAAGACCGTTGCAGAGATCAAAGCAATCTGCGAGTCCCTGCATGAGTTCAACCCGATGATGGGTCATCGTGGATGCCGTCTGGCTGTTACCTATCCGGAGATCGCTGTTATGCAGACCAAAGCTGTTATCCGTGCAGCAATCAATGTAAAGAAAGCTCATCCGGACTGGACCATCGTTCCGGAGATCATGATTCCGCTTATCGGCGATGTAAAAGAGTTAAAATACTGCAAGAAGACCGTTGTTGAGACTGCAGATGCAGAGATCGCAGCAGCTGGTTCTGACCTGACCTACCATGTAGGTACCATGATCGAGATCCCGAGAGCAGCCCTGACTGCAGACGAGATCGCAAAAGAGGCTGACTTCTTCTGCTTCGGTACCAACGACCTGACCCAGATGACCTTCGGCTTCTCCCGTGACGATGCTGGTAAGTTCTTAGGTGCTTACTACGATGCGAAGATCTACGAGAACGATCCATTCGCAAAACTGGATCAGACTGGCGTAGGCAAGCTGATGGAGATGGCTATCAAGCTTGGCAAGGCTTCCAACCCGGATCTGCACATCGGTATCTGCGGCGAGCATGGCGGAGACCCGTCTTCTGTAGAGTTCTGCAATAAGATCGGTCTGGATTATGTATCCTGCTCACCGTTCCGTGTTCCGATCGCAAGACTGGCAGCAGCTCAGGCAGCAATTGCGCAGAAATAATGAAAAACAAAATCGTAGGATATCCTATACTGAAAGACCGCGTACTGTTTGGTACGCGGTCTTTTTGTGGCTATGTTGAGCTTTATGGGTAGAAATACAAAGAAATTTATGCTAGACTAAGCATATATTCGTTACTGCTTGTGCTTTGCGTAAACAGCAGCGGCAAAACCATTACGATGGATAGAAAACAGAAATGAAAGAATTAGGGGAAAAACAAATGACAACGAAAGAATGTTATGAAAAAATTGGATCTAATTACGACAGTGTGCTGAGCAGATTCGGCAACGAGGCGCTGGTAAAGCGCTTTGCCTTGAAGTTTTTAAAGGATCCGAGCTATGCAGATTTAAAAGAAGCCCTGGAGGCGCGTGACGCAGAGCGTGCATTCCGTGCAGCACATACCTTAAAGGGCGTTTGCTTAAATCTTGGATTTGACCGTCTCTACGAGACCAGCGCAGCTCTGACAGAAGACCTGAGAGGAAGAGACATCAACGGCGGTGACCGGTTATTTCCGGAACTGACCGAGCGTTACGAGCAGTTAACAGAAGCAATTCGGGAGCTGGAAGCGGAGGCTTAACCCATATATGAATTCATACGATAAACTGACGAGACAGCAGGCAGAGGAGCAGATGGAACTCTACCGGCAGGTGTTTACAGCCGTGCGCCTTCTGGATGCTGCTGATCTTCGTCTGACTGGAGCGAAAAAAACAAAAGAAGACCAGACGGGTGGGTTGAACCATTGCTACTGTTATGATTACTGGAAGAAAAGCCAGCCCTGTGAAAACTGCATTTCCAGGAAGGTTTATCAGGATGGGATTCAGAGGACGAAGCTGGAGTACAGAGGAAATGATCTCTTTGAGGTAACTGCCCGTTATGTGGAGGTAGACGGGACTCCTTATATCATGGAGCTGGTGCGTGCGATGGACGGCACCTGCCTGATCGATGCTGAGGGCAGGGAAAAGCTTCTCATCAAGCTGACAAGCTATCACGATGAGCTTTACATTGATGCCCTGACCGGTGCCTACAACCGGCGTTACTACGAGGATAAGATCAAAACCTCAGCCCAGAAGGGCGGCGTAGCCATGATCGACCTGGATGACTTTAAGCTCTACAACGATACCTGGGGACATGACGCAGGCGATGCCGTGCTGAGAACCCTGGTCCAGATGCTTCGGAACTGTGTGCGGGATGAAGATTCCATCATCCGTTACGGAGGCGATGAATTCCTTCTTCTGATGCCGGATATCAGCCAGGCACAGTTTGAGGAAAGCCTGCGCAGGGTCAAGGAAAAGGTCTGCGATGCCGATGTGCCAGGCTATACGAACCTGCGCCTTTCTGTGAGCATTGGCGGAGTACTGAGTGATGGGAGCAAAACGGTGGAGGATGCTGCGATCTGTGCCGATAAGCTTATGTATCAGGCTAAAAACCGGAAAAATACGGTTGTGACGGAAGGAACAAAGCAGGAGGTACAGCATTCAGGGGACAATACTGAGGATCAGGAGAATATCAAGCAGCAGATCCTCATTGTAGATGATTCCGGGCTGAACCGCGAGATCCTTTCTGAAATGCTTCACTCAGATTTCCGCATTCTGGAGGCAGAAAACGGAAAAGAGTGCATTGCCCAGTTAGAGCAGTACGGAACCGGAATCGCCCTGGTCCTGTTAGATATTGTCATGCCGGTCATGAATGGCTTTGAGGTGCTGGAATACATGACCAGAAACCACTGGATCGAGGAGGTCCCTGTCATTATGATCTCCAGTGAAAATTCAGAGCCATACATCCGCAAGGCCTACGAGCTTGGCGTTTCTGATTATATCAGCCGTCCATTTGATGCCAAGGTGGTATTTCAGCGCGTATTCAATACCATTAAGCTGTATGCGAAGCAGCACCGCCTGATCAAACTGGTGACAAGCCAGATCTACGAAAAAGAAAAGAACAACCGGATCATGGTCGGGATTTTAAGCCAGATCATGGAATTCCGAAATGGAGAGAGCGGTCGCCATGTGTTCCATATCAATCGTCTGACAGACCTTTTGCTGGAGCGGCTGACGCAAAAGACAAACCAGTACCATCTTTCCAGACCAGACCGGGAACTGATTGCAACCGCATCTGCCCTTCATGATATCGGGAAGATCGGGATCGATGAACAAATTCTGAATAAACCGGGCAGACTGACCAAGGCAGAGTTTGAGATCATGAAGACCCATACCGTGATCGGTGCTTCGATGCTGAAACATCTGACTGCCTACCAGAACGAGCCGATCGTAAAGATCGCTTACCAGATCTGCAGGTGGCACCATGAGCGCTACGATGGAAAGGGATATCCGGACGGCTTAAAGGGAGAAGAAATCCCGATCGCAGCCCAGGTGGTTTCCATTGTAGATGTTTACGATGCCCTGGTGAGTCCGCGTGTATACAAGAAAGCGTTCCCGCATGAGCAGGCCATGAGCATGATCATGAATGGGGAGTGCGGTACGTTTAATCCGCTCCTTCTGGAATGCCTGATCGAGATCCAGGACCGGATCCAGGCATATGATCATGAGCCGCAGAATCATTAGTTTACTTTTATAGGTCTGTATGGTATAATTTTTCGTTGCGACACGTCAATTTATTTTTGAGAATGAAGAGGAACTACAAATGGAAAAGAAAAAGAAGTTTCAGATGCCGCATACGTACATCATTATCTTTGGTGTAATTCTGTTTGCAGCAATCCTGACCATGTTTATCCCACTGGGTAAATATGAAACAAAAGAAATCACCTACACCATGAACGGCGAAGAAAAGACCAGAACCGTTCTGGATCCGGACAGCTTTGAGTATGTCCTGGATGAAAACGGAAACAAGGTAACGAAGGTTGCCCCGCTTTTCGGTACGGAGGATTTCGGTGGCCAGGGTATTTTAAACTATGTATTTGAGGGTCTTACAACCGGTAACAAAAACGGTACTGCAGTCGGAATCATCGCCTTTATCCTGGTGGTGGGCGGTTCCTTTGGTATCGTGTTACGAACCGGTGCCGTGGAGAGCGGTATCATGCGGGTCATCAGCATGACAAACGGTAAGGAAATCCTTTTGGTACCGATCCTGATCGTCCTGTTTTCCCTGGGCGGTGCCGTGTTCGGCATGGGTGAGGAAGCCATCCCGTTCGTTATGATCCTGGTGCCGATGTTCATCGCGATGGGTTACGATGCAGTAGTCGGCATCATGTGCAGCTACGTGGCAACCCAGATTGGTTTCGGTACCTCGTGGCAGAACCCGTTCGGCCTGGCTGTGGCACAGGGTATCGCAGGCATCCCGGTTATGTCCGGTGCATGGTTCCGTATCCCGTTATGGATCATCTTTACCGGTCTGACCTGTGTGTTTACCCTTCGTTACGCAGCAAAGATCAAAAAGAACCCGAAGCTTTCTGTTGCTTACGAGTCTGACGAAGAGTACCGTGAGGACTTCGCAAAGAATGGTAAAGCAGACCTGCCGTTTACGCTGGGCCATAAGCTGGTGCTCTTAACCATCGCAGCCTGCATGGTATGGACCATCTGGGGCGTAGTAACCCAGGGCTACTACATTCCGGAGATCGCATCCCAGTTCTTTGTAATGGGTCTTGTTTCCGGTATCATCGGACTGATCTTCCACTTAAATGATATGCACTTAAACGATATCCCGCGTGCATTTGACCGTGGTGCGGCTGACCTTCTGGGCGCTGCCATGTGTGTAGGTATGGCACAGGGTATCATCATCATCCTGGGCGGTACCAGCGCAACCGATGGAACCGTTCTGAATACCATTCTTTATACCATCAGCAACGGCATGAAGAATTTCCCGCCAGTTATCTCTGCCTGGCTGATGTACGTATTCCAGTCCGTATTCAACTTCTTCGTTGTATCCGGTTCCGGACAGGCAGCCCTGACCATGCCGATTATGGCACCGCTTGCTGATCTGGTAGGAGTTGAGCGTCAGGTTGCAGTGCTTGCTTACCAGCTGGGTGATGCATTTACCAACTTCATTGTTCCGACCAGCGGATGCCTTCTCGGTGCACTGGCTGCAGCAAAATTGGAGTGGGGACAGTGGGCGAAGTTCCAGATCAAGTTCCAGGCATTCTTGTTTGTATGCGCATCCATTGCAGTGATCATCGCAATTGTAATCGGATTGTCATAACTGGAAAAGGCAGGAGTAATTTGTCATGACAAATGATATGACGCGGGGAAACCCCGTTCGCCTGATTCTGGCATTCATGATTCCGACTTATCTCGGAAACATTTTCCAGCAGTTTTATAACCTGGTGGATTCGGTGATCGCCGGCCGCTATATCGGCGTCCATGCCCTGGCAGCCATTGGCAGCACCACGTCGCTGATCTTTCTGGTGACCGGGTGGCTTCAGGGAATCACCAGTGGTTTTGCCATCATGGTGGCGCAGACCTTTGGTGCGAGGGATTACAGACAGATGCGTCATTATGTCGCAATGTCTGTGTATCTCTGTGCAGCTTTCGTGGTCGCCATGACTGCAGGTCTGGTATTTTTAAATGTACCGATCCTGCGGCTGATGAATACCCCGGATGAGATCATCGGTCAGACGGCTGCTTACATGGGGATCATTTACGCAGGACTTTGTGTAACCGCTGCCTACAATGCGTTTGCGGCGGTGCTCCGTGCGTTGGGAGATGGTCGATCTCCGCTGTATTTTCTGATCATTTCTGCAGTGATCAACGCAGTGCTGGATGTCCTCTTTATCGTGAAGTTTCACATGGGTGTAGAGGGCTGTGCCTACGCAACGGTCATTGCGCAGGGAATTTCCGCGTTACTGTGCCTGATCTACATCATCCTGAAGTTTGATATTCTGAAACTTCAAAAAGAGGATTTTGCGTTCGATCTGCCAATGATCAAAAGACTGCTCTCGATCGGTGTGCCAATGGGACTGCAGTTTTCCATTACCGCGATCGGAACCATCATTGTGCAGAGCGCGATCAATGTCTTTGGTGCAGATTATATCGCTGGTTACGCGGCAGCAGGAAAGCTGCAGAACATGGTCAATACCATCTTCATTGCGTTTGGGGCAACGATTGCGACCTATGTAGGACAGAACCGGGGTGCAGGACGGATGGACCGTGTGCGCCAGGGTGTGAAAGACACCCAGATCATGATTCTGATCGCAGCGCTTGTTTCCTTTCTGATCATCCATTTCCTGGCTGGAAAGCTGACGCTGATCTTTGTAGACAGCTCACAGACTGTGGTGATCGATGCTGCAAACCAGTACTTTCAAACAGTATCCTGGTGTTATCCGTTCCTTGGAAGTATTTTCCTGTACCGGAATGCACTTCAGGGAATGGGATATGGTCTTGTGCCTATGCTGGGCGGTGTCTTTGAATTGATGGCCAGAGGCGGCGTTGTGATGCTGGTGCTCCATCTGGGAGGCGGATTTGTAAGCACCTGCCTGTCAGATCCGGCCGCATGGATTTCCGCGCTGATTCCGCTGATTCCATATTATATTTATAAAATGAAAAAATTTACTGCGCTTCAGGCGTAAAAAATCCCGCTGCCGTTCATGCATGTGTCCGGCAGCGGGATTTTTTCTAAATAAAAATTTGCTTTACAGGAATCCAAAACTGTGCTATAGTAGCACACAAAATCAGAGGACATGCCACTGGCGTCTCTGATATGCAATCCAATCAAAATCAAAGAAAAGCAGAGTAGGTCTGTGTGCGTCAAGTGCCAGCCGGACAGGGAGTTGCCGGCAGGACGAAGGAAACGGCTTTCGAACGTCTTCCGCGGTACGCAGCCCGCATCCCGCTGCGAAGAGGATAGATACGGTTATCTCCTTTGTAGTCGAGAAATCGTTCCTGTTTATGGACAGGTTTTTGGAATGGAGTATTCCATTCCTGCCATGTCTGTGTGAACGGGAACAGGATTCTGCAAAGGAGGTAATTTTTTATGAAAAAGTTTACGGCATTATTCAAAGATTCCATGGAAGAACTCAAGTATGTCAACACGGTCACCATTATGGCGATGTTTGCTGCGATTTCCGTGGTGCTCGGTTATTTCACCCTGGTTCTGGGGGATTACTTAAAAATCGGATTCTCCACGATCGCAAACCAGTTTGTGTATTATCTGTTTGGCCCTGTGGTGGGCGCAGCGTTCGGAGGAGCGCTCGACATCTTGAAATACATCATCCGTCCAACCGGTGCGTATTTCCCGGGCTTTACCTTCAGTGCCATGGTGGGCGGCGTGCTTTACGGATGTTTTCTGTATAAGCATCCGATCCGGTTCGTGCGTGTGCTTGCTGCGGAGCTGACGGTATCGATCATCTGCAATATGCTGCTTGGAACGCTGTGGCTCAGCATGTTGTATGGAAAAGCATTTATGGCACTTCTTCCAATGCGGGTATTTAAAAACCTGATCATGTGGCCAGTCAATTCCATGCTGTTTTACACCATTGGGAAGACACTGGAGGCGTCGGGAGTATTCCGCCTGTTAAGGAATGCAGGCAGAAGCAAAGCGGTACTGTAATAACCGAATATCGTAACGGACAAGGGCGAAAGCTCCTGCGTCTGCATGGATGGCGGCGCGGGACTTTCGCTATTTTTTTGTCTGATTTATTTAAAATTTAAATAAGTAATACCAATATATTGATAGATACAATTTCTCATTCCGGGAAATTTATGTTACATTTTATTGAGAATAAATGAGAAAACAGGGGTAAAAAGGTATGGGGTATCATCTTCCAGAGCAGTTTCAGGAGTTTGGGGAGGCCAGACGA
>OGWS01002349.1_pt1 | contig 12143 bp, 13 predicted proteins | sample 1576111 | NCBI WGS metagenome assembly OGWS01 (sample SAMEA3541534, study PRJEB24748) | human gut metagenome | biome: human gut; feature: human-associated habitat; material: faeces | place: China | collected 2012
CGATCTACTCGTGATATACAAACTGAAAAGGCAACTGCTGCTGTACGTACTTACGAAGGACAACCCAGCGGTACTGTATTCTCTCAACCGCTGGAAGTTAAGTTCCAGGCTCCGGTTATTGTTACTGTAGAGCCTGACTATGTATTAGGTGTTCTTTATCAAAACGAAAAAACCGGTGTATGGTCAGCTGATGCTAATAATTATGCTGAATACGATATGACTTCAGGTACTTTCGTTGGTAAAATCAATCACTTCTCCAAATTCCGTTTCGGTTTTGAGTCAGCCATCGTTCCAGTAGACAGTGTTAAGTTGGATGCCGAAATCATCAATAAACCTTGCTATACAGGCTCTGCAGCCGCTGTAGTTACTGTAAAAGGAAACTACATGGGTGGAACCGCTTATGATGGAAACACTCCTGCTTTGGCTGTTGAAACTGCCTTGTCTGGTATGAATGCAGAAACGAAATCTTACGTAACAATGTTACTGAAAAATATGATTCTAAAAGACAATGCTAATATTGCACCGAAGAACAGCTACTCAAAAACTGCTCTGTCTGTAGATATATCAGTTCCTGCATACAAGCAAATTGATAACTTCAGTATGGTCAGAAAACAAGTAAGAAGATCATATACTGTTCATGTAATTGATAAAAACAAAAAAACTACAGACGTAACAGTGGTAGTTAAAAAGATTATCTCTACAACTCTGACTGCAAATTATGCTATTGGTCACACTCATGGACATGGCAATGGTGAAGATTTGAACGCAGGTGGTGGTATTATCGATTTTGAATAGGCCTGTTTTTAAATAATGCAATTGAACCTAAAGCATGAGATTATACATAATGAGAATAAAGCGAATGTTTATTGCGATACTGCTTATCAGTGTATCATCCATGCTTTCGGCTCAATTGACTTATGGAACTACCGGTTTGCTGCATGCTCCTTCGGCAGAGATGCAAAAGGATAAAACAGTGATGCTGGGAGGGAACTTTATGAATAAGGAGATAACTCCTCCTACGTGGTATTACCATACGTACAATTATTTTTTGAATGTTACCATTTTGCCGTGGATGGAAGTTGCTTATACTTGCACCCTGTTTAAGGCAGAAGCTTTAGGGTTAAAGCCTTATGGCTATTCAGGATTCACGAATCAGGATAGATATTTTTCTATCCGGTTACGGGCTTTGAAAGAAGGACAATTCTGGAGGTATATGCCAGCTGTTGTTTTCGGAACATCAGATCCATTTACTTCATCCGGAGGAGGCTCGATTGGGATTTCTTTAATGCTGGCTTACTTTATGAAAAAGAATTCAGCAGAACAAAAATTACAAAACTCAGCTTATGCACTGATTATTGGTGGTGCGTTAGCCAATATGGTGGACCGTGCGTATAACGGTTTTGTGGTGGATTTCTTAGATTTTTATTGGGATATTTATCATTATCCGGTATTCAATGTGGCAGATATTGCGATTTGTATTGGTGCAGGTTTATTAGCATTAGATGCCTTTAAAGGTGATAAAAAGAGCGGTCAAAAATGAAGATAATTTTAGCCAATCCTCGCGGATTTTGCGCAGGTGTCGATCGAGCCATTAGCATTGTTGAATTAGCGCTTGAAATTCATGGCGCACCGATTTATGTACGTCATGAAGTGGTGCATAACCGTTTTGTGGTAAATGGTTTGCGTGAGCGTGGAGCAATTTTTGTGGAAGAACTGAGCGAAGTGCCAGATGGTGCCATTGTGATTTTCTCTGCTCATGGTGTGTCACAAGCCGTTCGTCAAGAAGCGAAAGATCGTCAGTTAAAAGTATTTGATGCAACTTGTCCGTTGGTAACCAAAGTGCATATGCAAGTAGCACGTGCAAGCCGTAAAGGGACAAAAGCGATTTTGATCGGGCACAAAGGGCATCCAGAAGTGGAAGGCACAATGGGGCAGTATAATAATGCCGAAGGTGGCATTTTCTTAATTGAAAGCGTGGAAGATATTGCTCGTTTGCCCGTTCAAGAAGATGATGATTTAACCTTTATGACACAAACTACGCTTTCTCTTGATGATACGGCGGAAACTATCAGTGCATTGAAAGACAAATATCCTGCTATTCAAGGCCCACATAAAAACGATATTTGCTATGCGACAACCAATCGCCAAGAAGCCGTTCGTGAATTAGCGAAACAGTGTGATTTAGTGGTGGTTGTTGGCTCTAAAAACTCATCAAATTCTAACCGCTTAGCTGAGTTAGCATCACGTATGGGCGTGAAATCAAAATTGATTGATGATCCAAATGATGTGGCGGCAGATTGGTTTGAAGGCGTTGAAACAATTGGCGTAACCGCAGGCGCTTCAGCACCGGAAGAGTTGGTGCAATCCGTGATTGCGCGCTTGAAAGCGTTTGGTACGGATAGTATCGAAGAGCTTCAAGGCTTAGAAGAAAATATGTTCTTTGAAGTGCCAAAAGAGTTAAGAATAAAAGAAGTAAACTAATTCTATTAAAAAAGTGCGGTTAATTTACCGCACTTTTTTTGTGTTATTTTATTTTTTATTGTGCACTTTAAGCCATTTTTGCATTTGTTCAATTTCTGCTTTTTGAGCGTTAATAATATTCTCAGCAAGCTTATGCATCTCGGGATCTTTTCCGTATTTTAATTCGACTTCCGCCATCTTTACTGCGCCAATATGATGTGGCAACATACCTGCTGCAAAAGCGACGTCAGGATCTTGATATTGCATAGCCGCCATCATATCTTGATGCATCTGATTCATACCTTGCATTAATTCTTGTTGCATTGCAGAATCTGTCGACATTGGCATATTCATGTGTGCTTGATGCGGTTGTTCATTAGCTTGGGCATAAATTGAAACTGCAGCAGCGCTAAGTGTGATAAAAGTCATAAGTTTTTTCATGTTTTGCTCCTATGTGATAACTGAATGGGCACAAATCATAAACATTAACCTAAGGTTAAGGTCAATATTTATTCCGAAAATTTTTGGTGAGATGCTAAAATAAGACAATGTTTGATATGAGGGACAGAATCATGAAACAAAAAATTGTGCTTGCCACAGGTAATAAAGGCAAAGTAAAAGAAATGGCGGATGTATTAGCCGATTTCGGTTTTGAAGTCATTGCTCAAACGGATTTAGGCATTGAAAGCCCAGAGGAAACAGGCTTAACGTTTGTCGAAAATGCGATCCTTAAAGCACGCTATGCGGCTGAAAAATCAGGGTTACCGGCAATAGCGGATGATTCCGGTCTCGTGGTGGATGCGTTAAATGGTGCGCCAGGATTGTATTCCGCACGTTATGCCGGTGTGGATGGTGACGAAGCTGATGCGAAAAACCGAGAAAAATTATTGGCAGAATTAGCCGATGTACCGACTGAACGTCGCCAAGCAAAATTTGTAAGTACGATTGTGTTATTACAACACCCAAGTGATCCTTCTCCGATCATTGCTCAAGGTGAATGTGACGGGCAGATTATTTATGAAGAAAAAGGTGAAAATGGCTTCGGTTACGACTCGCTCTTTTTTAGCCCAGAAAAAGGCTGTACTTTTGCAGAATTAGAAACCGTAGAGAAAAAGAAAATCTCTCATCGTGCGAAGGCATTGGCTATTTTAAAATCAAAATTAAGCGTCTAAAGTGCGGTTAATTTTTAACGAGAATTTAAGGATACAAAATGATTGTGACAACAACCCCTAATGTTGAAGGGAAACAAATCGTAGAATATAAACAAGTCGTCTTTGGGGAAGTGATTGCTGGGGCAAACTTCATACGTGATTTTTTTGCGGCTATTACTGATGTGATTGGTGGGCGTTCTAGTGTTTATGAGCGTCGTATCAGTCGCGCACGTCAAGATGCATTGAAAGAACTGGAAGAAAAAGCATACGCCTTAGGTGCTAATGCTATTGTTGGCGTGGAAGTTAACTACACAACGGTAGGCACGAAAAGCATGTTTATGGTGATTGCAAGTGGCACGGCAGTGGTGGTGCGCTAAGGTCGTTTTTTCATTTACTTAAATGTAATTTTTGCGATCAGGATCGCAAAAGTGCGGTCAATTTCTTGCGTGTTTTTGGTGTTTCTTAAAAATGTCGCTGTTGATATGAATCAACGGTACTTTTTGTTAATAAAGGGCATTTTTATGAAATTGATGAAACATTTATTTAGTTCATTATTTGTTGCAACCACAATGTTGAGCTCGCAAGTGTTTGCAGAAGAAAAGGTGGCTGAACAGGCTCAACCTCAAGCGCAAGTTCAGCAACAAACCGCATCACAAACTACACAACAAGCAGTGAGTGATAAATTAAATATCAATACCGCCAGTGCATCAGAAATTCAAAAAGCGCTAATTGGTATTGGTGCGAAAAAGGCGGAAGCCATTGTGCAGTATCGTGAAAAGCACGGTAATTTCACTATGGCAGAACAATTGCTTGAAGTACAAGGCATTGGTAAAGCAACGTTAGAGAAAAACCGCGATCGTATTGCGTTTTAATCTGCGTTATTTATATATAAAAAGCGGGATAGTGATATCTCGCTTTTTTTGTATTTAAAGATAAAATTTACCAAAACTTGCAAAATATCAAATTTTTTTGAAATAAATAGGGGATTTCTTGCAAAGGTTTTTTAAGAGAGTAGAATAACAAAAGGTATAAAAATACCTATGTTGAAGTATAAAAATAATCAATTAATTATTTGGAGTAAGATATGGCATCAGAAAATTTAAATCAATCTTCTGTTGCTCTCACACCAGTTGAAGCAACGGATTATGCTGAAAACGTCGCTGCGTATAAAGCGCAAAAACGTCCATTTTTATCATTCATGTCTGGTATTAGTGCTGGGGCTTGTATTGCTTTAGCCTTTGTATTCTATACGACGACACAAACAGCAAGCGCAGGAGCGCCTTGGGGATTAACCAAGTTAGTCGGTGGGTTAGTTTTCTCTTTAGGCGTAATTATGGTGGTGATTTTAGGATCTGAATTATTCACCTCTTCTACTTTAACCTTAGTTGCCCGCGTAGGCGGTAAGATAACCACAAGTCAAATGATCCGAAATTGGATTGTGGTATATTTAGGCAACTTCGTAGGCGGTTTATTTATTGCTGCAGTGATTTGGTTTGGGGGACAAACCATGGCAGCAAGTGGTCAATGGGGTTTAACCATTTTGGCAACCGCGCAACATAAAATTCATCATACTTGGTTTGAAGCATTTAACCTTGGTATTTTATGTAACATTATGGTGTGTGTAGCGGTATGGATGTCTTATTCCGGTAAAACTGTTACAGACAAAGCATTTATTATGATTATGCCAATTGGCTTATTTGTGGCATCAGGTTTTGAACACTGTGTGGCAAATATGTTTATGATTCCGCTTGGCATTATTACAGCACATTTTAGTACACCAGAATTTTGGCAACAAATTGGTGTGGATCCAATGAAATATGCAGACTTAGATCTTTATCATTTCATTGTGAAGAATTTAATTCCCGTAACGTTGGGCAATATTGTGGGCGGCGCAGTTTGTATCGGCTTATTCCAACGTTATTTAACTAAAGCTCACTAATGTACTAACGAACTAACAGACTTATTTTTTATCAATTAAAAAAGGAAATGACTATGTCAGAACTTAATGAAGCACAAAAAGTTGCGTGGACAGGGTTCGTTGCCGGTGACTGGCAAGAAAACGTCAACGTGCGTGATTTTATTCAGAAGAACTACACCCCGTATGAAGGTGATGATTCTTTCTTAGCAGGTCCAACCGAAGCGACAACAAAACTTTGGGAAACTGTAATGGAAGGGATCAAAGTTGAAAACCGTACTCACGCGCCATTAGACTTTGACGAGCATACGCCTTCAACGATTATTTCTCACGCGCCAGGCTACATCAATAAAGACTTGGAGAAAATCGTAGGTCTTCAAACTGATGCTCCATTAAAACGTGCCATTATGCCATTTGGTGGTATTAAAATGGTGGAAGGATCATGCAAAATTTACGGTCGTGAATTAGATCCTGAAGTGAAAAAAATCTTCACTGAATACCGTAAAACACATAACCAAGGCGTATTCGATGTTTATACACCAGATATTTTACGTTGCCGTAAATCAGGTGTATTAACTGGTCTTCCAGATGCTTACGGTCGTGGCCGTATTATCGGTGACTACCGTCGTGTAGCACTTTACGGTGTAGACTTCTTAATGAAAGATAAATACGCACAATTCACTTCTTTACAAAAAGACTTAGAAGATGGCGTAAATCTTGAAGCAACTATCCGTTTACGTGAAGAAATCGCAGAACAACACCGTGCATTAGGCCAAATGAAACAAATGGCAGCAAGCTACGGTTACGATATTTCTAACCCTGCAACTAACGCTAAAGAAGCAATTCAATGGATGTACTTTGCTTACTTAGCAGCAATCAAATCACAAAATGGTGCAGCGATGTCATTCGGTCGTACTGCAACCTTCATCGATATCTATATCGAGCGTGATTTAAAAGCAGGTAAACTTACTGAAACTGAAGCGCAAGAATTAGTTGACCACTTAGTCATGAAACTTCGTATGGTTCGTTTCTTACGTACACCTGAATACGATCAATTATTCTCTGGTGACCCAATGTGGGCAACTGAAACCATCGCAGGTATGGGTTTAGACGGCCGTACATTAGTAACCAAAAATACATTCCGTATTTTACACACCCTTTACAACATGGGTACTTCTCCAGAACCAAACTTAACAATTCTTTGGTCTGAACAATTACCTGAAAACTTCAAACGTTTCTGTGCGAAAGTATCGATTGATACCTCATCTGTTCAATACGAAAACGATGATTTAATGCGTCCAGACTTCAACAATGATGACTACGCAATCGCATGTTGTGTATCACCAATGGTTGTTGGTAAACAAATGCAATTCTTCGGTGCGCGTGCAAACTTAGCGAAAACATTGTTATACGCAATCAACGGCGGTATCGATGAAAAATTAGGTATGCAAGTAGGTCCGAAAACTGCACCAATCACTGATGAAGTGTTAGATTTCGACACAGTCATGACTCGTATGGACAGCTTTATGGATTGGTTGGCAAAACAATATGTGACAGCCTTAAACATCATCCACTACATGCATGATAAATATTCATACGAAGCCGCATTAATGGCATTACATGATCGTGATGTATACCGTACTATGGCTTGTGGTATCGCAGGTCTTTCTGTTGCAGCAGACTCACTTTCAGCAATTAAATATGCGAAAGTTAAACCGGTTCGTGGCGACATCAAAGATAAAGATGGCAATGTTGTAGCAAGCAACGTAGCGATCGACTTCGAAATCGAAGGTGAATATCCACAATATGGTAACAACGACAACCGTGTTGATGACATCGCTTGTGACTTAGTTGAACGTTTCATGAAGAAAATTCAAAAACTTAAAACTTACCGCAACGCTGTGCCTACACAATCTGTATTAACCATTACTTCTAACGTGGTTTATGGTAAGAAAACAGGTAACACCCCAGATGGTCGTCGCTCAGGTGCGCCATTCGGACCAGGTGCGAACCCAATGCACGGTCGTGACCAAAAAGGTGCGGTAGCGTCATTAACTTCTGTTGCTAAACTTCCATTTGCTTACGCGAAAGATGGTATTTCTTACACCTTCTCAATCGTACCAAATGCGTTAGGTAAAGATGCAGAAGCACAACGTCGTAACCTTGCTGGCTTAATGGATGGTTACTTCCACCATGAAGCAACAGTAGAAGGTGGCCAACACTTAAACGTGAACGTGTTAAACCGTGAAATGTTATTAGATGCGATGGAAAATCCGGATAAATATCCGCAATTAACCATTCGTGTATCTGGTTACGCAGTACGTTTCAACTCTTTAACTAAAGAGCAACAACAAGACGTCGTAACTCGTACATTCACAGAATCGTTCTAAAACACGATAAAATTTAACCGCACTTTAGCGGGAACATAAAAATTATGAGCCTGATTTAAGTCAGGCTCATTTTTTATAGATGATATTTTTGGTAAAATTTAGCTAGATTTATTTTTTGGAAATTTATGTATGTCTGTTCTAGGAAGAATTCACTCCTTTGAATCCTGTGGAACCGTGGATGGTCCCGGTATTCGTTTTATTTTATTTATGCAAGGCTGTTTAATGCGTTGCAAATATTGCCATAACCGTGATACTTGGGATCTTGATGGTGGTCGCGAAATCAGTGTGGAAGAACTCATGAAAGAAGTGGTGAGTTATCGTCACTTTATGAACGCAACTGGTGGTGGTGTAACAGCATCAGGTGGTGAAGCCATTCTTCAAGCTGAGTTTGTTCGTGATTGGTTCCGTGCTTGTAAAGCAGAAGGGATTAATACTTGTTTAGATACTAATGGTTTTGTACGTCATTATGACCACATTATTGATGAACTGCTCGATGTAACCGATCTTGTTTTGCTTGATTTAAAAGAACTTAACGATCAAGTGCACCAAAACCTTATTGGTGTACCAAATAAACGGACGCTGGAATTTGCGAAATATCTGCAAAAACGTAATCAGCGTACCTGGATTCGTTATGTAGTAGTTCCAGGTTATACCGATAACGATCATGATGTTCATCTGCTCGGACAGTTTATTGAAGGTATGACCAATATTGAAAAAGTCGAACTTCTCCCTTATCATCGATTAGGGGCTCATAAATGGAAAACCCTTGGCTTTGAGTATGAGCTCGAAGATGTTTTGCCACCGACGAAAGAATCGCTTGAGCATATAAAAAACATCTTAGAGGGATACGGACATACCGTAAAATACTAAGTGATAGTGTTAAACGGTAAACAGCAAGCTTCAGTAAGCTTTAAGGAGAGAAAAATGAAAAAATTAGCATTAACGTTTTTAGGTGTAGCCCTTTTAGCAGGCTGTTCAGCTGTTCAACCGCCACTTCCTCAAGAAGAGGTGAAACTAAGCCCACCTTCGAAAGATAGAGTGGGTTATGCTCGCTTGGTAAAAGACAAAAATTACTACATTGATACCGATTCTATTTGGGTCGATAACCAAGATTTAAACCAAGTACATTTTGATGCGGTAGTGAATTTGGATAAAGGCTTATATGTGTATCCAAATGAGAAAAGACGCTATGCGCGTTCTGTTCGCCAATATAAAATTTTAAACTGTAAGAACTACCATTTAACTCAAGTTCGTACCGATTTTTATGATGATTTCTGGGGCGAAGGTTTACGTGCTGCACCGAAAAAACAAGAGAAATACACCATTAGCTTAAAACCTAACACAACGCTCTATGCGGCTGCGCAAGTTATTTGTGTGAACTCAGATAGAAAACCTTCTTTAGAGTTAGAAGGCTCAAAAGCAAAATAATCAATTAAAGTGCGGTTAGAAATAACCGCATTTTTTATATCCATAAAGCTGATGAGCAAACAATAAAAAACGGTCAATATTCATTAAATATTGACCGCTCTTTTTATCTCACTATAAAAGACTATTTCACGCGAGAAACGTATTCGCCTGAACGAGTATCAACTTTGATTACTTCGCCGATTTGAACGAAAAGAGGTACTTTCACCACTGCACCAGTACTTAATGTTGCTGGTTTACCGCCTGTACCTGCAGTATCACCTTTAAGACCTGGGTCTGTATCGATGATTTCTAATTCTACGAAGTTTGGTGGAGTAATGCTGATTGGCGCACCATTCCATAAAGTCACGATACAATCTGCTTGGTCTAATAACCATTTTTCAGCATCACCCACTGCTTTTGCATCAGCAGAGTATTGTTCGAATGTTTCTGGGTGCATGAAGTACCAGAATGCATCATCTTTGTATGAATAAGTGAGGTTAAGATCCATAACATCAGCAGCTTCAACCGAAGTACCAGATTTGAAGTTTACATCTAATACTTTGCCTGAAATTAATTTACGAATACGAGTACGAGTAAAAGCTTGGCCTTTACCTGGTTTAACGAATTCGTTTTCAACGATCACACAAGGCTCACCGTCTTGCATAAATTTTAGACCTGGTTTGAAATCACTGGTAGTATATGTAGCCATATTAAAAATATCCTAAAAAATAGAGATTGTTTGAAAGTGCGTATTTTAACCCGAAATATTGCGATTAGAGAAGAACAAAATTGGTTAGAAACCCTAAAAAATGCGATTTCTGATCCGAAAATCTTGTTAAAAACCTTAAATTTGCCTGTTGAGGATTTTGCCGAGGATATCGCTGCCCGTAAACTTTTTGCTATGCGAGTGCCTTTACCTTTTGTTGAAAAAATGGAAAAAGGGAATCCTAAAGACCCACTTTTTTTACAGGTAATGACGGCTCAACAAGAATTTATTGAAGCGGAAGGGTTTAGCCAAGATCCTTTAGATGAGCAGCAAAAAAATGCGGTACCTAATATTCTGCATAAATATCAAAATCGCTTGCTGTTCATGGCAAAAGGAGGCTGTGCAATCAATTGTCGTTATTGCTTCCGTCGTCATTTTCCTTATGATCAAAACCCAGGCAATAAAACCAGTTGGCAACAAGCAATAGACTATATTGCCACACATCCTGAAATCGAAGAAGTGATTTTTTCGGGTGGCGATCCGATGATGGCGAAGGATAGTGAATGGGCGTGGCTATTAGAACGCCTTGAAAAGATACAGCACTTACAACGTTTGCGTATTCACTCTCGTTTGCCAGTCGTGATTCCAGAGCGCATTACGGATGAATTTTGTGATTTATTGTTAAAAAGTCCATTAAAAACGGTGTTTGTGACGCATATCAATCATCCAAATGAAATTGATGAAGGACTCGCTTTCGCTATGCAAAAACTGACAGAAGCTAAAGTAATATTACTCAATCAATCGGTCCTATTAAAGGATGTGAATGATAACCCACATACATTAAAAGTATTGAGCGATAAGCTATTTCAAGCGGGAATTTTGCCTTATTACTTGCATTTATTGGATAAAGTACAGGGGGCGAGCCATTTCTATATCTCGGATGAGCGTGCCTTACAAATTTATAGAGAATTGCAGGCACTCACTTCTGGCTATTTAGTACCCAAATTAGCACGAGAAATCGGTGGAGAGCCAAATAAGACTTTATACACAACGTAAGATCCTATAAAATACGATACAATTTTTCACCGCACTTTTATGCGATCTTTAGTTTAGCAAATCGAGGTAATACCGTGGATAATAAAAATCAACCTAACGACAATTCATCGCAAAATGAATTAGATTTAGGATTTAATCACTCTGACTCTGTGACACCAAGAAAAACGATTCAACAAAGTGGCTCAATTTTTGATAAAGCCAAAGGTTTATTTGGTAAAAAACAACAAGCAGATACGCAATTTCATGTTCGTCGCGAGCCAACTTTTGGAGCAGCCACAAGCCAACCTTTTTCGCCATCTCAAACATTCCAAAGTGAAAATGTCGAACAAGTAGCTCAAGCAAGTGCTTTCAGCCCTCAGGAGCCTGTTGAAAATGTTCAAGTAGAAAACGTAGCTGAAGAAAAAGTGATTTTTGGTGGTCGTCTGGGCGAGTATAAGTATTATGACATGGATGCGGTGATCGCATCAGCACTGGACATGTGCGAAAAGGAACTTGGCTAAGGATTGATTTGTCAAAATGTGACAAAAATGTAAAATTTGATTTAAAAATACATTGCATTGCAGGAAGAAAACTGTTATAGTGGATTCACAGAGCGTTTGTGCTCTGTGAGTTGTTATTATGCAGAAACAAAATGGAGAGTTTAAATACGAGGAGTATCTTTATGAAAAGAATTACAGCAATCTGGAAACATGCCTTTCTTCTGATCGTGATATTGTCAGCTGTCTGTCTTTTGGGGAATACACAGAAAGTATCAGCTGCATCTTACAGTGAAACGACCTGCAAAGTGATTTTTGCAAATGCAAAAGGACAGACTGCAGGTTTTTATCATAATCTTGCCAAAACTGTTGAGGAAGGAACAGTAATTCAGCTTCCGGAGATAAACAGGGATGGATATCAGGCTTACTGGGTAACAAAGATTGAAGGAAAAGAATATAAATATAAAGCCGGACAGAAAGTGACGATCAATCAGACAACAAAGTTCTGCCTGAATTTATATAAAGAATATACGGTCCGATTCTACACGGCAAATGGCAGAAATGAATATACAAGTCTTCGCA
>OGWS01002355.1_pt1 | contig 12103 bp, 9 predicted proteins | sample 1576111 | NCBI WGS metagenome assembly OGWS01 (sample SAMEA3541534, study PRJEB24748) | human gut metagenome | biome: human gut; feature: human-associated habitat; material: faeces | place: China | collected 2012
CTCCTCTTTGTTTAGTTCTTGCCCACGGAAGGATTGTAACCATACCTTTGGTTTTGGGACCATCGCGCTGATCAGTAAGCTTACCAGGGGCTTGAATGAATGGACGTCCTCCAATTGAGGACTTTTCTATTGTACCGTTCTTTTTGAAATTTGTCAACCAAAAAACAACCATTCGCCTTGTTATTTGTATAGATAGCACAATCCGACAGGGCTGATTTGGGTAAAATAACTGCCGGAAGATGAAAAAGGGGCTGCCGCACATTCCGTGCAGCAGCCCCTGCAAAGCCCTTTGGAAAACGGTTACTTCTCAATGACTTCCTTGGTGTCGCGGGCGATCATCAGCTCCTCATCGGTAGCAATGACCAGAGTGCGCACCTTTGCGCCCCAGGCAGTGATCTCGCACACATCGCCCACGGGGTGCTTGTTCTTCTCGGTATCGATGCGGATGCCCAGCCAATCCATGTGGTGGCAGACCTTTGCACGGGCAATTGCATCGTGCTCGCCGATGCCGCCGGTGAAGACGATGGCATCCACGCCGCCCATTGCAGCGATGTAAGCGCCAACGGTCTTCTTGATCTGATAGTTCAGCATGTCGGAAGCCAGCTGTGCGCGCTTGTTGCCGGCAGCAGCTGCCTCTTCCACGTCACGCTTGTCGCTGGAAACACCGGAGATGCCCAGCAGGCCGGACTTCTTGTTCAGGATCTCGTCCAGCTCGTGGCCGGTGATGTTCAGGGTGTACTTCAGGTAGTTGACCACAGAGGGGTCCAGGTCGCCGCAGCGGGTGCCCATCATCAGGCCGGCCAGCGGGGTCATGCCCATGGAGGTGTCCACGACCTTGCCCTGATCCACAGCGGCAATGGAGGAACCGTTGCCCAGATGGCAGGTGATCAGCTTCAGGCGCTCAATGGGCTCTTCCAGATACTCGGCAGCCTTGTGCGCAACGTACTTGTGGCTGGTGCCGTGGAAGCCGTAGCGGCGCACGCCGTACTTCTCGTAGTACTCATACGGAATGGCGTACATATAAGCCTTCGGAGGCATGGTGCTGTGGAAAGCGGTATCGAACACAGCCACCATGGGGATGTTGCCGAACACCTTGCGTGCGGCCTCGATGCCCAGAATGCCGGCGGGGTTGTGCAGGGGAGCCAGAGGGCTCAGCTCGCGGATGGTCTCGATGACCTCGTCGGTGATCAGGCAGCTGCTCTTGAACTTCTCGCCGCCGTGCACGACACGGTGACCGATGGCATCGATCTCGCTGACGTCGTTGATGCACTTGCCCTCGCCGGTGGTCATCTTCTTCACGACCTCGGCAAAAGCCTCGGTGTGGGTGGGGAAGATGGCGGGCGTGGTGGCCTTATGGCCGTTGGCCTCGTGGGTGATCATGCTGCTTTCCATGCCAATGCGCTCGCACAGGCCCTTGCACAGCACCTTCTCGCCGTCCATATCGATCAGCTGATACTTCAGAGAAGAAGAGCCGCAGTTAATAACCAGAACTTTCATCTGTGTTGCCTCCTGTATGTTTTTGGTCTGTCCTCTTTTTAAACCTGAGGACAGAATTTTACAGATTCCTGTGTTTATTATATAATAGGGTGGGCGGCTTTTCAAGCCGCAACCCGGGCAAAGCGGTAAAGCTTGTGTACAAGGTTTTTGTACATCCTGCCCACAAATGCGCAAAACCACTGCAGTTTTCTGTATATACGATATAAATTTAACAATCTTTCCGAGGGCGCAGCAGCCCTGCAGAGGAGCTTATCTATGAAATTTGCCGGTATCATTGCAGAGTACGACCCCTTTCACAACGGCCATGCATGGCAGCTGGCGCAGGCAAAAGCGCTGGGAGCACAGCATGTGGCGGTGGCCATGAGCTGCGGGCTGACCCAGCGCGGCGCACTGCCGCTGCTGCCGGAAGCGGTGCGGGTGCAGGCCGCCCTGCAGTGCGGGGCAGATCTGATATTTGCGCTGCCTGCGCCCTGTGCCTGTGCGGGGGCAGAGGCTTTTGCCCGGGCGGGGGTGCGCATCCTTGCCGCCGCCGGGTGCGATGCGCTGGTGTTCGGGGCAGAGACGCCGGACGCAGCCCTGCTGATGGAAGCTGCCCGGGTACTGAACAGCGAGGCCTACCGCACCGAGCTGAAGCGCCAGCTTGCAGCCGGTGCCCGCAGCTTTGCGGCGGCGCGGCAGGCAGCGGTGGAAGCGCTCTGCCCGGGCACGGCACTGGCCGCGCTGTTGGATAAGCCCAACAACAATCTGGCAGTAGAATACTGCAAGGCCATTCTGGAACAGGAGGCACCCATGACCCCGGTGCCGCTGCCCCGCGTGGGGGCGGGCCACGGGCAGGCCCTTGCCGAAAGCGGCCACGCCCAGTTTGCCAGTGCCAGCGCGCTGCGCGCCCTCTGGGCAGAGCAGGGCGCGGATGCGCTGACTCCTTATGTGCCGGAAAAAGCACTGGAGCTGTATAAAAAAGCGGAAATCGACGGAATGTATACCGACTATGCCGCCGCAGGCCGGTGTGAGCTGGCTCTGCTGCGGGCGGCCTGTGCACGACCGGAACCTTTTGCCGCAGTGCGGGGCGTTTCCGAGGGGTTGGACCACCGGCTGGAAAACGCCGTGCGCAGCTGCACCGGCCTGCCCCAGCTGCTGGACGCGCTGACCACTGTGCGTTACCCCCGGGCCCGGATGCGCCGCCTTGCCATGGATGCGGCACTGGGCTATGCGGCGGAGACCGTGCCTGCCCTGTCGCCCTATCTGCATTTGCTGGGGGCAAGGCGGGAAGCACTTCCGCTGCTGAAGCATGCATCCCTGCTGCTGAGCCACTCACTGGCAAAGCTGGAAAAAGAAAACGATGCCTGCGCCCGCATGGCGGCGGCACAGGCAGGAGCCAGCGATTTTGGCGCACTGTGCCGCCGGGTGCCCGGGCCGATGGGGGGAGTATATCGTCAAAAAATTATCTTTTTGACGAATTGACAAAAAATAATCGAAGAAATTTTATGCAGAAACACTTGTGCCCGGACGGTTTGTGGTGTATGATTAAAGCAATGCAATGTTGGATACAACAAATGAGAACGGAATCAGAAAACCGCATGCAATAAGGAGGAAACTTCATGGCACTTCACGTTCTGGACGAAGCCAACCGCTGTCTGGGCTGCAAAAAGCCGCTGTGCCAGCAGGGCTGCCCCATCCACACCAACATCCCGGAGGTCATTCGGCTGCTCAAGGCAAACCAGATGGACGAAGCTGGCAGAATGCTGTTTGAGAATAACCCGCTGACCACCGTTTGTGCGTTGGTGTGCAACCACGAGAACCAGTGCGAGGGCCACTGCGTGCGCAACCGGATGCCCAGCCACGACCCGGTGCACTTCTCCATTATTGAGGACTACATTTCCACGACCTACGCCAACAAAATGACCGCCGGCCCTGCCCCCAAAAACGGCATGAAGGCGGCAGTCGTTGGCTCCGGCCCGGCGGGCCTGACCATTGCGGTGCTGCTGGCACGCTGGGGCTACGATGTGACCATCTTTGATGCCCGCGATAAAATTGGCGGCGTCATGCGCTACGGCATCCCCAACTATCGCCTGCCGGACAGCGTGCTGGACGATTTCCAGTACCGCCATCTGGAGCTGAAGGGCATCAAGGTGCGGCCCAACACCACCATCGGCAAGACCATCACCATCGATGATCTGTTCCGCGACGGCTACAAGAGCGTGTTCATCGGTGCCGGTCTGTGGAAGGCCAACGCCATGCATATCAAGGGCGAAACTTTGGGAAATGTAGCCTTTGGCATCGATTATCTGGCAAACTCCAAGGCGTTCCGTCTGGGCAGCGATATTGCCGTGATTGGCGTGGGCAACTCTGCCATGGACTGCGCCCGCACCGCCATCCGCAACGGTGCCCGCCACGTCACCTGCTATGCCCGCCGCGACGAGAGCTGCATCAGTGCTTCCGAGTACGAGGTGAGCTATGCAAAGCTGGAGGGCGTGGGCTTCCGCTTCTGCAAAGCACCGGTGGAGATCCGCGAGAACGGCCTGATCTGCCGCGATACCGTCAAGGGCGAAGATGGCAGGTTCACTCAGGTGGAGGGCAGTGAGACTTTCTACCCCCACACCGGCGTGATCGTGTCGGTCAGCCAGGGCTCGGAGAGCAACCTCGTCAAGACCACTACCGGCATCGAGACCAACCAGAAGGGTCTGCTCACCGTCAGCGAGGACGGCAGCACCACCCGCGAGGGCGTATTTGCCGGCGGCGATGCCGTGATGGGCGCACGCACCGTGGTGGAGGCGGTGGCTGTGGCCAAGAAGGTGGCCGAGAGCATGGATGCCTACATGAAGAGCCTGCCTGCAGAAGAAGTGGCTGACCCCTATGCCAATATCCCGGTGTTCCAGACCCCCACCTCGGACGTGCTGGCAAAGCAGGAGATCTGACGAAATAAAGACAAACTTGGAAGAAACTGTAAAGCTTCTGCGTCTTTGCCGATCTTTGCCGCTCCGTTTGTTGACGGGGCGGCTTTTGCCTTGTATACTATTCATATACTTGTTTGTGATTTGTACAAACTGGATATAAAACAGTGAAAGGCGGTGGACGCTATCCTGAAAGCATCCCTCCCGAAACTGCGGGAAAAACTATTGGAAGCGCTGCAGGCAGTGCTGCCCATTGCAGCCATCGTGCTGGTGCTCTGCTTTACCATTGCGCCGGTGTCACCCAGCATCCTGCTGTGCTTTTTGCTGGGGGCCGCCATGATCGTGGTGGGCATCATGTTCTTCACACTGGGCGCGGAGATGAGCATGACCCCCATGGGCGAGCGCGTGGGTGCGGTGATCACCAAAAGTCGGAAGCTGCCGGTGATCTTGGGCATCGGCTTTCTGCTGGGCTTCCTCATCACCATTTCGGAGCCGGACCTGCAGGTGCTGGCAAATCAGGTGCCCTCCATCCCGAACCGCACCCTTATTTTATCGGTGGCGGCGGGCGTGGGCCTGTTTCTGGTGTTTGCCTTCCTGCGTATGCTCATTGGCATCTCGCTGCCAAAGCTGCTGGTGCTGTTCTACGGCATGATCTTTCTTCTGGCGGCGTTTGTGCCCAAGGAATTTCTTGCTGTGGCCTTTGATTCCGGCGGCGTGACCACCGGCCCCATGACGGTGCCCTTCATCATGGCACTGGGCGTGGGTGTGTCAGCTATCCGCGGCGACCGCCACGCGGCGGACGACAGCTTTGGTCTGGTGGCCATGTGCTCCATCGGCCCCATTCTGGCAGTGCTCATTCTGGGCATCGTGTTCCGCGCCTCGGACAGCACCTATATCCCGCCGGTGCTGCCGGAGGTGGGCGACTCGGTGGAGCTGTGGCAGCTGTTCCATGTCAGCCTGCCTACGTATCTGGAAGAGATCGCTGTCTCGCTGCTGCCCATCATCGTGATGTTCGGCATTTTTCAATTTGTGGCTCTGCACATGGACCGCCGGTCGCTGGGCCGCATTGCGGTGGGTCTTGCGTATACCTACGTGGGCCTTGTGCTGTTCCTCACCGGCGCAAATGTGGGCTTTATGCCCGCCGGTAATTATCTGGGTCAGGTGCTGGCCGGGCAGAGCTTCCGCTGGATCATCATTCCCATTGGAATGCTCATCGGTTACTTCATCGTCAAGGCCGAGCCGGCCGTCTATGTGCTGAACAAGCAGGTGGAAGAGGTGACCGACGGTGCCATTTCGGCCAAGGCCATGGGCACAGCCCTTTCGGCAGGTGTTTCCATCTCGGTGGGCCTTGCCATGGTGCGGGTGCTCACCGGCGTTTCCATTTTGTGGTTCCTCGTGCCGGGCTATGTGTTTGCCATCGGCATCTCCTTTGTGGTGCCAAAGCTGTTCACCGCCATTGCATTTGACGCGGGCGGCGTGGCATCCGGCCCCATGACGGCCACCTTCCTGCTGCCGCTGGCACAGGGTGCCTGCGTGGCCGTGGGCGGCAATATCGTCACCGACGCTTTCGGCGTGGTGGCCATGGTGGCCATGACCCCGCTCATTACGGTGCAGCTGATGGGCCTTGTGGCACAGCTGCGCACCCGCAAGGCCCGGCGGCTGCAGCCTGCGGCCATGGGTGCGGCCTTTGCCGGTCTGCCGGACGATGATATCATTGAACTGTAAGGAGGGCGCGGCATGAGTTCGTTGTTTTTGATGGTGACCATCACCGACCGCCGCTCCACCGATGCCTTTTTGCAGCTGTACCAGCAGCGCGGCGTGGATGTGAACCTGCGCACGGTGGGCAGCGGCACAGCGGTGCGGGAAACGCTGGCCACGCTGGGTCTGGAAAAGACCGAGAAGGCCGTGCTGCTGGCGGTGGTGACAGAGGATACATGGAAGGCCGTCCGGACAGACCTGCGCCGCAAAATGCGCATCGACGTGCCGGGCACCGGTATTGCATTCACGGTGCCGATGAGCAGCATCGGCGGCAGAAGGGCGCTGATGTTCCTCACCCAGCACCAGCCGCTGACATTAAAGGAGGAGAGCACCTTGAAGGATACCCGTTACGAACTGCTGCTGGTGATCGCCAATCAGGGCCACACCGGCACCATTATGGATGCCGCCCGCGCAGCAGGTGCCGGCGGTGGCACGGTGATCCACGCCAAGGGTACCGGCATGGAAGGCGCAGCCCAGTTCCTTGGCGTGGAGCTGGTGAATGAAAAGGAGCTGGTGCTCATCGTGGCCCGCACGCCGGAAAAGAACCGCATCATGAAAGCCATCATGGACGGTGCCGGGCCAAAGGCGGGTGCGATTGTGTTCTCGCTGCCGGTGACGGATACCGCCGGTCTGCGTCTGCTGGAGGACGAGGAACCGGTGCAGGAAACCTCTGCGCAGTAAACAACAAAATGTAATTTATTCCGGGATTATTCCGCATTTATGGGCGAAACGCTTGATAAATGCGGATTTTTTCGTTATCATAGAAGAAAGAAATTCAAGAACGAGGGACAAAAGATGATAAAGCTTTCATATGAGCAGCAGATCGCATTCAATTCGCTGTCCATCATCGTGGGCAATGCACTGTATGCGCTCACGGTGGTGCTGTTTCTTGTGCCGTCAGGCCTGATCACCGGCGGTGCCACCGGCATCGCACTGGGCATCAACCGTGCATTGGGACTGCCGGTGTCCGGTGTGCTGTTCGTCATCAACATGACCATGCTTACGGTGGGCTGGGTGCTGCTGGGGCGGCGCTTTGCCATCACCACCATTGCCAGCACCGTGCTCAGCCCCCTGTTTTTGGCCCTGTGGGAGCGGGTGTTCACAGGCTTTGTGCTCACCGATGATCTGGTGCTCAACACCATTTTTGCAGGCCTCGGCGTAGGCATTTCGCTGGGCATCACCATCCGGGCAGGCGCATCCACCGGCGGCATGGACATCCCTCCGCTGGTGCTGAACAAATATTTCCACATCCCGGTGTCGGCCAGTATGCTGGTGTTCGATATGCTCATCCTCTGCCTGCAGGCGGCGTTCAGCCCGCTGCAGCAGTGTCTGTACGGCATCGTGATGGTGATTGTGTATACGGTGGTGCTGGACAAGGTGCTCCTCTTCGGCACTACCCGCACCGAGGTAAAGATCATCAGCCAGCACGCCGATGATATCCGCGAGGCCATCTTCACCCAGCTGGACCGCGGTGTGACCGTGCTGCATGGCGAGGGAGGCTACAGCCACGAGCCGGAGCAGGTGCTGCTGAGCATCGTGAGCAACCGCCAGCTGCCGAAGCTGGAAAAGCTGGCCCATGCCATCGACCCCACCTGCTTTATGATCGTGAGCCATGTGACCGAGGTGAGCGGGCGCGGCTTCTCGCTGGATAAGAATTACCAGTAAACGCTGAAAATCCCAGCAGATACTTGAAAAACAGTACCGGTTTAGGGTATAGTATAGAAGAACGGTAGGTTATGCCGTGATTTTACCCAACAGGAAAGGAAAACCATCATGTTTGATATTTTCAATATGCTCAAGAAGGAAGAACACAAGGACGCAAAGCAGGTGACCCGCGAGACCATCATCGGCGATATCCTGGATATGGACCAGACCACCGCTCCCTACTTCATGGAGATCGGCATGCACTGCCTGGGCTGCCCTGCATCCCGCGGCGAGAGCATCGAGGAGGCCTGTGCTGTCCACGGCGTGGACTGCGATGAGCTGATCGAGAAGCTGAACGAGCATCTGGCCGCAAAGAAGGCATAAATTGCTGCCCACATTGGATGCGCGTCTGGCTGCCGCCGCAGAGCTTGTGCGGCCGGGAGAGCCGGTGGCGGACATCGGCTGCGACCACGGCAAGCTGACGGCGGTGCTGGCGGCTTCGGGAAAATACCCGAAGGTGATCGGTGCCGACCTGCGGCCCGGCCCGCTGGCAAAGGCAGAGCAGACGCTGGAACATGCAGGCTGTAAAGACCGCGCTGAGCTTCGGCTTGGCGACGGTCTTTCTGTGCTTACGGAGAACGAAGTAGGCAGCATCGTGCTGGCGGGCGTTTCCGCCCAGACCACTTGGGAAATTTTAGAGAAAGCCCCGTGGGTGTTCACCGTGGGAGGGCCGCGGATCATCATGATCCCGGCCACCCGTCACGACGCGCTGCGCCGCTGGTTGTGGGAGCATGGCTTCTCCTTTGCAGCCGACCGCCCGGTGCAGGCGGCGGGCCGCTGGTACGCGGTGATGGCGGCGGAGTACACCGGCAGGGTGTATGCGCCCACCTTTGCCGAGTGCCTGTTTGGCAGTACGGGAGAGTGGCCCGAGGGAAAAGGCTACGCCGACTGGCAGAAGGCAAAGCTGCCCCGGATGCGCCTTGGCGTGCCGGATGGCAGCGCACTTGCGCAGGAAATCGATAGTTTATTAGCTTGCTTGCCCTCTCAGGCCGCTTCGCGTCCAGCTCTCCCAAAGGGAGAGCCTTTGGCAAAATGATGAACGCTGCATGGAATGCCAAGGCCTCTCACCATGGGAGAGGTGGCATTGCGTAAGCAATGACGGAGAGGGCGAGGATGGTGAAGATATGATAACAGTTAATCAGGTATACGAAGCAATGCAGGCCATCGCGCCGCTGGAGCTGGCGGAACACTGGGATAATCCCGGCCTGCTGGTGGACTGCGGCGGGCAGATGCACCGGGTGCTGGCAGCACTGGACATCACCCCCGAAGTGGTGGCCGAAGCCGCCGCAAAGCAGTGTGAGATGATCGTGTCCCACCACCCGGTCATTTTTGATCCGCTCAAAAAGATCGGCCCGCAGGATGTGCCTTTCCAGCTGGTGCAGGCGGGCATTTCTGCCATCTGTATGCACACCAATCTGGATGCTGCCGAGGGCGGCGTGAACGAAGTGCTGGCAGGCATCTTTGACATGAAGAATATGGAAACCTTTGCCGAGGGCTGCGGCCGTGTGGGAGCCATTGAGGAGATCACAGTCCCGGAGCTTGCCCGCAAGGCACAGCAGGAGCTTGCTGCGCGCTGCAACGCGCCCGCCGTCGGCCCGGCGGTGCAGGTGAAGTTTGTGGATGCGGGTAAGCCGGTCAAGCGCTTGGCGGTCATCAGCGGTGCGGGCGGAAGCCTGTTTGCAGATGCCATTGCTATGGGCGCGGACTGCCTGCTGACCGGTGAAGCCAACCACCACCACGCCATCGATGCCAAGCGGCTGGGCCTTTCGCTCATTACGGCGGGCCACTATGCCACCGAATTTCCGGTGACTGCCGCCGTGGCTGCAAAGCTGCGCGCCGCCCTGCCGGAGCTGGAAGTGCTGGTGAGCACTGAAAACCGGGATCCGTATACGTATTTATAAGGGAAAGCTGCTGCTTTTTCTTGCAGCGATTTTCCGGCTGAGATGAAGATTGCCGCTGCAGCCTCTTCTGTGAAAGAGTAATTCGGCAAAGCCCGTAGGCTTGGCCGAGTTACAAATACAAATAAAAATTCCGCTGATTATGGCCAAAGCGAATGCGGCGGCCATTTAAAATCGTTAAATGAGGTAAACACTATGGCATTGGATGCCGCGACACTGGCCCTTACGGCAGCAGAGCTCAAAGCAACGCTGACCGACGCCAAGATCGCAAAACTATTTGAACCCACCCGTGATGAGCTGGTGCTCACCCTGCGTACCCGCACGGATACCTATGCGCTGCTGCTTTCGGCCCGCAGCGGTTCCGCCCGCGTGTGCCTGACCGAAGAAAGCTTTGAAAACCCGGAAACGCCGCCCTCCTTCTGTATGCTGATGCGCAAGCATCTCACCGGCGGCAGGCTGCTGGACGTACACATGGAGCCGGGAGACCGCATCGTGTATTTTGATTTCCAGTGCACCAACGAGATGGGCGACCTTGTGCGCAACACCCTGTGTGCCGAATTGATGGGCCGCTACTCCAATCTGGTTCTGGTGCGGAACGGCAAGATCATTGACGCACTCAAGCGCGTGGATTTTGAGGACAGCGATGTGCGCCAGCTGCTGCCGGGCCTGCCCTACACCACGCCGCCCAAGCCTGCAAGACCGGACTTCCTGCTGGTGAGCAGTGCGTCCATCGTGGCAGCAGCCTGCCAGAGAGATCTGCCAGTGGCAGATGCCCTCAACAAGACCGTGGCCGGTGTTGGCCCGGTGGTCTGCCGCGAAGCTGCATGGCGTGCCTTTGACGGCGAACATCTGCCCGCCAATGAGCTGACCGAGGAACAGAAGCGCAAGCTTATGGCTGCCATCGACGAGCTGAAGGAAGAGCACGCAACCGGCGGTACGCCCTGCAGCGTCACCGACCCCAGCGGAAAGCCCATCGAGTATACCTTCTTCCGCCCGCAGCAGTACGGCGAAAAATATATTATAAAGGAGTGGCCCTCCTTCAACGCCATGCTGGAGGGCTACTACGCTGAGAAGGACCGCGCGGAACGCCTGCGCACCAAAAGCAAGGAGCTGCACAAGGCCGTGCACAATATGTACGAGCGCGCCGTGCGCAAGCAGGCCGCCCGTCAGGAAGAGCTTGCTGCCAGCGGCAAGAGCGAAAAGCTGCGGCTGTACGGCGAGCTGCTTTCGGCCAACCTCTATCTGGCCCAGAAGGGCATGAAGAGCATCACCGTGCCCAACTGGTACGACGAGGGCAAGGAAGTGACCATCCCGCTGGACCTGCGGTTCACACCCAGCCAGAACGCCCAGAATTTCTTCAAGAACTATAAAAAGAAGCAGACCGCTGCCCGGATGCTTGTGGACCTGCTGGCAGAGGGTGAAAAGGAGATCGCCTATCTGGAAACGGTGCTCTACGAGGTGGAGTCCGCTTCCGGTGAAGCGGCCCTCAACGAGATCCGGGCAGAGCTGAAGAGTCAGGGCTACCTGAAATACTACAAGCAGCGGGATAAGCGCCAGAAGCCTGCAGATTTCCTGCGGTTCACTTCCACCGATGGCTTTGAGATCCTGGTGGGCCGGAACAATGCCCAGAACGACAAGCTCACCCTGCACACCGCCCGGGGCAAAGACCTGTGGTTCCATGTGCAGAAGGCCCCCGGCAGCCACGTTGTGGTCATGAGCCGGGGCGAGGAGATCCCGGACACCACCAAGCAGGAGGCCGCGGAGCTGGCAGTCATCTACTCCAGCACCTACAAGGCAGGCACCGGCGCCAAGGTGGCGGTGGACACCACCGAGGTGAAAAACATCTGGAAAGCCAGCGGTGCCAAACCCGGCATGGTGCTGTACGAGGTGTACACCACGGTCTACGTCACGCCTCGGGATGGGCTGGCGGAACAGCTGAAGAAGAGATAAAAAACGAACTCCTTCAGGCGCTTACGCGCCAGCTCCCTCACGGAGGGAGCCCTTGGCAGTACGGAAAAGTTTCCCTCTTTGCCAAGGGCTCTTCCTTTAGGAGAGCTGTCACGAAGTGACTGAGAGGGTGAGGCCGCTTCCCTTTGTATAATAGGTATAATCCGCAGCAAAACCGTCCATACTACCTCTGCAAAAGCGGGGCAGGGGAGTTTTCCACCGGCAGAAAAGCCTGCGGATTGTGCATCTTGCACAGAAAATGAGCGCTTTGACAAAACGGAGAAAATAAAAAAGAAAATTCGTTCTTTTTTCTAAAAAACACTTGCCAAATGCACGAAGGTGTGATAGAATAACTCTCGGCTGCAAAGGGCTTGTGCGATACAAGTCGTGCAGGCCAGCGATATGCGT
>OGWS01002362.1_pt1 | contig 12036 bp, 5 predicted proteins | sample 1576111 | NCBI WGS metagenome assembly OGWS01 (sample SAMEA3541534, study PRJEB24748) | human gut metagenome | biome: human gut; feature: human-associated habitat; material: faeces | place: China | collected 2012
CGCGGACTGCATCAACTTTTGGAATCCTTCCACTGATACAGTTTTTCAGTCTTTTTGACATGCTTTCAGGGTCTGAAAAAATGGTATGGAAGCTCTCATACTGCAGCATCAGAAAAAGCAGTACCGGCATGACAATGTTGAACAATGGAATAGATTTTCTTTTTCTTTTGTCCGTTAAACACTTGATTTTTTGTGGGATTTTATATTGAAAATGGATATCCCCTGTTTTTCCTGAAATTCACAGGCAAAACCAGGGATTATATTTTTAAAAGCAAAATCTCTGTCTTTAAGCCAAGGATTACTTTCTGAGAAAGACCGAATATACTGTTTTTCTCAGATTCGCAGGCATCAGGATTACAATTCCACGGGTTATGACAGATGTCAGAAATTCCAGTAAATTAATGTATCCGCTATTTAACATGATTTTCCGAAACTCTGCCATATCTTTCAAGTATGAAACTCCTCCGCGCCTCGCATACATGCCATTACCGACTCTCATGTACACTAGCACTTCAGATAAATTATATCCCTTCATCCCGCCTGAGAGCATACGGAGCCATAGATAATAATCCTCAAATCCATGAAAATCCATATAACTTCCAGCTTTTATGACATCACTTTTTTTAAACATAACTGCCGGATGATTAAAAGGATTCCTTTTTTTTGCATATACCGCTATCTTTTCTGATGATTCCGGAACATATCTGACAGTACCTGCCTGTGCTGTATCATCCATAAATTCCTGCACAGCTCCACTGATAATCGATACATTATTTTGGGCAAAAGCTTTTAACTGCCATTCACAACGCTCTGGAACACTGATATCATCGCTGTCCATTCGTGCAACCAGTTCATTTTTACAATAAACCAGTCCTTCTTTGAGTGCTTCTCCCAGTCCTCGGTTTTCAGGCAGTTGAACTATCTGAAAACATTCCGGATACTCCTGCTTTTTTTTTTGGAGTACCTGATTTAATTCATCCCCCAGCAATCCATCACATACAATCACGAAATCCTGCGGTGGTACTGTCTGGGAGAGCATGCTGTCAATGCTTTTTTGCAAATACTCAGCTTTTTCTTTTCTATATACAGACATTAAAACGGAATAATTCTGTTCTATCATTTATATCACCATACTTTTTCGTTTATAAACTATCCATGATCCGAAGCAGCTTCGTACCATAATCCGCATCTGCTGCCCAGCCTTTTCCATATGGATTCTGCGGAATCGCAAGCCACTCCACGTATCTGGCTGTTCCACGCGATACATACTGGAAACGCTTATCCACACATGCATTGTTTAATCCATCTGTACTTGCGTATGCTTTTAAGTGCTGTACCTGCGCACGGAGTCCGGTTCTTACATCTGCAAAAGTCTCACCTGCTGCACCGCCACCGACTGCACCGAGTCCTCCGAAGTTACACTGACTCGGCTGCACATCACCGCCGAATTTTAATCCTCCGGTCTCTAACATAACCTGTGCAAACAATACATCTGCTCTTACACCCTCGGCTTCTGCCTCTTCTTTTAAGATCTTAAAGAATGCCTCCGCAGAATCTGCTCCCTTATCACGGTAAATATCTGCCGGGAAGGTATAACGTTTATTATAGTAAGATACCATCTGGTCGACTGTCACACTGCTTGTACCCATGATCTCATGCGCTGCAGCTTTTGCTTTTACCGCTGACCATGGTCCGTACATACGGATTCCGTTGCTTAAATCTTTGTATGCTCTTACTTTATAGTAATATGTCGTTCCCTGTACCAGATTACTGTGTGTAAAGGATGTTGCACCAGAAGTCTGTAATGTGGTATAAGTTCCTTTTTCGCTGACCGCACTGGCAAGTTCATAGCCACTTGCATTTGCAACACTGTTCCATGAGATATTTAATACATTATTATCTCCGAGTGTGATAGAAGAAATACTTCCCTGTTTTAAGACTGCAACCTCTGTTACCTTACTATAACTTCCTCTGCCTGCACTGCCTTTGATCTTATAAGTTGCTGCAATTTTATAGTAATACGTATTGCCGCTCTTTACGCCCTTATCCGTGTAAGTCAGTGTAGATCCGGATGAAATTGAAGCGATCTTTTCAAATCCACTGTTTGACTTGTCGCTCCGGTAAATATCATACCCCTGTGCTTTTGAAACTTTCTTCCAGCCAAGTGTGACCTGATTTTTGCTGTCACTTGTGATCTGGGAGAATACCACCTGTTTGATCGTCCATGCCTTCTGTGCTTTTGAGAAAGATGCCACACCGTTTTTAGCACTGTTGCTCTTATATGCACGAACCTGATAATAGTAAGTTTTTCCGGCTTCTAAGGTTTTATCCTCATATTTTTTCGTATTTTTACCTTTGACCTGTCCGACCTTTTTATAACCACTGTCTTTTGACGTACTCCGGTAAATCTGATATCCGTTTGCCCCATCCACGGCTTTCCATTCCAGTCTTACGGAAGTACTTCCGGTTGCCTTGACTGCTGTAATGGATGTAGTTTTTAATGTCTTTGCTGACACAACTGCGGAATCACCGCTGTATCCTTTTTTACCATTTACCTTGTTGATCGTCTCTACCTTATAATAATAGGTCTTTGCAGTTTTTACATTTTTATCCTGATAGGTTGTTTTATTCTTTCCATTTACGGTCGCAATCACATTATAAGTACCATTCTTTGACGTACTGCGTTTGATACGGTAGCCGTAGGCACCGCTCACTGCTCCCCAGTTTACTTCAATCTGATTGCTTCCATTTGAAACAGCATACTTGATCTTCGTCTTTTTCGCAGTTCTTCCTTCCACGGATGCTGAATCACCACTGTAGCAGATATTGTCTCCTGTCTTTACCATCGTTTCAACTGTGTAATAATAGGTCTTTCCTGCTTTTACACTGGTGTCTTTGTAGCTGGTCGTGTTTCCGGATTTAATCGTCTTAACAACTTTGTAAGTACCATCTTCATCGGTACTTCGTTTGATGCGATAACCATAAGCTCCTGTGATCTTATTCCACTTGATCGTCAAGGTCTTTTCATTTGTGGAAACGATCGAAGTGATCTTTGTACGTTTTGCAGTTTTTCCTGCCACCGCGTCTGATGCACCGCCGTATCCTTTTGTACCGCTGTTGACATTATATGCTTCGACCTTATAGTAATAGGTCTTTCCTGCTTTTACAGTATCATCTGTGTAGGATGTTGTCTTTTCTCCTGATACTGTATCTATTTCACTATAACCACTATCTTTCTTTGTGCTGCGGGAGATGATATATCCCTTTGCCCCACTTACCTTTTTCCAGGAAATTTTTAATACTTCCTCATCCGAGGATGTGATTCCTGTAATTTTTGCTTTTGCAAGTGTCTTTGCAGATTTTGTGGAAGAATATGCACCGACACCCTGTCTGCCATTGTTTGTATTGTAAGCCTGTACTTTGTAGGTATATGTTTTGTTATTGGATTTTACAGTATCTGTGTAAGTGAGTGTACTGCCGGATTTTACCGTGCCAATCTGATAAAATTTACTGTCACTGCTGTCCTGACGATAGATCAGATATCCCTCTGCTTTAGAAACCTTTTTCCAGGTCAGGGTAATCTTCTTTCCACTCTTTGCCTTGAGCTTTGTGAGGTTTGTTTTTCCTAATGCCACACCTGAGATGGGTTTAGAATACTCTCCTGCAGTTCCATCGTTAAATACCGGACGGACCAGATAGTAATATTTTGTCCCTGCCTTTACGGTATCATCAATATAAGATGTAGCATCCGATACTTCGTCAATCTTAGGATAGTTTGTATCATTCACAGTATTACGATAAATTTCATAATAATCGACATTATCGAGACCTGTCCATTTTAATCTAAGACTACCATCCGCTCTCGACTGCGTGTAATTGAGTGTTACGGTCTTTGCTCCTTTTGTCAGTCCGAAATACTCAGCGATCGCAGTTGCATCCGCAACACCGAGTGCCTTTAATTTTTCATCAGAACTTAAATATGTATAATAATCATTTGCATTGTCCAAAAAGGCATGCTCGATGATCAGACCAGGAATGCCATTATTTTTACAACGACGGATCAGACCGTAATAATCTGCTGCAGAACCATCCGGATATTTATCATAAGTGGCATTTCGGATCAGTGTACCGCGATAATTTAATCCAAGTGCTGCCAGTTTATCACATATTTTTTTTGCAAGTGCCTGTCCGTTGCTTCCCACCTGTGAATTGTAATTGCTGTTCGGATAATAAACTTCAACACCTCTTGCTGTTCCATTTGCTGTATTCAAATGAAAGCTGACTAATACACTCGCTCCTACATTTTTTGCAAGATTTGCACGGGCATCCAGACATGCAACATTATCTCCGCCACCTGCCGGGCAGCTTGCACTCTCTCGCGTCATATAAACGGTAATACCATTATATGTGGATAATTCTTCCTTACAGTAAGTAGCGATCTTAAGTGTCAGATCCGCTTCCTGTACTCCAAAAGCGGACGCTCCCGCATGGGTGCCATCATGTCCCGGATCGAGTACGACTTTCACATTACTGTTCGCACCTTTTAAGTTATCTGCAACACTGGCGACAGCCTCTGAGATTCCCTGCTCCAGCACATTTTCCACAGTGTTTTCGGAAATAACTTCTCCATCTGCGCTCATAGTAACAACATCAGCATCCACATCCGCATAGGCATCTTCATCATAAAGTACCTGATCCGGGTTCGTCTCTGCCTGTTCATTGACACCAAATCTTACATCCATGCCAAGGTCTGATAGCAGGATTTCCTGTTTTGTTTTCTCCTGTGTAAACTGCACGGAAGTGATCTGATACTCTCCTGCCTGTCCATTTTCTGAAAAATCCATGGTAAACCGGATCATATCCTCTTCTATTCCTGCAGCTTTTGTCTGATATGCTTTTCCGGTGGTCAGATTCTTATAATTTAAGACGATATCCGAAAGCTGCTCATCGCCTGTTCCAAGACTTAAGACCACATTCTGCGTTCCCGGTGTCTCAACGTACGGTGACTCTACCATCATGTAGTTAAGTTCTGCTGCCTGGACAGTCTCTGTCTCCGCAGTCTCCGTTTCGGTCGGCTCTTCCGTTTCTGTAGTTCCTGTTTCGGTCGGCTCTTCCGTTTCTGTAGTTCCTGTTTCGGTCTCAGTCGGCTCCCCGGTTTCCGTAGTTTCTGTTTCGATTGTTTCTGTCTCTGCCGGTTTCTCTGTTTCCGAAGTTTCTGTCTCTGCCGGCTCTTCTGTCTCAATCGTCTCTGTTTCGATTGTTACCGTCTCGGTCGTTTCTTCTGTCTCTGCTGTTTCTTCCGTTTCAGCTGCTTCTTCTGTCTCTGCCATCTCCGTTCCAGTCAGCTCTTCTGCTGCATTCCCAGTGTTTTCTGTCTGGGCTGATTTCTCTGACGGTGATGTTTTCTGCGTGCTTTCTGTCTGAACTGCACTGTCTTCTGCTGCACGTACATCTGCAGGCAGTGCTGTCATACTCACGCAGACTGCCATGATTACTGCTAAAATCCTTTTTTTCATTTTCCTTACCCTCTTGTATATTTTTTGACACTATTTAATGTGTAATGTACCATATAACGCAATGCATTTAGCCGGTTCTTTCCTATAAAACGGTAAACTTTCCACTGCATTTTAGCTGACTTGTATTTATTGCGCGACTTTCCGTCACTGCTCCACATAATCCCGTGCATTATAAACCGGCATAATAACAGATATCTGTACTTCGCTTGTCTGTTCCATCTCTATGATTCCTTTTTGATCGCTGTCGTTTGCTTTTCATCTACACCTTCTGTGTTTTCTTTCTGAAACATAATCTTAAATGTCATAAGCATTAATTTCACATCTAACCACGCTGAATATGTCTGTATATAAGTCAGATCCAGTTTTAATTTATCATATGGTGTTGTATTATATTTTCCATATACCTGTGCATACCCTGTCAATCCGGCTTTTACTTTCAGGCGGAACCGAAATTCCGGAACAATTTCTTCATATTTTTCAGCAATTTCCTGTCTTTCCGGTCTAGGACCAACAAAAGACATTTCTCCCTTTAAAATATTAAAAATCTGAGGAAGCTCGTCTAAATGCGTTCTTCGAATTATTTTTCCAACCGGTGTGATCCTGTCATCATCTTTTTTGGCAAGCTGTGCTCCCTGTTTTTCCGAATCTACTTTCATGCTGCGAAACTTGATAATCTGAAACGTCTCGCGGTCTCTCGTCAGACGCTCCTGCTTATAGAATACCGGTCCCCCATCATACAGTTTGATTGCAACTGCAATGACCAGTAAAAACGGCGATGAAATAACAATCGCGAGCAGTGCAAACACGATATCCATAGTCCTCTTTACAAATCTCTGCTCTATCGTAAGTCCCTGATTTCTTGACAACATAAGAGGTGTATCAAACAAATGGATTCGTTCCGTTCCATTTAAAATAATATCCGATATCTTCGGTGTAATATAGGTTCTTTTATTCTGATCATAACAGAACTTTAAAATTTTATTACGGATACTTGCCGGAAGATCACATAAAACTACCGCTTCATACTCTAATATTTTAGAATACAATGCCTCATATCCCATATAGGCGCTGGCAGTTGCACAAACATTGTACTTATCTTTTCTGGAATTAATCTTGGAAATCAGTTCTTCCGGAGAATGTTCCCCGTATATTACGATCATACGTCTTGGCGGATATAATCTGACATAAAAATATCTTACAACAAAAACGGTAGGCAGTGTCACTGCAATCTCAGCTGTCGTCAATAACAGAAGCGGTGATGCTGACATATAATCATTTGCAATCATACAAATCTGAAAATACTCGATAATATTTGCAAACAAAATTCCAAGGATCTGCGACAAACAAATATCTGTAATTCTAAGGTATCCGATCCGGTATCCGCCAAATGTACGGATAAAAAAGAACAATACCAATGCATACATTCCGATTACTGCCCAGTTTCCTCTATTCCAGAACTTATCCTCCAATTCCGGCACATACATTTTATACCATATAAATGCAAACATTGCTGTCTCAGCCACAAGCATTACAAAATTAGCAAATAAATTCAGCAAATGTTTATATCTTTCCCTTTTCCTCATGAAGTACCTCACATTCATACCTTTGCATAATCTATATTATTTTATCATAAAACCCAACCTTTGAATATATCTTACCAGAATTTTCATAAAATCTTAAAAATACCCCGGCAGGATGTATGATGATCATCCCACCGGGGTATCTCTTTTTACTTTTATTTTGCTTTTGTCTTTACGGAAACAACGGAAGAATAACTTCCATATACTTTCTTCCCATTCACTTTGCGGTATGCACGGATCTTATAATAATAGGTCGTCGATTTTTTCAATTTACCGTTTTTGTAAGATGTCGTACTACCTTTGGATATGGTCTTTACTTTACTACATTTTCCATCTTTACTGTTGCTGCGGTAGATCTCATAACCGCTTGCACCTTTTACCTTTGACCAGGTCAGTTTTACATTCTTTGCATCCGACGCTTTTGCCTTTAACGTCGTCTTTGCCGGAACCGCCTTTGCAGATTTTACATTCGAAAATCCACTGGTCTGTTCTCCATTCTGTGTCTTAACAACCGTCTTGATCTTATAATAGTATGTTTTTCCGGTTTTTACACTGCCGTCTGTCCAGGAACTAGTGCCTACACTGTTGATGGTTTTGATATTCTGATAATCCCCATCCTTTGCTGTACTGCGGTAGATCTGATAAGAAGTCGCAGCCGGTACAACTTTCCATGAAACTTTCAGTTTATTGTATGCTGTCGATTTTACGGAAGTCACGCTTGTTTTTCTGTTCTCAATTTTATTAACACAGAGCGTGTATTCTTTTTCCACCGCATTTTTCGCAAATGCCTGCACTTTCAGGTAATAGGTTCCCTTGCTTAATTTGACAGCCTTTGACTCTGTATAGGTACTGCCGGCATAGGAATAGATATGATCATCATCTTTTCTGCTCACTCTCTTGCCGTTTGCATTATAAAGTGTCACATACCAGCTTCTTCCCGCATCATTGATCTTCTCGTGTGCCAGACTAAAGTTGATATACTGCGCTTTTGTGAGTGTAAAGCGATAGCAGTCTTCATCTGACGTATATCCTGTGATCACACCGTTTACCGCTTTGCCGACTTTTATGTTATCTGCCGAAGCCCAGTCACCGTTGTTCTCTGTCTCCCAACCGGAAGCCGCTTTCTGTGTCATGCAGATCGTATAGTCGCCGGTATAAAGTGTAGATGCCTGGCTGACGCATACGTAATATTCCCCTGCATCCAGTCCTAATTTACAGGATGTATAAGAAGTCTCTGTCCCGGTATTCGTAAATTTATAAATTTCACTGTTATCCTTATTGTAAAGAACAACATTATAACAGCTTGCTGTACTCTGACTGTTTTTATGTCCAAACTTAATCTGCAGATAGCCTGCTTTTGACATTTTGATCTTATAGTAATCTTTGTCTGAGGAACTGCTTGTGCTTCCGTAATAGGTTTTTCCGTTCTTTACGGTATTTGCAGTGGCAGCAGAATCATTCGACTCCACTTCCCGGTCACTTGCTGTCTTTGCTTTAATACACACATCATAGTTTACAGGATAACTCGTTCCGCTCAATAATGTTCCCGTCGTATTTCCGGTTCCTGCGATCTTAATGTAATACTCACCTTTCGGCAATCCAAGGTTCGGCGTGGAAATGCTTGTGTCCCCGCCACGGATCTTCGTAGTGTAGACTTCTGTATACTGGTCTTTGTCCACTTTACGGATCACGCTGAGCACAAACATGTTTGTTGTTTCCTGTCCGCTCACAACCGGATGCGTCAGTTTCACATTGATATAACCATTTGCAGAAAGTGATGTTTTAAAATAATCTACATCGCTGTAAGTACGGATATCTCCGCTGTATGTCGTGCCGGAAACAGCCGTATTTGCTGTATCGTAAGTATCATTGCTCTCGTGCTCCCAGGTACTGCACGCCTTAAAGGTAGTTTTGATCACATAGTTTCCGCCGTAATATGCATTCTGACCTGCCACTTTAATATAATATTTACCTGCTGACAGTCCCAGTTTGATGGAATCCGTGGATTCATCTTCCGCTTTACTGGTCATTTCGTAGATCGAATTGCCGGAAGTATCACAGACTGTAACTGCATAAATAGCCTTATTCTGCCGTCCTGTAACTTTCGAATGCTGCAGATTGATCACGATATATCCGTCTTTTGTTGTCTGAAAACCATAATAATCAGAATCACTGACACCATACAGACTTCCGTAAACTGCCTTGCCTGATGTCATTGTGTCTGCTGTATTTATATCATCATTGCTCTCGCTCTCCCAGTTGTCTGCATTCGTCCAGGATGCCTTCAGCTTGTACGTCTCTCCATTTGCTCCCTGAACTGTCAGTGAACCTGACGCATCCATATATTGGATTCCTGATACTTTCAGATAATAGGTTCCGGCGTCAAGTCCAAAATTAATCGACTCGGTTTTCTCCTCATCTTTCTTACTTGTCATTGTATACAACGTATTCCCAGCAGCATCGCAGACTGCTACACTGTAAATATCTGTTGAAAGCCTGCCGCTCACTTTATCGTGCTGTAACTGAAATGAAAGATATCCTTTTGTGGTGGATATGATCTTATAATAATCGGTATCCGATGCAGAGGAAATGCTTCCTGTAATCGTCTGACCTAATCTGTCATAATTATCTGCTGTGGCAATCGTATTATTTTGTTCTGTCTCACAATAGGTATCTTCATACAGTACGCTGAAGCTGTAAGCTGCAGACCCGACTGTAAGTACTCCGGTTCCGGTAATCTGTACATAATAGGTACCGGCATCAAGACCTATTTTCGCCGTCTGGTTCTGTGTATCCTGCATTCCGCTTGTTACAGTGACTAACCCACCAACCTGATCGGCAATAAAATCAATCCTCCAGGCCGTACTGTTGCTTGCGCTCGATAAATTCGCATGTGCAAATTTCAGTTGTACCATACCGGCTTTGCTCATCGTAAATTTATACCAATGTGTAACAGATGTTCTGGATGTCGTTGCATTATAAGTTGTATTCAGTCCAATCGATGTTGCTGCCGCATAGGTACTTCCCGGAGTCACATTTCCGTCTTTCTTTAGAATATCCTCACTTTCTTCTTTCTCCGTGTCTGCCGCTTCGGTATCCCCGATAAGTGCCTCTGTACTTTCTGTATCTTCAGTCATCTCTGAATCTTCTGTTGCCTGCGTACTCTCTGTATTTTCAGTCGTCTCAGGAATTTCTGTACTCTCCGTATCTGCCGGCATCTCAGAACTTTCTGTACTCTCTGTATCTGCCGGTATCTCAGAACTTTCTGTACTCTCTGTATCTGCCGGTATCTCAGAACTTTCTGTGCTCTCCGTATCTGCCGGTATTTCAGAGGTTTCTTCTGATTCAGTAGTTTCTGTCACTTCTGCTTTGCTCTCTGTTCCGGCTTCTTCTGCCTCAGCTTTTTCTCCAGCTCCGGTTTTTTCCGTTGTTTCAGAGTCTTTCATAGCCTCCGCCGACTCCGGAACCTCTGTCAGTTCCGTAAGTTCTGTTACCTCTGTTTCATTCTGCCCACCGGCTGCATATACCACCTGCTCCGCCGGAACCGCTGTCATGCAAAGACTTAATGCCATAAGCCATGCAGCAATTCTTTTCCCTGCCTGATGTCTTTTTTTCATTTGGATCTTCCTCCTTGTTTCTCAAACAAACCATTTCCAAAATCTGATATCACAAATTATTTATATTCTGTGCTGAAACTGTCTCCCGCACATTTTATGATCTTGCCTGATTCATTCTCAAATACTGTTTCCTGTCCATCCAAATAATACTGATTTTCCTGATAATAAGAATCGCCATACAATACTGTAATATACTTGATTCCAAGTTGATTTAAATTATCGAGATTTTCTTTCGGATTAAAATTCCATGTATAACAATCCGTAGACTTCTGTTTGGTTTTCTGCCGGTAAATGATAAAATCAAGGCAGGATTCCTTTGCTGCCATCAAAGGTACCCTTTCATTCTTTAAATGTTTCTTCACATACTTATACAGTTCTAATTTTCCCTCATCATAACCATTTACATATGGAAGTATCTTGCACCAGCTTTCTCCCGGGAATGTCAGGATCGCAGCACGTTCATTTTCATACACCGCTTTACACAGTGAAAAATAATTTTCATACTGCTGATAGATCTTATCCTCTTTATCCACAAAAATCTTCGTGATGCCATTTTTATCCATCTTGACAAGAATATCCATCAGTTCTCTGTTATACGGCTTATATTTTCTCGTATTCTGAGCCCGCATGCCATCAAACCAGTAAAAAGTCCTGTCATCAGCCACCAGCGCCGGGATCTTATCATCATCGAGTTCCTCTGCCGCATAAGACATCACTTCCATAAGATCTGGTAAAATCGTGTATTCCCCATAGTCTTTCTGTGATGTATCTAGATTATTCCAATAGATTGCCAGAAAATGTTTCGGTACGGATGCCTCATTATATCCGGGATCAAATTCCCACATGTTCATATCATAATTTGTAAAAGTAAATAACGCAAGTATTCCAATAAATCCAACATATGCATAAAATCCTGCAAGCTGTTTTTCATCTGCAAGGATATCTGCTGCCATCACGCAAAGCAGCCAGCCGAACAGCCAGAGATTATAGTAGATCTTAAAATAATAATAAAATGACATCATGTGATTTATCAGAAATCCGTACATCACACAGGTGCATACCACCATAAAAAGTGCCATCACAGGGATCGCCGCCGGATATTTCTTTTTTTTCAGCAGATAAAACAGTACGATAAATGCTGCCGGTATGAAATAGATCAGATCTGCATACACGGAATGATACATTCCGCCCGCCTTGCTGACGTAAGTTATCATCTTGTCAAAAGAGCCGCCCCATTTATCCATAAATAAGACAAATACTGCTGCCGCTGCAATGACTACGACAACCAAAAATCCTGCTATCATTTTTTTGTTTATCTTTTTT